>Ga0102943_1001922_pt1 | contig 12470 bp, 10 predicted proteins | sample SalPonC_black_MG_FD_78174 | JGI IMG/M metagenome (GOLD analysis project Ga0102943, IMG submission 78174) | Salt pond soil microbial communities from South San Francisco under conditions of wetland restoration - Salt Pond MetaG... | ecosystem: Environmental > Aquatic > Marine > Intertidal zone >...
CCTGCCCGACCTGTTTGCCGGGAAAATGCACGCCCTGCTCTGCCGGCGCTGGAAAAACCGGGTCAAGGGGCGCGACTGGTACGATCTGGTCTGGTACTGCGCCCGGTATCCGCAGCGCACCTGGTGCATCTGGAACAGCGCATGCGCCAGAGTGGGCACTGGTCGGCAGAAACTCCCTTCACGGCAGAAGCGCTGCGCGAGTCTCTTAAGCAGGCCATCGACCAGCTCGATGTCGATCAGGCCCGCAATGAAGTCCTCCCTTTTGTCAGGGACTCGGCGGCGCTGGAGGTCTGGTCCAAAGAGTTCTTCGCCGACATCACGCAGCGCATCCAATGCCTGTAATACCGAGCAGTCTCGGGATAGAAACCTGCCTGAACTCTCCCATTTTGGGTTGCATGGCCGCTCCTTACCGGCGATTTTTTGCCGCCGGCCGGCTGTTTGATATTTCTTTATGAATGAGCATTCAACCTCAAACCCTCTTTCCATTGTTCACACCTTTGACAGTTCGGCTCTGCCTTGTATTCTATTGAGTAAGAACCTGACCGGCAAGGAGAACCCAACATGACCAAGACCGTGACTGCCGTCTACCAATCCTGGCTCCCGGTTGAAAACGCCTATAACGACTTGATCGGCAAGGGCATTCCCCGGGAAAAAATCGTCACCCATGCCGCCAACAACCAGATTGATGTCATCGTCCCCGAGGAATCGGAACCGGAAATCCGGGAAATCCTGGAACGCCACGCACCGACCAGCATCAGCTGAATTGCGGTAAAGAGCCCATCACTACCGAATTGGACGCCTCCCCGGCGGCAGAAACTGTCACGCTCTCTTTCACTCACTCAGCCAAGGAGGACCCATGAGCCAAGTTGCAGTCATTCTGACCGATCTTTTCGAGGACTCCGAATATACCGAGCCGGCCAAGGCCTTTCGTGATGCCGGCCATACCTTGACCCACGTCGGCCTTAAAGCCGGGGAATCGGTCACCGGCAAGACCGATAAAACCAGCGTAACCATCGACAAGGCAGTCAAGGACGTCAGCGTGGAAGAGTTCGATGCCCTGTTGATCCCCGGCGGCTACTCTCCGGACAAACTGCGCGTGAATGACGACGCCGTTGATTTCGCCGCCAACTTTGTCAAAAGCGGCAAGCCGGTGTTCGCCATCTGCCACGCGGCGCAGCTGCTGATTACCGCCGACGTCCTGCGCGGCCGGACCGTGACGGGCTACAAATCGATCGTCCAGGACATCAAAAACGCCGGTGCCGATTACGTGGACCAGGAGGTCGTGGAAGATCAGAACCTGGTTTCCAGCCGGCACCCGGGCGACCTTCCCGCTTTCATCGGCAAATCACTGAAAAAACTGGAATAGTTATCAAGGAGGGCCGGCTGGTACTGATCGAAAGCCGGAGCTGCTTCAACGCCTGGGCCGCGGGGTCGCCATCGGGGGACTCCGCGGACCCGGCCTGCGGCGCCGTTTCACGCAATCCCTTCCCACCGCCTGCCGATTCCTGTATTCTGGGGCCTAATTCACTTTCCAGTCATGTTTTTCAGCAGAAAGGTACCCGCAAATGTCCGACCAGGAACCCAAAGTCAAACTGACCACCAGCAAGGGCGACATCGTTCTGGAACTGGCCGCCGAAAAAGCGCCGGTCACGGTGGAGAATTTTCTGAACTACGTCAAGGAGGGTTTTTACGACGGGACCGTTTTCCATCGCGTCATTGATGACTTCATGATCCAGGGCGGCGGCATGAAGCCGAACATGTTTGAAAAGAAAACCGGCGCCCCGATCAAGAACGAAGCCGACAACGGCCTGAAGAACGAACGCGGCACTGTCGCCATGGCGCGCACCCAGGCCGTGGACAGCGCCACCAGCCAGTTCTTCATCAATCTCGACGACAACGACTTTCTGGATCACCAGAGCAAGACTCCCGCCGGCTATGGTTATGCGGTGTTCGGCCGCGTGGTCGATGGCATGGAGACGGTCGATGCCATCCGCAAGGTCCGAACCGGCAGAAAAGGCATGCACCAGGATGTGCCGGCCGAGCCGGTCGTAATCGAGCAAGCGATTGTGCTCGAATGATTCCCCATCCGGCAGCAGGCGACCCGCACGGGTTCCTTGTCAGTCGACAGCGGGTTAATATCCAGACCCGTCGTTTTCCTTAAGGACGGCGGGTCCACATGAAACAGAGATTCCTGGTTCGGCTGGTCTACCACATCTATTACGGCATCAAGCTCTTTCCCTTCCGCAAGGAGCGGCGCAGGCGTCTGGCCGAGGGCCAGGAGCGTGGCTTCGTGGGCATTCAGATCGACGGCCTGGCCTTCCCGTTTCTGCGCCAGGCCCTGGACCGCGGCTACCTGCCCAACCTGGAACGTTATCTGCGCCGCGGCCATAAACTGACCGAATTCCAGGCGGCATTGCCGAGCGCGACACCGGCAGCGCAATCGACGATTTTCTACGGCAAAGATCACGGCATTCCGGCATTCCGCTGGTTCGAAAAAGCCACCGGACAGATCATCTCCTGCAACGACCTCGACCACGTTCAGCTGTTTCGGGAAAAACTCTTCGAGGGGGAAACCGGCGTTCTGGCTGGCGGCTCTTCCTATTCGAACATTCTCGACGGCGGCGCTGCGCGCAGCGTCTTCACCGTTTCTTCCCCCCATCCCCAGACCCTGTTCGGGCGCATGGGCGGGTTGCGCATCGTGCTGATTCTGCTGTTCAGCCCCCTGCGAACCTGTCGCATGTTCTTCGCCACACTCATCGAGTTCTGGACCAACCGCAAGGATGAGTGGCATCATCGCCGGCGGGCCAAATGGCGCACTCGCCAGGGGCTGTTCCCGCTGATCCGGATTTTCTGCAACGTGATCCTGCGCGAACTGCAGACGTTCGGCGTCATCGCCGATGTTTATACCGGGGTTCCCCGCATCTACACCACCTATAGCGGCTACGACGAGATTGCCCACCACTTCGGCCCGGGGACCTGGCCGGCCCTCAAGAATCTCAAATACATCGACAGTCGACTGGCCGAAATCATCCGCGCCATCGACCATGTCGCCGGCGCGGACTACCTGCTGGTCATCCTCTCGGACCACGGCCAGACCCCCGGCTACCCCTTCGAGAACCGGTTCGGGGCCACCCTGGGCGATGCAGTGAGCGCATTCCTCAAGGAGAATCAGATTGCTTCGGTCTCCTCCGGCCCGCTGGAAGTGTCCAGTGCACAGATCAAGCTGCTGCCCAACGAGTTGAAAGCCCGACCGACCAGCTGGCGGCAGAAGCTTTACCGGAAAACCAAAAATTACCTGCAGTCGCGGATTCGCGACATGGTTGCGGAAACCTTGAAAATCGACCCCGACGGCGGGGTGGTCATCACTTATTCGAGCACCCTGGCGCACCTTTATATCACCGGAGCGCAACGCCGTCTGAACTGGAAGGAAGTCGACCTGTCCCAACCGCTGCTGCTGAGATTCCTGCAAAGGCACAAAGGCATCGGCTTCGTCCTGGCCAGGGGTGACCACCCGGGAGAGATCTGCATCTTTCATCGGGAGGGGCGGCTCGACTTGCGGCCAGGCCAGACTCCCCCACAGGCGGATCGGGAATTTTTAAGACCCTACGGCATGCCGGAGTTCCTGATCGAAGAACTCTACAGGTTCGGCAGCGGTCCGTTATGCGGCGACCTGGTCCTGTTCGGCGCCCTCGACGAGGAAGGCATCGCCTGTTTTGACGATCAGGTCGGCGGACACGGCTCGGTCGGTGGCGAGCAGTCGCGGCCATTCCTGATCCTGCCGGTGGATCACCCGGTCATGGCCGGTGCCAACCTTTCCGGCTATGAATTCCTGTACTGGGACGTATTCCGGGCGCGGGTCGGCGACGATGATCCGGTCGCCGAGGAAAAGCGCCGCCGTCACCGGGAATACCGCAAGCAGAGCAAGCTGTTCGACTCAGAACATTTCCTTCACGACTGACACCACATATTTCAGGTACTGCCCCTCCGGGAAATTGGGCAGGAAGGGAAAGTCCGGCCCCTGGCCGCCGACCTCGACGACCTGCAGCAGCCGGTTGGCCTGCAACCCTCCTTTACGCAGCTCTTTGAGATAATCGGCCATCGGCATTTTCTGCAAATTCGATGACGTGACCAGCAGTCCGCCGGCATCCAGCAGCTGCAGGGCTTGGGCCACCAGCGCAGCCGTTCCGCCGCCGGTCGTGAAGCGACTTTTCCGGGTCGAGGAAAAACTGGGCGGGTCCATCAAGATGATATCAAACCGCCGGTTGTGCCGGGCCAATCGTTCCAGCTCGACGAAACAGTCGCCGACCAGGAATTCATGGTTCTGCGCCGGAATGCCGTTGAGTTCGAAATTCCGGCGAGCCTGCTCCAGATAGCGGGCGCTGGCGTCGACGCTGGTCACCTTGCGGGCTCCGCCGGCTGCGGCAGCAACCGAAAACGCCCCGGTATAGGCGAACAGGTTGAGCAATTCACAACCTGCGGCCCGGGCTCTCAGCGCCAGGCGATTTTGCCGCTGGTCCGGGAAAATCCCGGTATGCAGATCCTCAGCCAGATCAACTGCAAAGCGAAGACCATGCTCCACTACGGGCAGGCCGGCCGGGGCCGCCTCCCCTGCCACCAGACGGCCAACGCCGCGACGTCCCCCCCGGCCGGCAGCAAGCTTGCGGGTCTGCTGCGGTCGGTGCTTGGCGTAAACCCCGCTGATCTCGCCAGATTGCAGCAGGCTTTGGGCAACCATTTCAAGATGTTTGTCCCAGGCCGTCGTATAATATTGGACCAATGCAAAATCTGCATAACGGTCGATGGTCAGGCCGGGCAGGCCATCTGCTTCGCCGTTGATCATGCGCCAGACATCCGTATGGCCACGGTCGATCCAACGACGTCCTGCGCTGGCCACCTGCAGACGCCGGCTCAGAAAGTCATGGTTCAATTCAATGCGGGAACGGGACAACAGCCTGGCGGCAATGCGGGATGACGAATCGAGCAGGGCGGTGCCGAGCAGGTGTCCCTGGCCATCAATCAGTTCAGCCAGGTCGCCGCATTCCGTTGTCGGCCATTGTCGGGTGTAATGATCGGCGATCACCCAGGGATGGCCGAAGTTCAGAGCCTGTACCGTTTCCGGACCGACCTGAAGTCTCTGTCGTTTTCCGGACTTTTTATGCGCCATTAAACCTCCTTGCCCTTTGCCGAGTATTTTAACCTGCTCCTGACCCCAGCGCAGCTGAAAAAGATTTCTCCGTTCCCCGACAGGAGGATAAATCCTCGACAAATTGACCTTGTGGATTCAGGTCTGGTGCGATTTTTCTTCTCCCAAGACAAAATCCTGGGCAGAATTTCGTGCGACTGATGCTATAATCGCAGCAACGGAGGAAGAATGAATGACACGTGATTTCAAAAACAGAGTCAGGGAACGCTTCGGTCGGGCCGCGGAAGGCTATATCCGGGATGCCGGGTTTTCAACCGGCGGTGATCTGGATGCCATGGTCGAGCTGCTGCAGCCTTCGCATGAAGACAACATGCTCGATGTGGCCTGTGGCGGCGGCCATACGGCCCTGCGTTTTGCGCCCCTGGTACGAAGTGTCGTTGCCTCCGACCTGAGCATGGTCATGCTCAAGAAAGCCCAGGAATACGTCAGCGAAGAGGGCGGCGTCGACAATGTGATCTTCAGGGAAGCCGATGCCGAGGATCTGCCTTTTCCGGCCGGCGCCTTTACCTTGCTGACCTGCCGCATCGCGCCTCATCATTTTCCGGATGTGCCCCGTGCCCTGACCGAATTCCACCGGGTCCTGCGCCGCGGCGGACGGTTGGCGATCGTCGACACCTTGTTGCCGGACGACCCGGAAATCGCCGCCTGGCACCAGGAGATGGAACGGATGCGCGATCCGACCCACATCCAGGCTTTTACAGAAGCTGAATGGACCGAGATGGTGACCAAGGTCGGCTTCACCATCCACCAGACGGCCATTTTCCGGAAGACCCACGATTTCCCGGCCTGGGCGGTTCGCGGCGGCATGAACCGCGACGCCATCGCCGCCATGAACAAGCTCTTTTTCGAGGCCCCCAACAAAGTCCAGGATTATTTCCAGATCGAAGCCTTCGCCGGCGAAGTTGAGACCTACACCGACAAGAAGCTGTTGATCTACGCCAGCCGGCCATCCAAAAAATAGCTGGCAGGAACTGTTTTCGGCGATTTCCTTGCTGGCCGCGGCCCCTGCCGGCAAGGAGAGCTTTCGTTCCCTGCACAAGCGTCCGGATGCCATGCAGGATTCTTCGGCGTCACGATTCATCCCCGACGGAAATCCCTCACCAGTAAAAAAGGGGTGCCCAACCGGGCACCCCTGATTCAATTCAACCAACATCAAAAGACAATTACTTGATGCCTGCCGCCTCTTCCAGCATCGCCGTGGTCACGGACTTCGGACGCTCGATGGCGTAGCCGAGGGCACGGTCCCAGGTGATGTTGGCCAGGCAGCCGAGGGCGCGGCCGATGCCGAACAGCACGGTGTAGAATTCGTACTGGGTGACACCGTAGTACCACTGGATGACGCCGGACTGAGCGTCGACATTCGGCCAGGGGTTCTTGGCCTTGCCGTGCTCCTGGAGGATGTCCGGAGCCACCTCGTAAATCATGCTGATCAGCTTGAACAGCGGGTAGTCCTTGAGGCCTTCGGTATTCAGGCAGAACTCCCGCTGCGATTCGTACCGCGGGTCGGTCTTGCGCAATACGGCGTGGCCGTAGCCCGGGATGACCTGACCGCTGTTGAGAGTGTCCCACAGGGCTTCCTTGAGCTGCTCTTCGGTCGGCACTTCACCGCCCAGTTTGTCCATGAAATTCTGGGTCCAGCGCAGCACTTCTTCGTTGGCGAGGCCGTGCAGGGGGCCGGCCAGGCCGTTGATGCCGGCGCTGTAGGCGTAGTAGGCGTCGGAGAGGGCCGAAGCGACCAGGTGAGTCGTATGGGCGGAGACATTGCCGGACTCATGGTCGGAATGCAGGATGAAGTACATCCGGGCCACATCCTTGTACTCGTCGCTCTGGTCGATCATGTGCGCGAAATTGCCGCCCATGTCGAGGTTCGGATCGGCGGCGATCTGGTCGTTGTTGCGGTACTTCTTGTTGTAGATCCAGGCACCGAGCGGGCCGAGTCTCGCCATCAGGTTGCTGGAGTCCTCGTACATGTCTTCCCAGCAGGTCATCTTGTTGAACTTGCCGGCGGCATAGTTGGCGGCAAACACCGACTCCTTCTGCATCGCCAGGATGCCGGAGGAGAACATGGCCATCGGATGGGCGTCTTCCGGCAGGGCGCTCAGCACATCGAAAACATACTGGGGAACTTCGGCGCGCTTCTTCCAGTCTTCGACCACTTCGAGGGTCTGTTCCTCGGTCGGCACGTCGCCGGTCAGCAGCAGGTACCAGAAACCTTCCACGTAAGGATATTCGCTGCCGGGAACCTTCGGCAGGGCGTCGAAGGTTTCGGGAATGGTCAGGCCACGGAAACGGATGCCTTCATAGGGATCCAGATAGGAGATGTCCGTAACCAGACACTTGATGCCGCGGGCACCGCCGATGGCCTGGGCGATGGTGACGTCGCCGAGTTTGACATCGCCGAATTCTTTGACCAGACGGGTGGTGCGGGGGCGATGCTCATCAATCTTTTTACGTAGAACTTCCTTCAATGTCGACATACTCTCTCTCCTTTTGGTGGAATGAAGAATGATGGGGTTAAGCCCCACCGACCGAAACTGTCCCTTGCTTCAAAACAATGACATAAAAAGGAAACAGGGGCTTCGACAACGCACCCGGAGACAGCTGAACACGGCCGGGCCGTCGGCTCAAACCATTGCAGTACTTCTTTATGATGAGGAATGACAGGCGAGCCATGAACTCGCCACTTATCCCAAATATCGTTTTAGCAATTCGATTAGAGACTGTCAAGCTGAATTTTGTATACAGTATGCAAGAAGCATTTTACCTGCCGGGTGATTTTCTCTCTTTGTTTTCCGATGGGGCCATGCTAAGATGCCCAAAAATTAAGCAGGCTGGCCGTGAATATCGGGACTCTCCAACTCAACAATAATATATTCCTCGCCCCCATGGCAGGCATCAGCGACCTCCCCTATCGGCTGGTCATGAAACGGTTTGGGGCCGGGCTGGTTTTCACCGAAATGGTCAGTGCCAACGGGCTGTTCTTCAGTGGTGCGGCCACCCGCGAACTGCTGCGCTCCGTACCGGAGGAGCGTCCTCTGGCAATCCAGTTGTTCGGCGAAGATCCTCAGCGGATGGCTGATGCGGCCCGTATGGTGGAGGAAGAAGCCGACCTGATCGACATCAATCTCGGCTGTCCGGTGCGCAAGGTGGTTCGCTCGGGCGCCGGCAGCGCACTGTTGAACGACCCGGCCAGGACCGGCGCGATGCTCCGGACCGTCCGTAAAGCCACTGCGCGACCGCTCACGATCAAGCTGCGAAGCGGCTGGGACGCCAGCCGGGTGAACTTTCTGGAAATTGCCCGCATCGCCGAAGCAGAGGGCGTCGACGCGATCACGCTGCATCCCCGGACCCGCAGTCAGGGCTTTGCCGGACGTGCGAACCTCAGTCACCTGCGGGAGCTCAAGGGGGCCGTCCGCGCCCCGGTTATCGGCAGCGGGGATTTGTTCAGTGCCGAGGACATTAAAACAATGTTTACCACAACCGGCTGCGACGCAGTCATGGTCGGCCGGGGCGGCTACGGCAACCCCTGGCTGATCCGGCAGGCTCTGGATCTCATGGCCGGCCGTTCGCCGCGACAGCCGGACGCCGCGGAGCGAGGCCAGGTCGCCCGTGACCACCTGGAATTGTTCATTGAATGTTTCGGGCCCCGCAAAACCGTGGGCCATATGCGCAAACATCTCTGCTGGTACGCGCGGGGGCTGCCGAATTCCGCAGCCTTTCGCAGCCGGCTGAATGTTGTCGACTCCGTGGCCAGCATGCGCGGAATTCTCGAAGAATTCTTCGAACAGGCGGCTTGACATGAAGCAGCCGGTGCACGTTGATCCGAACCTGTATGCCATGGTTCTGGAAAATATCGACCGCGGGGTCGTGGTCATGAACCAGGCAGGGGTCGTGACCCTGGTCAACCCCTCCGGCGAGGACTTCCTGGGGATTTCCCAACGCCACTGCCTCGGCCGGGACGTTCGCGAATTTTTCCAGGGGCAGGAGACCATTCTGTACCTGATCCGGGTCGCGCTGCAGGAAGGCCGCACCATTTCCGACGACGAGGGCCTGCTTCTGCAAAGACCTTCGCAGCGGCCGCTGCCGATCAGCATCTATGCCGCACCGATCTTTTCGAAACGCGGGGGCCAGGAAGGCGCAGTCCTGATCATCCGCGACCTGACCCGCGTTCAGGAGTTGGAACGGTCCCTGCGGCGGGCGGACCGCCTGTCGATGCTGGGAACGCTGGCGGCCGGTCTCGCCCATGAGATCAAAAACCCGCTGGGAGGCGTCAAAGGCGCCGCCCAACTGCTGTCCATGGAACTTCCAGAAGGGAGCGAACTCAGGGAATACACGCAGGTGATGGTCCGCGAAGTCGAGCGCATCAACAGCATTATCGAGGAACTGATGGATCTGGCCAATCCCCGCCCCGCGGAAATGGCCGAGGTCAACCTGGTCAAGGTTCTCAACGACATCATTCTGCTGCAGCAGGAAGCCGCCCGCGGCAAGCATATCAGCTTTTCACTGGCCGCGGATCCGAGCCTGCCGCCGATTCTGGGTGATGAAAGCCTGCTGACCCGGCTCTTCCTGAATCTGGTCAAGAATGCCGGAGAAGCCATCGAGGAAGAAGGCTGGGTTCGGGTGGAGGCCAGGGTGTCCGCTGATTTGCACATCAACAGCCCGGGCGGCGGCAGACCTTGGCCGATGGCCATCATCCGGATCAGCGACAATGGCAGCGGCATCCCGCAGGAAGAACTCGACCGGATTTTCACGCCTTACTTTACCACCAAAATCGGCGGCAGCGGGCTGGGTCTGGCGATCTGCCAGAAAATCATCGAAGACCACCGGGGCCTGTTGAATATCAGCAGCAACCCTGGCGAAGGAACGATTGTCACTGTTTCACTGCCTTTCAGGCATTAGAATGATTTTTCAACGGGAGACTCTGTGTCATGTCCATTAAGCGCATTCTGGTCGCTGACGATGAGGACAGCATCCGCTGGGTGCTGTCCAAGGCATTCAGCAAACGGGATTACCAGGTCGACCTGGCCAGTACCGGCACGGACGCCCTGGAACTGAGCCGAAAAAACGCCTACGACCTGGCGATTCTCGACATCAAAATGCCCGGGATGAGCGGACTCGACCTGCTGGCCAGGCTGCAGCAAGAATCGCCACGGACCCTGGTCGTTATCATGACCGCGGAATCTTCCATGAAGAATGCCGTCGAAGCCATGAAAGGGGGGGCCTATGATTATATCACCAAGCCCTTCGATCTGGATGCGCTCGATGCGATCATCCTCAAGGCCCAGAAGGCGTCGACCATTTCCGACGAAGTCACTCGCCTCAAGGCGGAGTTGAAGGACCATTACCAGTTGGACCGCACCATCATCGGGCAGAGTCAGCCGATGCAGACCGTTTACAAGGTGCTCGGCAAAATCGCGCCTTCGGACGTCACCGTGCTGATCTCGGGAGAAAGCGGTACCGGCAAGGAGTTGATCGCCCGGGCCATTCATTTCAACAGTCCGCGCCTCGGTAAGCCCTTCGTCGCCCTCAACTGTGCGGCCATCCCCCGCGACCTGCTGGAAAGCGAACTGTTCGGACATGAAAAAGGCGCCTTTACCGGCGCCACCGAACGCAAGATCGGCAAATTCGAGCAGGCCAACGGCGGCACCCTCTTCCTCGATGAAATCGGCGACATGCCGCTCGAATTGCAGGTCAAGATGCTGCGGGTCCTGCAGGAAAAGGAGATCACCCGCACCGGCGGCAGCAATTCGCTGAAAATCGATGTCCGCATCGTCGCCGCCACCAACCAGGACTTGAAGGCCCAGGTCCGCCAGAAGCTGTTCCGGGAGGATCTGTTTTACCGGTTGAATGTCGTGCCCCTGGAACTCCCCCCTCTGCGCGAACGTCGCGACGATATTCCCGCACTGGTCGAGCATTTCCTCAAACGCGCCCAGGGAGAACACCGTACCCAGGCGGCCGGAGTCACCGCCAGTGCCATGCAGAAGCTGCGGGAGCACTCCTGGCCGGGCAATATCCGCGAATTGGAGAACACCATCCAGAGAGCCGCCCTGCTCTCGCCCAACGTTTTGCTGGGCAGCGAGGATTTCCAGGACCTGGAGGCCACCGGCGAAGCCGAACGCAGCGACACCTCCCTGGAGGGTTTGATCGCCACCAAGTTGAAAAACTCACTGGCGCAGATGGACTTCCAGGAGATGGACAATCTCTACGAGATGGTCCTGCACCAAATGGAACGGCCGCTGATCAACATCGTTCTGGAAAGAACCCGCGGCAATCAGGTCAGGACCGCGGAGATTCTCGGCATCAATCGCAACACCCTGCGCAAGAAGATCAAAACCCTGGGCATCGACGTCAAGCGCAACGGCGTCAACAGCTGACGCACCGGAGACGTCAGAAACGAAAACCGACGCCGAACAGGTGCAGGTCGAGACCGGGGTTTTCCTCGTAAATTCCCGCATTCGAGGTATGCTGGTAGCGATAGCCGATACGGATCGGCTGCCAGGCCAGGGCGAGGCCAATATGGGAGGAGAACTGGAGCTGCCCGCCGAGATCATCCTCGCCGAAGCGATAATCGGACAGCCAGGTCGGCCGCCAGCCGAGCTCGATTTCCAGCGGACCGCCGCCAGGTGCATAGACCAGTGACCCGCCGACGGCCAGATACTGACCCTCATCGACACTGGCATCGAGTTGGGCGGCAGCGATTTCGAACCAGAGGCTCAGGTTTTCGCCGGCCGCGGGGAAAGGCCGCCAGGGTGTTCCATAGTCGAAATAGATTTCACCGACTGTGTAGTTTTCCTCCAACCCCTGGGCCTCGAAACCGCCCCGCAGACCGAATTCCCGGGTCGGCGAGTCGATGGCGAAAACGGTGCCGGGAAAACCAAGAAACATAACCAGCAAAAACAGGGAAAAGCGCATAAAACGAAACCTCCGATACCGTGATAACAGCTTCGAATATACCATAGAACTCACAGCCTGCACGGCCCAAGCCGACAGGAAAAATTGCAGTTTCTGCATGTTTTTGGCAGCCAGCCCCGCAACCTCACTGGAACCATGCGCCAACCTGTCCTCGCCTTGATCGCTGCCCTGGATAACCAACGCCTGATCGGCGCCCGTGGGGAATTGCCCTGGCACCTCCCGGAAGACCTCAAGCTGTTCCGCCAGTTGACGGTCGGCAACACCGTCGTCATGGGACGAAAAACTTTCGACGCCCTCGGCAGCCCCCTGCCTGGACGCCACAACATCGTGCTGAGTCGAACCCTTGACGATCGTC
>Ga0102943_1001923_pt1 | contig 12466 bp, 10 predicted proteins | sample SalPonC_black_MG_FD_78174 | JGI IMG/M metagenome (GOLD analysis project Ga0102943, IMG submission 78174) | Salt pond soil microbial communities from South San Francisco under conditions of wetland restoration - Salt Pond MetaG... | ecosystem: Environmental > Aquatic > Marine > Intertidal zone >...
ACTTGCCGCGATTGGACTTTTTGGGGTTGCAGGTATTCACCGGTTTTTTGCAGGCCATATTGGTATGGGAATTCTCTATATATTAACGTTGGGATTATGTTACATCGGTACCATTGTTGATATGATCAACTATAAAAACTTTGCATTTGAGTACAATCGAAAAATTGCCCAGGAAGTAAAAGCGGAACTGAGTTTATGATGCCTTCAAGAGAAAAATCACAACAGCTGCTCGAAGAATATATTGAGAATGATAATTTGCGCCATCATTCCAATATGGTGGCTATGGCAATGGAAGGGTACGCAAAACATTTGAACAAACCGGAAGAAGAGGTTGATAAATGGTGGACAGCCGGACTGTTGCACGATCTGGACTGGGAAAAGTATCCGGATGAACATCCAACTAAAGCGGTGGAGGAGATTTTACCTGAAGCCGATTATCCCGATGATGTGATTTCTGCCATAAAAGCTCACGCACCTGAAAGGACAGGAAAAGAGCCTGAAACAGAGATAGAACGCTATTTGTTTGCATGTGATGAACTATCAGGATTTATGAATGCGGTTTCTTTAATGCGGCCCAACGGGTTTTCTGATATGAGGGTTAAATCTGTTCGTAAAAAATTGAAAGACAAGAAATTTGCTGAAAATGTTCCGAGAGAGGATATCAAAAAAGGTGCTGAATTAATCGAAAAAGATCTGGCTGACCATATTCAATTTATGATCAATATTTTTAAAACATTGTTTTAGCTGAAACCCCTGTGAGATCTATCCGTAGAGAAGCTCAGGTATTAACAGTTAAGAGTGTAAAATGAAGATCAAAAACCTCATTTCATCCATAGATTACCGGTTGTTCCTTGTCTTGCTTTTAGCAATATCAACCATCTATGTAAACGGGCATGCACAGACCGTGATGTCTGTGACTCATCTAGAAAAAGAGTCTCATCTGCAAAATGACCCTTATCGATCTGAGTTTTTCAGGGTAGACAGCAATCCCACAATAAATATCAATACGTTTTCCGGTGATATTGAAGTTGTTCAAAATCCTGGAGTAGAGGGAGTTCAAGTTGATCTTTATGTTAAGAGAGAGTTCTCTCTTTGGTCGGGTACACGAAATCTGGATAATTTCAGAATTATTATTCAGAAACAGGGGAATACGGTTATTGCTTCAGTTGAAGATCGGCGTTCGGGCAGTATACAACGAGTTTCAAGCGACGTTAAATTTACATTCATCGTTCAAGTACCGCCCAAAGCCTCCCTGAATCTTAGGACGATAAGTGGAGAAATTAATGCTGATGGAGTAGAGGGGAAGCACTACATCCAAAATCATGCAGGTAATTTGGTGATTAAAAATTTGACCGGGGAGGTGCGTGTCATTTCAACAGCCGGAAATATTGTATTGGATAATCTTCAAGGAAATATATTTGCCAAAACAGTAAGCGGTGATATTAAAACAGATCAGAACAGAGGTGAGGTGAGGCTTCGTACAACAACCGGGAATATCACCACTACAGCCCTGTCAGGTACATTGGTTGCTGCTACTACAAGCGGTAATATAGAATCCGATTTTAATGAGGTTTCTGTTGGCGTGTATCTGGAAACAAGTACCGGGAATATCGACCTGGAATTACCAAAATTGGCCGGTTATGATATTGATGCCCGTGGTCTCAGTTTTAATTTTAATGATCTGATAGGTGAGGATATTATAAAAGATATTGGTTTCCGCGACGCCAGTGTTCAAATCAGAGAAGGTGGAATACCGGTCAATTTGAAAACAGTTGCCGGTTCCATTCGGGTTCGAGAAACTCAACAGTAGAAGGGTGGAGAGGATAAAAATAAAATATTTGATGATCAGTCTTCTGTGGGTCAGTTTTTCTATACAAACTGCAGCAGGGCAGGAGACACTTTTTCAATTTAATGATCTGGATGTTGAAGAACTATCCCTTGACAGCATGACCGGCAACGATCGGTTAATCTATATCAGCGATCGATGGAAGTTTATGTCAGGAGATAATCCAGAATGGTCAAATCCTGATTTTGAAGACAGCGATTGGGATGTAATAAGCACGAATTTAACTGTTGCAGATCTATCATTTGTTGAGTGGGAAGGGATTGGATGGTTCCGGAAAAAGTTACGGGTGAGTCAGGAATTGGCCGGTAAACCGCTTGCTCTTGTGATTGACCGACATCTGGGGGCTTCAGAAATTTATCTGAACGGAGAAAAAGTTTATGAACTCGGCCGTTTTTCCACAAACCCGGAACGAGTTGAGCCTTACAGCGGTAATGAACTGCCGGTTATAGTTTTCCCGGATACCACTGTACAAACACTCGCGGTTCGCTTTATTAACCCAAACGATGTTGAATCGACCCGGATTTTTGGAAATAACGGCTTTCGTTTTTTGCTAGCAGACTGGAAATCGCATCAAGATCAGGTTCTTTCTTACATAAGCAGGTGGACAGGAATCAGCATGTTTTATGCGGGTGTACTCCTCACATTTGCGGTCATTCACCTGTTGCTTTTCATTTTTTATCCCAGGGAAAAGCGCAATCTCTACTTTTCACTGTTTGCCGGCTGTTTGCTGCTAATTACTTATTTTCTCTACAGGCTTGAGCTTGCAAGCTATACTATAGCAACCATATCTTTTTTAAGGTTCGCTCTTTTCTTCGAAATTATTGTGCTGGTTTTTGCAGTAAGGCTCATGTATAGCATCAACGAAAAACAGAAAACCGTTTATGCCAATCTCGTTGTCATAGCCGGTTTATTATCAGCAATATTTGTCTACTTCTACCCAACCGACCTGATTTGGCTCAGGGAGCTTATTATTCTCTTATTTGTGGCCGAGCTTTTGCGAACACTTTATCTGATGTACAGATCAAAAAAAGGAGGAGCTTGGATTATCGGTGCCGGAATGCTCTTTTTCGTACTTGGGTTAATCACAAGCATATTGATCAATTTTCAATTTGTGAGCGGTGATGTGAGAATTATTAACATGGCCGGATCCGGGTTATTGATATTATCCATGTCCATATTTCTGTCTAGAGATTTTGCTGTCACGCGGAAAAACTTGCAAGAAAAACTGACGGAAGTTCAGGATCTTTCAGATCGTGCATTGGAACAAGAGCGAATTAGCAAAGAGCGGGAAATTGAAAAAAGATTGTTGGAGGCAGAAAACAGACGAAAAACTGCTGAATTGGAAGAAGCACGTGCTCTTCAGCTTTCCATGCTCCCTAAAAAAATGCCATCAATTAATGGGTATGATTTAGCTGTTTATATGGATACTGCAACCGAAGTGGGGGGAGACTATTACGATTACAGTACGGAAAAGGATGGGTCTATAGTGCTGGCTTTAGGGGATGCCACAGGGCATGGCTTAAAAGCCGGGATAATGGTAGCTGCCGCTAAAAGTTATTTTCATACTCTTGTGCATGAGGTAGATTTATGTACAATGCTAAAGCGAATCTCCTCCGGATTGAGAAACCTGAATATGCACTTGATGTATATGGGGTTTATTCTTGCAAGGTGTCAGGGGAGTAAAGTGCAAATCACAATAGCCGGTATGCCGCCGGCGCTGTACTATTCAAAAAAGAGTAACAGCGTAGAGCAAATACTTTTGAAAGGATTACCATTGGGGGGGAATGTCAACTTTCCATATCAAACTAAGGAGTTGCAAATGGAACAGGGAGATGTACTCATGTTAATGAGTGATGGATTGATGGAACTCTTTAATCAGGACAGAGATATTTTAGGTGTAGAAAAAATTGAGCAGGTGCTTCTCAATTCAGTTGATTTTAGTTCGGCAGACATTATTCAACAAGTAAAATATTTGGCAGAAACATGGTCAGGTGGGAAAGATCCTCAGGACGATATTACACTCATGGTTTTAAAAATTTCTGAAAACTGAAACTTCAGTAGATTTTAAACGTAATCGCAGATATGACACGATTAATTTTCATAATAATAGCTCTTTCACTTTTATCGCCTGCAATGGGCTTCGCCCAGCAAACGGAGGAAGATCCTTTTAAACGGGATCCAATTTTTAGCAAATCACTTGAAGAACTGTTTGGTTCAGATCAAGGTGAAATGGAAGATGAATCAGACACTTCCGGTACTCAAGAGGCTCAGCGTGCGGTACGAAGATTGTCGTATTCCGGGTTAGATTTAGGCGGTGATATTGAAGCGGGACCCTACTTTAGCAACGAACTGTATAGCCAATATCCAAATTTACCGATGATTCATTTTAACCGGGTGAATGGACTATTTCTAGGCATCAGAAAAGAGAGAATGCAGTGGTACAGATCAACCAGTTTTTTAAACATCGAACAGATCCGTCCGCATGGTTTTATTGGTTACGGAACGGCTTCAAAAGAGTGGGAGTACGCGCTTGGTGTTGAAAAACTGATTGGTATAAATCGAAGATTAATGGTTGGCGGTGAATTTCATCGTGCTACCTCCACAGAAGACTACCATCGTACCGGGTTGATTGAAAATTCACTGACCTCATTTTTTGCTTCCTACGATTTTCTGGACTATCACGAAATGGAAGGATTTGGGCTCTACACCGTATATCGAACAGAAAGATGGTTTGAAGCGGCTTTCTCTTATAATCGTGATACATTTCGATCTTTGGAAAGAAATACGACCTACTCATTGTTTGGGAAATCAAGCCCTTACCGCTTAAATCCCCCAGTAGATCAATTTTCAGATGAAATAGATCTGGATCGTTACAATTTCTCTTTTTCATTCAATCCAAAAAATGTATTACTGGCTGATCGGTTTACATTTGCAGCATCTGTGGGTGCCGAGTTGGCTGATAACTCCTCAAGTGATGAAAACTATCGCTACAACAAGTATTGGTCACAGCTAAAATTCTTTTACAATTTTGAACCGGGATCTGTATTGAGGTGGAGAATTAAGGCCGGTGGTATATCCGGAGATGCACCTGACTTCAAAAAGTTTTACCTGGGTGGTATAGGAACTCTAAGAGGCTCACCTTATAAATATTTCCAGGGAGATAATATGCTGCTCAGTAATCTGGAAATTCAGTTTGGAAGGTCTTCAAACCGGCCCGGTGTTTGGATGAGAGATTACAACATGCATATTCTGTTATTTTTAGATTCCGGCTGGACGCAGGAAACGGGTATGTTATCTATACCTGACCCGGAGCAGAGTTCCGGATTTTCGTCGTTCAATTTCTCTGAATTACAACACGATGCCGGATTTGGTCTGGGAACAGGCGCTTTCAGATTTGAGATAGCATGGCCTTTGAAAGAATTTGATACAGAGCCTGCACTTTGGATACGTTTTAACCCGACGTTTTAACCCGATATTTTCTCTTCGCCTTGCTCACCCCCGAAGGCTTTCGGGGCTTGGTGAATATTCCGGGTTAAATTCTCTAAAATAAAAGAGCCCCAGGTCGACCAAAACCTGAGGCTGTTCTTTAGGGCATTTGATTCCTTTCAGAACCAAATATCTGTTTAAATATACGAAGATCTATCGAAAATGTTGCCACCCAATGGTATACTCAGTAAAAATTGCCTGTTAAATTGTGTTAATTGAGTGCATGCCTCCCTTTTCTGACGCTTCATTTGCTTATACGGGGATTCATTTAAATAAATCTTATATTCATCTCGTTTTCAGATATGATGGTCAAAACGATTACAGTAAATGAATCCTTTCAATAAAAAAGAGTATATCGCGCTGCTCGTACTCCTGACGGCAGTTACTTTAATTCTAAGCGGTTGGCGCAATTACCGCCTTCATAACCCGTCTGCTATCCAGTCAGATATTCCAATAGAGATATATCTGCACGATCGAACCGGGCTTGAAACGTTAATTGAAAAAATGGACAGCCTTGGAGTTATTGTGGACAGCGAAGAACTGAGATGGGCCGGAAGAGTTTTGGGATGGAGAAACTTTAGGTCAGGTTTATATATTGTTGATGGTTCACACTCTTATGATGAGTTTTTATCAAACATGGCCAAGGGCATTCAAAACGCTGCTTCTGTGACTATTTTATCAGGAAGTGACCCGGAAAGAATAGCTATTACTCTTGGCAATCAACTAAGAGCGGATGCTGATGAATTCTCCAAGATATTTTCTGACAGCTCAGATATGGCACAGGAGCTAAATCTGAGTGGGGAGGAATTGTTTTCCAGAATGTTACCCAACACTTATCAAATATACTGGACTTCATCGCCTGAAAATGCTGTACAAAGGGTTTACAATGAATTTAACAGATTGATTGCAGATCGCTATCAGGATGAGATTTCAGAGAGTTCCTACTCACTTAGCGAGATTATTACACTTGCATCAATTGTTGAGATGGAAGCGAAAGTGGCTGAAGAAAAACCCAGAATTGCCGGACTCTATCTAAATCGATTAAATAGAAATATGCGGCTCCAGGCTGATCCTACCGTAATTTATGCATTAGGCGAACGCCGGAGACTACTATTTGAAGACTACAGGCTTGATCACCCATACAACACTTACATTCATACAGGCTTGCCACCGGGCCCAATCACTAATCCGGATGAAGCCTCAATCAGGGCTGTCCTAAATCCTGAGAGTCACGATTATTTATTTATGGTGGCAGCACCTGATGGTTCGCACCGTTTTTCTAGAACATTTGAGGAGCACAGACAAGCCAGCGCCGAGTGGAGAAGATGGATCCAGGAACAGTACCGGCTACGTGATGAAAGAGAGCGACTGGAATCGGAAAATCAAGAATAGACTAGTTCATAAAACTTAATCTTCCGAATTCGGTTCATCCTCAAGTCTTGCCTGAGCCCTGGGAGTCAATGGTTTTACGTAAACCATCTGGTTTATTCTATGACCATCAAAATGAATTTGAAGTGCCAGACCATTGTAAATTTCTTTGTTTCTTAAAACCCGCCCGATATATGAAGGATTTCCGGCAGTTTCTAAACTCTGAAACAGAAATGTAGCTGTATCGTAGCCCATCCGGGCAAAGCGATCCGGTGCGGTATTAAAGCGGGTTGAGAAATCTTCCTCAAAGTAAGCCACAGTGGTAGAGTCGGCTGCCGTTAAGCTTGCCTGACTATGAAAAATTTCGAACGTTCTGCGTTGATAGGCAGACAAATCTGCGTTTTGCCACTCCTCTGATCCCAATATGACCTGACGGCTTCTCATTGCCTCGAGATCGTTCATCAGCAGGCTTGCCATGGTAGTAGACGCCTGACCCGTGAAAGGAGCGTAGATGGCCTCTGTGGGAGTGTATCCGAGGGAATCAATCAGTGCTTCATCGGGTGTAAACACTTCAGTGTATTCTCTCAAATCGTAGCCTTTGGATGCAAAATCATCTTCAACATAGTAAGAGACAAATGCTCCCAACCTTTCAGCCTCTTTACGAAATGCAAGGGCCGATTCACGACCCAGTGAATTTACTTCTGTGATTACGGCAAGTGTATCCAGTCCCAGTTCCTGAACAGCATAACGGGCCATATTTTTCCCGTGAACTTCGAAAGTGGGGTTGAACTGGTATGTATAATTAAAATCAAGGTTCAGCTCGTCAGAATTTGCCAGAGGTGCCAGCATTGGAACTCTGTACTCCTCAGCCAACTCTGCCATTCGTTGAGCTGTATCTGAGAATAGCGGTCCAATCACGGCGTCGGCATGATGAGCCCAAGCCAGCTCAGTAATAGCCATTGCGGTTGTATCAGGGCTTTCAGCAGAGTTTTTGAAAATTAGCTGCACTTTCTTGTCCGAATTCCGGCTGTTAAACTCTTCAGCTGCTAGCATAACCCCATAATATAAGTTTCTGGGAATGGTGAAGTCGGGATCTTCTTCATCAAAGGTTGGCAACACAACTCCTATATGATAAACGGTACCTTCCGGCGCAGTTGGATAACTGAAGCTGGTGTTTTGGCTGACTTGATTGAGGTCAAGTGTTTCCAAAATTTGGTTGTGCAGAGAGGTGTCCGGTTCAAGCCGTAATAGCTCGTTGACTATAGAGCGAAAGAGTGGCTCATCCATTTGTCTCTTAGATTGCTGGGCAATGTCCATTCGAAGAGAACGGCTCTCAGCATTTTGTAAAACTTCAAATTGTTCACTGATATCCAGGTAACGAATAATCTGGTTATAAAGTCGTCTGGCATCGAGTTGAATACCGGATCTGTTACTGCTTTCCAGAAGCCGGCTAAGCGTGTTAAGGCTTGATGAATAATCTTTTGTTCTGAAATGGAGAACAGCTTTTGTGTATTCAGCTTCTTGTTGAATACTAGTTCTCTCACTGTTTTTCAGCTGATTCAGATAGTTTCGGGTAAGGGGATAATTTCCAAGTGCCAGATAGCTTTTACCAATAAATAGTATGGCTTCATCAGAATTTACATCCCGCAAGATCTCTATAGCCTCTTCGAACTGTTCACTTTCATATAGCTCAACTCCGTCCCGGAATGATTGAGCGGATGCGTAATCAGTTAAAAAAAGAAGAGTGATGAGTAACGCTAAATATTTTTTCATATCGGTTGGGAGTCGTACAATTTAAAGTCACTGAAATAAAGAGTTTTGATGAAAAAATGTTCCTCTCTATTCCCACTCAATGGTTGCAGGCGGTTTAGAACTGATGTCGTATACCACTCGATTAACGCCACGCACTTCATTGATAATCCTGTTACTGACCATAGCAAGAAATTTGTAAGGAAGATGTACCCAGTCGGCAGTCATACCATCCAGACTGGTAACAGCACGCAGCGCTACAGTAAATTCGTACGTTCTTTCGTCGCCCATTACTCCAACAGATTGAACGGGGAGTAGAACCGCAAGTGCTTGCCAAACTTCATCGTACAGATTGTGATCTCTGAGTGATTGGATAAAAATATCATCCGCTTCACGTAAAAGTCTCAGTTTGTCTCTGCTTATTTCACCCAGTACGCGAATTCCCATTCCCGGACCCGGAAAAGGATGGCGTCCGAGTAAGTTCTCAGGAATTCTCAGTTCACGTCCAACATTGCGAACTTCATCTTTAAAAAGTTCCCTGACCGGTTCGATAAGTTCGAGGTTCATCTTCTCAGGTAATCCGCCAACATTGTGATGAGACTTGATAGTTGCAGAAGGCCCTTTAAAAGAGACGCTTTCAATAACGTCAGGGTAGAGAGTGCCCTGGGCTAAATATTTATATTCAGATTCATCTTCAATTGCTTTATCGAAGACTTCAATAAAGGTATTTCCTATAATCTTTCTTTTCTCCTCGGGATCGGATACTCCTTCCAGTTTATCCAGAAACAGATCTGATGCATCAATACCCTTAACCGGAAGATGCAGGTTATCTTTGTATGTTTGCAGAACGGTTTCGAATTCATTTTTTCGCAAAAGTCCATTATCTACAAAAATACAGAGCAGTTGATCTCCGATGGCTTTATGCAAAAGCGTGGCCACAACTGTGGAATCAACTCCGCCTGAGAGGCCGCAAATCACTTTATCTTCTCCAACTTTTTCTCTTATTGCTTCAATTTCAGTTTCAATAAAAGAGGCGGCGGTCCAATCTCCGGAACACTCAGCTATGTTGATGACAAAGTTCTCGAGTATTTTAGCTCCGTCTTCGGTATGTACTACCTCAGGATGAAATTGAACGCCATAGATCGGTTTATGACTGTGTTTTACAGCAGCGACTGGCGCATTGTTAGTGTGCGCAATGACTTCATAAGGGGAGGGTAGTTTTTTGATATGATCTCCATGGCTCATCCATACAATAGAACCGTCGTCAATTCCTTTAAAAATATCGGAGTGATCATTGATTAAAAGTTCTGCACGCCCAAACTCCCGTTTGTCAGCTTTTTCTACACTGCCCGGTTTAATGGTGTGAGCCAGGGATTGGAGTCCGTAGCAAATCCCCAAAACAGGAATATCAAAATTGAAGTAGTCCAGATTTAAAACCGGAGCATCCTCATCATAAACACTTTTTGGTCCGCCGGAAAGGATCAGTCCTTTAGGCGGATGATTCTCAAATTCTGATTTTGGAGTGTTGTAGGGATGTATTTCGCAATAAACATTGAGTTCTCTGAGCCTTCTGGCAATGAGCTGTGTGTATTGTGAGCCAAAGTCTAAGATGAGAATCCACTCATCGTGATGAGTATGCATTATATAAAGTTGTTGTAAATTATTTAATCGATCAGTTGTTCGTAATCTTGAGGAGACAGAAGACTCTCGAGTTCAGATGCATCAGAGAGTTTCATTTTAACCATCCAGCCATCTCCGTAGGGATCATTATTGACCAACTCAGGATCATCTTCAAGGTCTTCGTTTATCTCAGTTACTTCACCGGAAACAGGTGAAAAAAGTTCGGAAACAGTTTTAACAGCTTCTACCGTACCTAAAACCTCGTCTTGGTCGAATTCTGATCCTTCAGGCTCGAGTTCAACAAAGACAATGTCTCCCAGTTCACCTTGAGCAAAATCAGTGATTCCTATTGTAACGGTACCGTCACCGTTATCGCGAATCCACTCGTGCTCTTTTGTGTATTTCAGATCATCAGGAATGTTCATAGAAGTAAATGGTTATTTGTGTTACGGTTTAAATTTGAAGTGCTTCTCTAAATACTGTGTATTAAAATCACCTGTCTGAAAGTTTTCGTCTTCCATAAGCTGCAGATGATAAGGGATGGTCGTTTTTACACCTTCCACGATAAATTCCTGAAGAGCGCGTTTCATACGCGCAATGGCTTCTTTTCTGGTCGGCGCACTCACAATCAATTTTGCAATCATGGAGTCGTAGTGCGGTGGAATTCTATACCCTGCATAAGCGTGTGTATCAACTCGTACGCTGTGTCCACCGGGAATGTTGAAAGAAGTAATTTCACCGGCTGTTGGGCGAAAGTTGTGTTCCGGATCTTCCGCGTTAATACGGCATTCGATGGCGTGTCCGCGCATTTTCAGTGGAGACATATCAATTTTTTCACCGGCGGCTACTCGAATTTGCTCCTCTACAATGTCGCACCAGGTAATCTCTTCTGTAACCGGATGTTCAACCTGAATTCGGGTGTTCATCTCCATGAAATAGAAGTTCAGATCTTTATCGACGATAAATTCAACGGTTCCCGCACCTTCGTAATCAATGGCTTTTCCCGCGTTTACTGCGGCTTGCCCCATTTTTTCACGAACTTCCGGAGTCATGACCGGAGAAGGGGCCTCTTCAAGAATTTTTTGATGACGGCGCTGCAGTGAACACTCTCGTTCACCTAAATGCTTCACATTTCCGTGCTGATCTCCCATGATCTGAATTTCGATATGGCGAGGGTTGACCACAAACTTTTCGATGTAAACAGCAGGGTTACTAAAAGCTGATTCAGCTTCATTCCGGCAAGTTTTAAAAGCGTGTTCAAATTTATCTTCATTTTCAACAACCCGCATTCCCCGGCCTCCACCGCCGGCACTGGCTTTGATAATGACAGGATAACCAATTTCATTAGCTATCTTTTTTCCCTCGTCAACTGAAGTGACAATCCCATCTGAACCGGGCACCACAGGGACATTATTTTTTATCATTGTGGCCTTGGCTGTAGCTTTGTCACCCATATTTTCGATCATATGGGGAGAAGGGCCAATAAATTTGATGTTATGTTCTTCACAAATTCGGCTGAACTCTGCATTTTCAGCTAAAAAACCATAACCGGGATGAATAGCTTCTGCATTGGTGATTTCAGCTGCTGCAAGGATACTCGGTATTTTAAGGTAGCTGTCACGTCCGGGAGGCGGTCCGATACAAACAGCCTCGTCCGCAAATTTTACATGCAAGCTATTTTGGTCTGCAGTAGAGTAGACCGCAACGGTTTTAATTCCCATTTCTTTGCAGGTACGAATGATGCGAAGTGCAATTTCACCCCGATTCGCTATTAAAATCTTTTTAAACATACTGTTTAATTAAGCTTTTTTGATGATGAACAACGGCTGATTAAACTCTACAGGCTGTGCGTCTTCTACAAGTATTTTTTGAACAGTACCTGAGAATTCAGCTTCGATTTCGTTCATGATTTTCATCGCCTCAACGATGCAGAGAGTATCACCTTTCTTCACGGTATCTCCAACTTTAACAAACGCGTCGGAATCCGGTGAGGGCGATTCGTAGAATGTACCGACAATCGGTGATTGAACGGTTTCACCTTCAGGTTGTGACTCTTTTGTTTCAGATGCTGAGGAGTCTCCAGAAGCAGGTGCAGGCTGAGCTGTTTGAGCAGGTGCTTGCTGAGCCGCAGGCATTTGAAACTGCATTGGGGCAGACTGAGCCGGAGCATCAGACTGTTTTTTAACTTTCATCTTAAAGTCTCCTTCCTCAATAGATACTTCATTGAGTTCTGTTTCAGAAATAAGGTCTAGCAGGTTTTTGACAAGTTTTAAGTCCATAATAACTGTTTATTTAGATTTAGCTCTTTCTAGATATTCACCGGTTCGTGTATCTACGCGAATTACTTCACCTTCGTTTATAAATAGTGGGACCTGAACTACGGCACCGCCGGAAATC
>Ga0102943_1001929_pt1 | contig 12453 bp, 12 predicted proteins | sample SalPonC_black_MG_FD_78174 | JGI IMG/M metagenome (GOLD analysis project Ga0102943, IMG submission 78174) | Salt pond soil microbial communities from South San Francisco under conditions of wetland restoration - Salt Pond MetaG... | ecosystem: Environmental > Aquatic > Marine > Intertidal zone >...
GCCCATATCAGAGGCGCCAAAGCGCTCATCCTCTGACAGGACCTGATCCACAACAGGGTGCCAGGCGGTCTTGGATAAAAAAAAGTTGATAAACCCGGGGCCTGCAATCTCTACTTTTTCAAGGGCAGGATCCGAGGGCATGGCATCCTTCACAGCCTGGGCAATGGCCCGGGGGGCCATTTTCTGCAATTTGGCCGAAACCATGGCATAGTTGGTTGAAAAATCCCCCTGCCCCTCGTGCTTGGGGACCTCAATCTCCATGTCCGGCATGGTGTCAGAGGGCAGGTCCCCCTTTTCAAACGCCGCGGCCGCCGCCTGAAAAACCATGTGTCTGATTTTTGTTTTCATATTCTATTCTTAATTTTCGTGTTCAGAGGTATCTTCAGGGGTGTATTTGGGTGTATCGTCTTCGTCGTCGATCTCTTTGATCTCGTCTTCTTTGCTATCCCCGTCCTCGTCCAGCAGGGCATCCAATTCCACATCATCCTCTTCCAGCTTGAAATCCTCTTCACTGGGAAAGGCTTCTACATCGCTGTACTCCACAATTACTTTTTCCATGGTGTCATCTCCAAAGAACCCCTGGACATTGGCATACAGCTTTTCGCACAAATCCCGGGTCGGAAAAAAGCCGGGCCGCCGCAACAGGGCCATAAAGGCGTCAACATCGGACTTGGCAGCCGCGGTCATCTCCTCCAGGCTGTACACCTCCTCGTGCAAAGGCATGACCACACTGGGGTCAACTTCGCTGGACTCCAGAACGGTCAGCACCCCGTCCTTGATGTTCTTTTCAAACCTGATTTTCTGTTTCATTATGTTCTCCTGTTTATATCGTGGACCTAAAACTTCTTAATATAGCTCAACCATTTACCCTGTCAATGGTTTAAACGACCTAAAGATTCGGACGCAAAAGCACCCGGCATAACCCCACCGGCCAATACCCTCTTGCCTGGCCTGTCCCGGCCCAATTTCATGATTTTCAACCTGGTTTGCAAAGGAAAATTGCCCTGCAGTTTGGTGTTGACCTGCCCCGGGCAAGGTGCTATATTGCCCAGGTTGTTTTTTGGAGGAGTGGCCGAGTGGCTGAAGGCGGCGGTCTTGAAAACCGTTAGGTGTCAAAGCCTCGTGGGTTCGAATCCTACCTCCTCCGCCAAAGATGACAGTGCGGAGAAGTGCATGAGTGGCTGAAATGGACCGCCTGCTAAGCGGTTGTGGGGGGAAACTTCCACCGAGAGTTCGAATCTCTCCTTCTCCGCCAGTATTACACCGTAGAATCAGGATTTAAAGCCAGGCTTTAAATCCTTTTTTTATATCCAAACCCATCTGCGGAAGACAAAATCACATGAAAATAAAACAGGCGGCAACACCAACCGAAATTCAAGCCGTACGAAAACTTTTCAGAGAGTATGAAGCCTTTCTCGACGTGGATCTTTGCTTCCAGGGATTTGAAACGGAGCTGGCCGGGCTGCCGGGAAAATACGCGCCCCCTGGCGGGGATCTTCTCATTGCTAAGCATCAAGGTCTTGTTGCGGGCTGCGTGGGGGTACGTTTCCTGGGGATTGGCGTCTGTGAGATGAAGCGCCTGTACGTGCGCCCCCGGGCACGGGGAGCCGGCCTGGGCAGGCAACTGGCCCATGCGATCATTGAATCGGCCCGGCAACTTGGGTACTGCACCATGCGGCTGGACACCCTGGAAAAACTGACCGCAGCCCTGGGCCTGTATAAGGCTTTAGGGTTCACACCGACAAGCCCCTACTATGCCAACCCCCTTGAAGGGGTCGTCTACCTGGAGCTGACTTTGGATCAAGTCCTTAAACGTTTTTAACCGTCAAACGCCACCACCGATAAATCCCTAAGATTCCAAGAGACCGGATAGTGCCCTGCCCCGCTGAAGCGGGACAGGAACGCCAAAAAAATCCGGCAGAACGTCTTTAATTCAGAAAAACCAGGCCAGGCTGCCGATCCAGATATCAATGCCATGGTTGGGCTGCTTTATGTCGGCGTTGGAATAGTGCATGTACCGAAAGCTTAAGTCAAAGCGGTCAAACCGGACCCCTGCCCCGACACGATCCTCGAACTGAAAATTAGAGGAAAGATTCCGGTTGCCGATAAAATACGCGTCAATATAGGCAATTCCCACCCCCCCTTCTATATAAGGATACCAGTTTTTTTCCCCGGGATTAAACGCGTATTGAATTACCGGGGATATGGCCACACCATGGGTCTTATCGTCCCCTGTTTTCCAAAGGTTGTAAGACAGTTCAAAATAACCGGTCACATGGCCTGTGGCGTTGGCAAGCCATGTGCCGTTCCAGTTTTTTACCAGGCCGGCCCGACAGATATCGATCCTGTCGCTGGACTGTCCGTAACCAGCTGAAATGCCCCAGTCCCCGGCCATGGCCGTTCCGGTCATCACAGCAAAAAAACAGGTCAACATCACTAGTATCTTTTTCATCGTTTTTCCTTCACTGTTTTCGTGGATTGGCAAGTATAGCCTGTATGCTCGCGTCCAAGTCATACACTATTTTTAAAAAAAATAAAACGTTTAAACCACCGGCCAAGTAGGGCGCAGCAGACCTTGGTTCCCCGGTTTGCATTTGGTAACTGAACCGTGTTTATCCTTGACAACCGCCCCCTGTCAGATTATATCCATCTAACAATTGGACGATAATCAGCATTTTTAATAGAGATTAAATAATTTTGGAACAGATCATTCAAAAAAACCTGGACCAGATGCTCGCCCTCTGGTTTCAGGAGACCATCAACACCTACCCCCAGCAGACGGCCCGGATTCTGGGAAAAGATGCCAACCGCTTTGACAATCCTGTAGGGGCCGTGACCCGGGAAACCCTTGAAGCGGTGCTTAAACTATTAACCGGTCCCCATGACCGAAACGCACTTGAAACAGCCCTGGATCCCATTATCAGAATCCGGGCGGTTCAGTCTTTTGATCCGGCGGACGCTGTCAGCTTTGTCTTTGCCCTCAAGGAGATCGGATGCAAATTCCTCGATGAAAAAGATCATATTCATTTTCATCGGGCCGTGGATGCCGTGGCACTGGCAGCTTTCAACAGACTGATGAAATGCAAAGAAGATATTTTCCTTTTAAAGGCCACTGAAAGCAAGCGACGCATTCACAGAGCCTTTGAAAGGGCAGGTTTAGTAGAAGAGCTCTCCGAGGAAGACCTTCTGGGCTCTTATAAATCTTAACATGTATGATGCGATAAATGGCGGGTCATACATCCAAATTAACGAGGTGGTTATAACATGAATCAAAGGTACTTGATCCCCCTTACAGCTGTTTTTCTGCTTTTCCTGATAGCCTATGCAGGGGTTGAAGGAGCAGGGCTTCAGGTCATCTTTGGTGTGGTTTTTCCCTATGTGGCGGTGGCTGCATTCCTGATCGGATTTGTCATGAAGGTCATGGGATGGGCTGCCTCTGCCGTGCCGTTCAGGATTCCAACAACCTGCGGCCAGCAGAAATCCCTGGACTGGGTAAAACAAAACACCATTGACAACCCGAACACGGCGTTTGGTGTCTTCATCCGTATGGTTCTGGAAATCTTTACGTTCAGATCCCTGTTTCGAAACACCAAGGCAGCCTTTCACCGGAACGCGGCCAACAGACTGTCCTACTCCTGGGAAATTTTCCTATGGCTGGGGGCCCTGGCATTTCACTATGCGTTTTTGGTTGTGCTGCTGAGGCATTTTCGGTTTTTCACCAGCCCCGTACCCGGCGCCATCAAATTCCTGGAGTACATTGACGGCATTGTCCAGATCGGCCTGCCCGGCATTTTTCTGTCCGGCATCGTCCTGCTGGCCGCCGCCCTCTTCCTTCTGGGACGGCGGATTTTCGACGCAAAAGTCAGCTATGTCTCCCAGGCAGCTGATTACTTTCCCCTGTTTTTGATCATCGGCATCGCAGCCACAGGGATTGCCATGCGGTACTTCACCAAGGTGGACGTTGTCGGCATCAAGGAACTGACCATGGGCCTGGCCACCTTCTCCCCGGTGATCCCCGAGGGCGTCGGCGGTCTTTTTTATGCCCATCTGTTTTTGGTGAGCATTCTGTTCGCATATTTTCCCATGTCCAAGCTCATGCACATGGGCGGCATATTCCTCAGCCCCACCCGGAATATGGCCAACAACACCCGGGCGGTCCGGCATGAGAATCCCTGGAACTATGATGTGCCCACCCATACCTATGAACAGTATGAAGATCACTTCAGAGAAAAAATGATTGAAGCCGGCCTGCCGGTGGATAAGAAGGAGTAATAGATGGCTGACGAACTGACACCAGATGAAGCGCTGGATAAAATAGACTATAGCCCCAGGTCAGCATCTGAGCCCAGCAACTGGATGGACACCACCAAATCCGTCCAGATCAGACCCGGGATGTACTGCTATGCAGCCAAACCCGAGAGCGTCGAGACCTTAGGGCTGCCCAATGCCAGACCCTGGAACCCCATTGAAGAGGATTGGAAGCTGCCGGAAAACTGGCAGGAGATCCTTCACAACGGCATCAAGGAACGCCTGGAAAAATTCAGAACCTTTAAGATTTTCATGGACATCTGCGTGCGCTGCGGGGCCTGTGCTGACAAGTGCCATTTCTTCCTTGGCACGGGCGACCCCAAAAACATGCCCGTGCTCCGGGCCGAGCTGCTGAGAAGCGTATACAGAAACGACTTTACCACAGCCGGCAAAATCCTGAAGATGATCCCCGGGGGCCAGCGCATTGCCGGGGCCCGGGACCTGACCCTGGATGTGCTCAAGGAGATGTGGTACTATTTTTTCCAATGTACTGAATGCCGCCGCTGTTCCGTGTTCTGTCCCTACGGCATTGACACGGCGGAAATCACCATCATGGGCAGAGAGCTTTTAAACCTCATCGGGTTGAACATCGACTGGATTGCTACACCGGTGTCCAACTGCTACCAGACCGGTAACCACCTTGGCATCCAGCCCCATGCCTTCAAGGACATGCTGGATTTCTTTGTTGAGGACATCGAGGATATCACAGGGGTTGACTGCACCCCCGAGTACCAGAAAAAAGGGGCGGACATCCTTTTTATCACCCCCTCAGGCGATGTATTTGCCGATCCCGGCACCTACACCTGTCAAGGGTATCTGATCCTGTTCAAGTATCTCAAGGAAAAATACGGCCTGGATGTCACCTGGTCCACCTACGCCTCAGAGGGCGGCAACTTCGGCTTTTTCACCAGTCATGAGACCATGAAGCGGCTCAACGCCAAAATGTACAACGAGGCCAGGCGCCTGGGCGTCAAATGGATCCTGGGCGGAGAGTGCGGCCACATGTGGCGGGTCATCCACCAGTACATGGACACCATGAACGGCCCTGCCGACTTCATGCAAGTCCCGGTAAACCCCATCACCGGCACCCGGTTTGAAAATGCGGCCTCCACCAAGATGGTTCACATCACCGAGTTCACCGCAGATCTCATCAAACACGGCAAGCTGGAGCTGGACAAGAGCCGGAACGCCAACCGGATCATGACCTTCCACGACTCCTGCAACCCTGCCCGGGGCATGGGGCTTCTGGACGAACCCCGGTATGTCCTTGAGAACGTCTGTGACAACTTTTACGAGATGCCGCCCAACACCATCCGTGAGCAGACCTTTTGCTGCGGGTCTGGCGCAGGCCTCAACGCTGGCGAGAACATGGAGTTGAGAATGGCTGGCGCCCTTCCCCGGGCCAACGCCCTGAAACATGTCCATGAGAAGTACGGCGTCAACACCCTGGGAACCATCTGCGCCATTGACCGGGCTGCCCTGACCACCCTGTGCGAGTACTGGGTGCCTGATGTCGAGGTGGCCGGCATCCACGAACTGGTGGGCAATGCCCTGATTCTCCCGGGTGAAAAGAAAAGGGAAGAAGACTTGAGAATGGAACCTTTACCCGGACTGGAGGAGGAATAAGATGAGTAAAAACACGATCGTGGCAGGACTGGCAATCTTTGTCATTGCGGTTCTCTCCCCCTTCTGGTTCAACATGGTCACCGCCACCCAGGCGGCGCCCAAGCCCGAACTTCTGGGAAAGGCTGCCACAGCAAAAAAATGTGTATTTGAAAAGTATGATATGCGCGCCAATCACATGTCCCTTCTGGACGAATGGCGGGATTCTGTTGTCCGTGATGCGGACAGAAAATATACGGCAGAAAACGGCATGACGTTTAACATGAGCCTGTCCACCGGGGAGAATTCCTGCCTGGGTTGCCATGAGGACAAGGCCAAGTTTTGTGATTCCTGTCACACCTATGCATCCGTAGACCCCTATTGCTGGGAATGCCATACCAACCCGAAGGAGATTGAATGATGAAAAAGAGCAGAAGAAGCTTTCTGAAAGTAGCGGGTATTGCTGCCATTGGGATGGGTGCTGCTCCGGCAATGAACTTTGCCTCATCCGGCTCCGGCCCGGTGAAGGCCCCGAACCCCGAGGCGCTTCACGCCCATCGCTGGGGCATGGTCATCAATACCAACAAGTTGACTGACGATGTGGCTGAGGCCATTTCCCAGGTCTGTCACGCCAGCCACAATGTGCCGGATTTTGACCACGAGGTGGACGAAAAAAAATATCCCGGGCTGCGGCCGGTCAACCCAAAACAGGAGATCAAGTGGATCTGGGCTGAAGAGTTCCACTATGCCTTTCCGGACAAGGAAGACGAATTTCTGGCTGAACGGTTTCACCACCTGCCTTTTATGGTGACCTGTAACCATTGCAAGAATGCCCCCTGTGTCCAGGCCTGCCCCACCCAGGCCACCTTTAAGCGGGAAGACGGCATTGTTATCATGGACTTCCACCGCTGCATCGGCTGCCGGTTCTGCATGGCTGCCTGCCCCTATGGGTCCAGAAGTTTTAACTTCCGGGATCCCCGTCCCTTTATTGCCGAGACTGATCCTGATTTCCCCACCCGAAGCAAGGGTGTGGTTGAAAAATGCAACCTGTGTGCCGAACGCCTGGCCAAGGGAAAACAACCCCATTGCGTTGAGGCCAGCGAAGGGGCCATTGTGGTAGGTGACCTGGAAGACCCTGAATCTGAAGTACGGGCCCTTCTGGCTGAACATTATACAATCCGTCGTAAACAAGCCCTGGGCACTGAGCCCAGTGTTTACTACATCGTTTAAGAGAGGCGAGTATGCTTGAGATAGCTATAAAAGGAAGTAAAAATTATTGGTTATGGATAGTCCTTCTGCTCGCCATCATGGGCGCGGCAGGCATTGCCTATATTGACCAGTTCATGAACGGCCTGGTCATCTCGGGCATGAGCCGGGACGTTACCTGGGGCTTTTACATCGCCAACTTCACCTTTCTGGTGGGTGTGGCTGCCGGCGGTGTCATGGTGGTCATCCCCTATTACCTCCACGACTATGAAAAATTTCACCGGATCACCATTCTGGGTGAATTTCTGGCTGTGGCCTGCCTGATCATGTGCCTGCTGTTCATCGTTGTCGACCTTGGCCAGCCCACCCGCATGCTGAATGTGCTGCTCTACCCCACCCCCCACTCCATGCTCTTTTATGACATGATCGTTCTCAACGGGTACCTGTTTTTGAACATCGTGGTGGGCTGGAAGGTGCTGGAAGCAGAGAGAAACCAGGTGGAACCGGCTGCCTGGGTCAAACCCCTGGTCTATCTGTCCATCCCCTTTGCCATCGGCATCCATACGGTCACGGCATATCTGTACTGCGGCCTGCCCGGCCGGGGCTTCTGGCTCACCGCCATTCTGGCCCCCAGGTTCCTGGCATCCGCCTTTGCCGCAGGTCCGGCCTTTTTGATCATCCTGTGCTATATCATCAGAAAGTTCACCAAGTTTGATCCGGGCTGGGAAGCCATGCAGACCCTGTCAAAGATTGTCTGCTACGCCGTCATCGCCAACATCTTCTTTTTTCTGTGCGAGGTGTTTGTGGTGGCCTACTCAGGCATCCCCGGTCATGCCAGCCACCTGAAGTATCTGTTTTTCGGATACCACGGCTATGACATGATGGTGCCCTGGATGTGGAGCTCTTTTATTCTCATGGGGCTGGGTGCCATATTCCTGGTGATCCCCAAGTTCAGAAACAACTACACCCTCCTGCCGGTCACCTGCGCCATGATCTTCATCGGCGCCTGGATCGACAAGGCCCTGGGCATGATTGCCGGTGGATTCGTTCCCTCTCCGTTGCACCATGTCACTGAATATGCCCCGACCAATCAGGAAATTTTGATCTCCATCGGGGTCTATGCCACCGGCTTTTTTGTACTGACCATCCTGTACAAGCTGGCCACCACGGTAAAAGAAGAGGTCCGCGGTTAGAAGCGAACCCTAGCTAGCCAAGGACGTCGTTGTCATACCCAAAGGGGGCTTTTGCAAAAGCCCCCTTTCTTTTTTTTAAGAAAGATGTTCAGGACATGATCAAGGCCCGGTTTTTCATCCCCACCCCGACCTGTTCCATGGAGGACCTCAAGCACAAGGTGCTGGCCGCCCTGTACCAGAAAGACAGCCCCAGGATTCTGCGCGGCTGCACTGCGGTCCTGGCGGCGGCCCGCACCAAAAAGATGGGGGAGAACGATGAGAAACACCTTCGCCAGATCCAGGTGGCGGTCAGAAAAATCTATATGGACGCGCCCGCCAATACGGCCTGCCAGAACCTGCCCCCTCGCCTGAAAAAAATCTATGCCGCCCTTCAGTCCCTGCTGAGGGACAGGGCCAGACAGGGCAGCCCCGGGGCCCTGGATTATGAGACCTGGCAGGAATCGGCTGCCCTGGACCAGTGGCAGCAAAGGGGGGTATTTCAAACCGCCATCACCTTTCAGCTGACCTCGGGCTGCTCCAACTTCTGCCGCCGCTGCAACGAATGGGCCCTGCCCCGGGTCAGGGCCCACTTTACCCTTGGGGCGGCCTCAACCATCATGGCAAAGCTTGTGGCCGCAGGCAACCGGGACCTGGCCCTATACGGCGGGTCCGACCCCCTGGACTGGGAAGACGGCCATCACTCCCTTGGGGATCTGCTGGCACGGGCAGATGCCCGGGCAGACTTCAGCCTGCTGACCAAGGTGCCCAGGGGCAGACAAGCCCTTTTGAAAACCCTTGTCCGCCAGGGGGTGGATATTGCGGTGAGCCTCACCAATCGGAACCGAACGCGGATCCAAAGAATCGAGGCTGAGCTGGGGCAAACCCTGACCAAACAGCATGCCACCCCGGACCTGCTCATCCCTGCCTGTCTGGATGAAGATTTTCACAGCGTCAAGCCATCCATCACAGACAGCTACGGCAGTGAAATCTCCCTGGACGGCGCCTGCATCATCATCCCCACCTTTACCTCGGCCCTGCACCCCTTTGGCCATAAAAAGATTCCAGTCAACAGCCAGACCCCGTGGTTTCCTGTCAAGAAGCTGGGACGCCCTGCCCTGCTCCAGGATTATTTCAAGCCCCTCCAGGTCATGGGAAAAGACCAACGTGTCTTTACCCTGCCCCGGCTTTTGGATGTCCAGGTGGAAAATATCCTACTGGACAATGGCAGGCAGGATTTGACCCCGCCAGGCATGAGAAGCGTGAAAGAGTACTTTGAGGTATTTGATCAGGCCCCACGCCTGCAAAGAAAAGCCATGACCCTGTCGGTGATGCGGCGGCTCAAACGCTCAAGGCAAAAATCCTATGCCGACATGATTGAATCTGAGAAACAAGAGTACCGAAACAAAATTGCGGCCCATCTGGACTTCACCCGCAGGGACAGGGTGCTTGAAGCCAGAACCTGCTCAGCCGCCTTTTTCCTGGCCGCAGCCCAGGACTACCTGCTGGCCAACCCCGTAAAGGCGGCAATCATCGCCGCTTTGACCCGGCAGGAGGCTGATACCCTGGGCCATCTGCCTGATATTCCGCTGGCCAGGGCATTTGCAGACCCGAGCCAGGATGCCTGGCACCTCTTCCGGCAGCAGATCCTTGTTTTGATCCATGCCCCCCACAGGGCATCGGCACCTGAGTTTACCGAATCCCGGCCCACCCGCTACGATTCGGACCGGGATCTTTTTGTTTTGATCTGACCCTTAGCACGCGTTTTCCATGATTTTTATTGCATTTCTTTCTGGCAATGTTTAGAACCAAGACAAACCGGGACAATGAATCAGGCATGACCTTTGACTATCATACATTAAAATCCCTGCGCCAGACCCACCCGGCCTGGAAGCTGCTGCTGGCAGACCATGCCCCCCTGATTGCCGCCTTTATCAAGAAAACATTCATCCAGACCAACCACCGGCAGATCAGCCAGGCAGATCTCAGTTCGGCCCTGGAAGACTTTCTCTTTGTCCTGAGGGACACCGAAGGTGAAGATGCCTTTCCCCGGTCCGCCCAAACCTATCTCGACGACTGGGCCGGTGATGACAAGGGATGGCTAAGACGGTTCTACCCCAAAGGATCTGACGAGGTACACTACGATCTTATGCCCTGGGTGGAAAAGGCCGTGACCTGGCTGGAAAGCCTGGTCAGCCAGGAGTTTGTGGGCACAGAATCCCGGCTCATGAGCATCTTTGATTTGCTGCGGCAGATGGTCGAGGGCAGTGAGACCGATATCCCGTCCAGGATCAAGGCCCTGGAGGCCCAGAAGGCCCAGATCGAGGCCCAGATCGACATGGCCCGTGCCGGCCGCATGGAATTATTGGACGACACCGCAGTCAAGGACCGGTTTTTCCAGGTCAGCCGGACGGCCAGGGAGCTTTTAGGAGACTTTCGGGAGGTCGAGTACAACTTCAGGCAGCTGGACCGAAAGGTCAGGGAAAGGATCGCCCTGTGGGAGGGCGGCAAAGGAGAACTTTTAGAAGCCTTCTTCGGAGAGCGGGACGTCATTGCCGAATCTGACCAGGGCAAGAGTTTTACCGCGTTCTGGGACCTGCTCATGTCCCCGACCCGGCAAGAGGAGCTGTCTGATCTGCTGACCCGGGTATTTGAGCTTCCCGCTGTCCAGTCCCTCTGCCCGGACCGTCGCCTCAAGCGGGTCCACTACGACTGGCTCTTTGCCGGCGAACACACCCAGAGAACCGTGGCCAAGCTCTCGGGTCAGCTGCGGCGATACCTGGACGACCAGGCCTTCCTGGAAAACCGCCGGATCATGCAGGTGATCCAGAACATTGAGACCTGCGCCATTCAGGCCAAAGAGGCCCCGCCCAAAGGCGATGTCATGACCCTGGACTGCCCGGCCCCGGGCATTGCCCTGCCCATGGAGCGTCCCTTGTATACATTTCCCGTCAAACCGGTGATCACCGAAACCGTGTCCCTGGGCGACGGAACACAGGTCCCGGAAAAAATCCTGCAGGCCAGTGTATTTGTGGACCGGCTCCGGCTCAAGGGGATCATCCAATCCTGCCTGGGGACCCGGGACCAGCTCACCTTAAAGCAGATTCTGGACCGCCATCCCCTGGAACAGGGCCTGGCCGAACTGGTGGCCTATTTAAGCATTGCCGGAGAAGATGACAAGGCCATATTTGACGAAACCCAAAAACAGCAGGTGACCTGGCAAGATCACAGCGGCACCAGCCGCAAGGCAACCTGCTGCAAAATAATATTCAACAGGTGAATCATGGATGAACAGGTGTCCATCGCACGACCGGTCATCGCATTGATGAAAGGGGTGGTGTTCAAGGAAAAGGACGAGGCCCTGTGGCAGGCCCTGGTAGATGGGCAGATGGCTGTCCGGGACTATGTTGGACTGATGGGCCTTGAACTCATCCTGGACGAGGCTGAAGCATATGCCTGGCTGTCGACCCGAAAGCCCCGGGAGGGAGAAGAGCCTCTTCCCCGGCTCATCGGCCGGCGCAAGCTCTCCTATCCTGTCAGCCTGATTATCGTACTTCTCCGCAAAAAGCTGGCGGAAAACGATGCCTCGGGCGAGGCGTCGCGCCTGATCCTCTCGGTAGAGGAGATTGCCGACATGGTGCGGGTCTTCTTTGCATCCGGCAGCAATGAAGCCCGGTTTGTGGACCGCATTGACAGCCACCTGAACAAAATTGCAGACCTGGGGTTTGTCCGCCGCCTCAAAGGCCAGCAGGATAAAATTGAGGTGATCCGCATTCTCAAGGCCTTTGTGGATGCCCAATGGCTCAGCGACTTTGATGCCCGGCTCCAGGAATACCTGGACAACGGCACAGACCCGGACACCCGGGATGCCGGGGAGGCTGAATAATGGCGATCACATCGGATCAGGGACTGCTGGATTTTGCCGCTTCAGACGAATTGGCAGGCTTCCGCCTTCACACCCTGGAGGCCTATAACTGGGGCACCTTTCACAAAAAGGTCTGGCGCCTGGACTTGGACAGCCAAAACACCCTGCTCACCGGGGACATCGGGTCCGGCAAATCCACACTGGTGGATGCGGTCACCACCCTTTTGGTGCCGGCGCACAGGATTGCCTACAACAAGGCGGCCGGGGCTGAAAACCGGGAGCGGAACCTTCGATCCTACGTCA
>Ga0102943_1001930_pt1 | contig 12447 bp, 9 predicted proteins | sample SalPonC_black_MG_FD_78174 | JGI IMG/M metagenome (GOLD analysis project Ga0102943, IMG submission 78174) | Salt pond soil microbial communities from South San Francisco under conditions of wetland restoration - Salt Pond MetaG... | ecosystem: Environmental > Aquatic > Marine > Intertidal zone >...
GCGCCACAAATCTTTGTACTGTTTTTTGGTCACCGGGGTTCCCTTGAAATACAAGGCCCCCTGCCCCCGGCGCAGTCCGCACAGGCACGCCAGCAGGGTGGATTTGCCTGCCCCGTTCTCCCCTACAATGGCTGTCTTTTCCCCTTCATGGATATCCAGGGAAAAGTCCTGGAGCCCGGGGGTGCCGTCCGGGTAGACATACCCGTATTTTTCCAGGCGGACCAGGGGGGGATGCCCGGATAGGTGACCCGGGTTTCCGGCAGATTCCTCTGACGGATTTTCTCTACCGGTAATTTCGTTTTCTTCATGCACAGAAACACCATTGGCCGGGATGGCCATGCGGAAGGAAAAATCCAGGCCGTGGTCCCGCAATGCACTGCGCCGGGAAACCAGTTCGCGCATGGTGTAGTTGTGGTGGATGCTGCCGTGATGCAGCACCACCGCTTTTTCACACAGCTCGTACAGGAAAATCAGGTCGTGGGAGATACAGATCAGGGTGCCGTCAAATGCCTTGAGCAGGTCCAGGAACACCGCCTCCTGCCCCGGGTCCAGGTTGGCGGTGGGTTCGTCCAGTATCAGCACATCCGGCTGCATGGCAAGGATACCGGCCAGGGCGGCGCGTTTTTTCTGGCCGTAACTCAGGTTGTGGGGTTCCTTATAGGCCAGATGTTCCAGATTGACCTGGTGCAGGGCCTGTCTGGCACACTGAACCGCGGCCTCCCGGGATTTTCCCTGGCTCCGGGGGCCAAAGGCCGCATCATCGATGACCGTGTGGCCGAACAGCTGGTCGTCCGGATCCTGGAACAGCACCCCCATGGTCAGCCGGCTTTCCTCCAGGTGATTTTTGGTCAACGGCCGGCCCTGATAAAGTATATGTCCCTGTTCTGGCGCCAGCAACCCGCTCAGCAGTTTGATCAACGTGGTCTTGCCGGAGCCGTTCGGCCCCACCAGGGCGGTGCGGTCCCCTGAAAAGATCTCCAGGTCCACGCCGGACAGGGCAGTTATGCCGTCGGGATAGGCATACCCCAATCTGTGCACGCAGAAAAGGGGATTCGCCGCGCCAGGTTTTGAATCCGCACCATGGCTGCGGGAAACAGCTGTGCCTGTATAAACGCTGGTGGTGTGACTGTCTGCCGATATTTGCCCCATAAATGATTTCCTTTACCCTTTCACCCAGTCAAACCAGACAAGGGCGGTGCCGGCGGCAATCCATACACCGGTCAGCAGGATATCCCGCCACTGGATCCGCAGCCGGCCGGGATCGGGAAAACGGCCTTTGTATCCCCTGGCCTGCATGGCATCAAACACCCGTTCGGTGCGCTCAAAACTGCGGACAAAGATCATGCCCAGAAAATTGCCCAGGGCCCGCAGGGTGTCCAGGTTGGTTTTTTTTTCAAATCCCCTGGCTTTCATACCGGCGGTCATGCGCCGGGCCTCGTGGCTGAACACATGCAGATACCGGTAGCTGAGCAGCACCATCTGTCCGGCCATTTCCGGCACCCCGAGCCGGGACAGCCCATGCAGGGTCACAGGCAGCGGTGCGGTGGCCAGCAAAGGTTCCATCAGCAGGGCAACCGCCATTGCCTTGGCCCCGATGGTGGCCGCCAGAACAATCCCCCTCACATTCACCTCCAGCCACTCCAGGGACCCGAAAACCAGCAGGGTATCCCCGGGGTTTGCCGGCACTGTCAGGGGCATCACAATCAGCAGCATTCCCAGAAAACCGGCCAGGGCCAATACCCGCAGCACCACCTTGTGAAAGGATACCTTTGCCGCCAGGAGCACTGCCAGGGAAATCAGCACTGCAGCGCCAGCGGCAGCCGGATGACGCAGCGATGCAACGGCAAAGCTGTAGGCCAGCATGGTCACGATCTTGCAGCGCACATCCCAGCGGTGGATCAAAGAGGTGCCTTGCCCCCGGCCGTCATCCAGGGGCGGGATGGACCAGTCCGGCACATTGCCGGGGACCACCTGTTTTTTTAACCGGCTGCGCAGCCATGGCACCGCAGCCGCAGTCACTGCTGCCGGAATCAATACCAGCAGCGGCAGATACCACAGCGGCACCTGGATATGATGGACCTCAGTCATGCACCAGCCCGGCCGCATCCCGGAAAGAGGACTGCAGCAGCGCAGGCTTGACCCTGGCCAGGAACCCGATGGTAAAACCGCTGACCACGCCTTCGATCACGATCACCGGCACATGCGCGGCCAGGGCCAGTTTGGCAACCCCGAAAAAATCCTCTCCCCCGGCGGCCAGAAGCCCTGCCAAAAAAACAGCGGCCAGAAAGGTTCCCAAAGCCCCGGCCAAACCGCCTGCCACAGCCTGGGGCATCCGGGCCCGGCCCCTGACCTGTTGGAAAAACCAGCCGCAGATCACCGCGGGCACCCCCATCATCACTGCGTTGGCCCCTAACGCAGTGATACCGCCGAACTGGAACAATACACATTGCAGCAGCAGCCCCAGGCCTATGGACACAAACGCGGCCGGGCCCAGCAGGGCACCTGCCAGACCCGGCAGCAGCAGGTGGGCGCTGGTGGGGCCAAAGGGAATGTGCACCAGGGAGGCCACAAAAAAAGCGGATGTGACCACCGCTATTTTGGGCAGGTCCCGGCTGTGAATGCGGCGGGCGCTCCAGGCCGCAATCCCTGCACTGATTGCATAGCCGCCGATCGTTACGGCAAGAGGAAGGACACCGTCGGAAATATGCATCACCTACTCCCTTCGCCGGGATGCGGCAAAGGCGGCTGCACCGAACAGCCCGAATATATAGCCGATACCGGCAAACACATCCTTCACACCGGGTTGGTCAAGATCTGCCCGTAACGCAGCTATCTCCCGCTGAATCCGTCTGAGATCAGCCGAGAGTGCGCTGTTCTGTTCTTTCAAAAGAGCGATGACCTCCCCGGTACTGTTTTCAGGCGGGGCCTGGGCCCACAAGGGATTGGACAGCCCCGCCAGAAAAAGGCACAACAGTCCTATGGCAAGCCCTTTTTGCATGCGTGTCATTTTCCGGCCTCCACTTCGGCCTTTTTGAGTGTAAAACTGTTTTTGTGCCCCATACCTGCATCAATCACGATTTTCAAATCATCACCCTTTGGAATGTCAAAATTGAACAAGCCTTCTGTATCGGTCGCCCCTTCCAGAAGCAGCGTGTCTTTGCTGTCATAAACCAGTACTTTTCCCCCTTCCACCGCTCTGCCGTCAGGGAAATAGCTCTCCGTAAAAATGGTCCCTTCTTCAGCATAGGCGAACAGGTTCACCTTGTGTGCCACGGCAGCCGCAGAAAACGACAATACCACAAACAAGACAGCAAGCAAACAATTCACATATTTCATCTTGACCTCCGCTTATTTCATATCCCGTGTCCGGACCCAGTAGACCGCGCCGATCTCCACGCCTTTTTCCCGGCCATCATGGGTGAGTGTCCACTCAGCTTGGTTCAGTGCAGAAAAACCCCACCAGCCTGCTTTGGGCATGGCATAGCTGAACACACCGTTTACATCGGCCTTGACCACCTGGGTGACATAGGGATCTGCCGGCGGGACCACAATATTGATATTTCCCGGGGTTTCATTCAGATATTCGATCTCCACTTCGGCAAAGGGCACGGGTTTGCCTTTGAGCAGCACCTGACCGGTGAACAGATTGCCGGTCCAGAGCCCGTAAGGACGTGTAAACGGGATGATTTCTGTTTCCAGTCCCACATGCTGATCCCATCCCTCTTCCAGGCCGAATGCATTTACACAGACTTTTGTGTAGTGCACGATGAAAAGATCCTCAGCCGGCTCCCAATAAGGGGCGGGTGCAACATAAAAGGTATAGTCACCCGGTCTGCGGATCTGATATCCGGTGCTCCAGAAGGTAAACTCCTGATCCTGATCCGGGCTTTTTCCTTTTACCGCTGCAAGACTGCCAATCAAATCGGTCTTTTTGCCATCGTGCAGCACACCGAACTGTTTGGGTTTGGCCATCTCCATATAGTGCATTTCCATGGGATGGATAAATTTGACCTGCACATCCAGGGTTTTGTCATCATCCTGGGTGATTATGTCATCGGACGGAATGATGGCACCGAAATGGGCCTGAGCCGAATGTACCGCCAGGATCATGAATGCCGCCGGAATCATAAACAACGCTGCAATAGTTTTTGTACGCATGAAATATGCCTCCTTTTTGCTGTTAAATCTGGTAAAAAATTATCATTAACAATGAACACTTTTTGCCCATGACCCGCATTATCTATAAAAAGACCCAGACAAAAAAAGCCATGAAAGCATCTTCTTTTGTTAAAAAGAATGGACCTTCATAGCCAGTTTACTGTTTTTTTATGTTGTTTGTTCTGCTGCGCGGCAGCAGGTCCTGCTAATATACAAGCGGCTTCAGCCGCAGTTGTTGTTCAGGTATGTACCAGGCATTTTTCAAAAAAACAAGTTCTTTTATTTTGATCCGGACAATGGTACCCGTTACACAGCGGCAGCCCGGTTTGCCTGCCACCGCTGACGAGGTTATCCTTGATTTTATTGGCTGCAAACCGTATACTCCAGCGAAATCAAGACAGTTTACCACAGTATAAGGCCGTGAGTCCGTGAAAAAGGGGATGGATAAAATTTTTTTCAGGAATGGTGCTGATATGTCATTCACGCCGGTTCTGAAACGGTTGATGATTCCGCTGGTCTGTGTCTTTGTGCTTCTTGCAGCCGGTTTCACTGCATTGATGGCATACCACCAGAACACCCAGCTGAACAAAACCGGGCAGCGGATTCTTACCCAGGCAGACAGCGAGTTTTCCCGGGCCCTGGATGAACAGTCCCGGGCCATGACAGCCATGCAGGATATCCTGATAAAGCAGACAGATCTTGCCAAAACGCTTGCCGCCGGAGACCGCCGAAAACTGCTGGACAGGTATGCCCCTGTTTTTAACGGACTGAAAACCCGGTACGCCATTACCCATTTTTACTTTCTGGATCCCGGCCGTATCTGTCTGCTCAGGGTCCACAAACCTGAAAAACATTCTGACCATATCCAGCGGTTCACAGCCATAAAGGCAGAAAAAACCGGAAAAACCGCTTCCGGCATTGAGCTGGGACCTTTGGGCACCTTTACCCTGCGGGTGGTGCAGCCGGTTTTTGACGATGGTGCGCTAGCAGGGTATGTGGAACTGGGCAAGGAAATCGAGGATGTCCTTGGCAGCATCCACCACCAGACCGGTGCTGAACTGGCCGTGGCCATCCGCAAAACTGCTTTGAAGCGCAGCAGCTGGGAAGCGGGCATGACGATGCTCGGCCGCACAGCTGACTGGGACCGATTTGACCAGGATGTACTGATTTATTCCACCCTGACTCCCTTTCCGGACAAAGCTGCAGCATTTGTGGGAGAAAACAACCATGTTCATGCAGCAACCGTTGCAGAAACCCGGTTCAGTGACCGCACATGGCACATCATGGCAAGCCCCCTGCTGGATGTGTCCAAAACTGAAGTGGGCGACCTGCTGATCATGGCAGATATTTCAGAACAAAAGGCAGCATACACAGCACTCATAATAATTGGAACCGGTGCAGGCATCCTGACTTTTGCCGCTCTGTCCGCCCTGTTTTTCCTGCTGCTGCGGCGTATCGACAAACAGGCAGCAGCCCAGCACACCAGACTGCAATCTTCTGTTTTCCTCCAGAAACAGGCCCAGAAAACGCTTCAGGAAACCAAGGAACGCTTTGAACTGGCCATTAACGGCACCAGTGACGGCATCTGGGACTGGGATCTGCGTACCAATGACCTGTTTTTGTCAAGACACTGGAAAGAAATGCTGGGATACCAGGAATATGAACTGGAAAACAGGTTTACCACATTTATTGATCTGCTCTATGAAAAAGACCGGGACCGGGTCGAAGAATATGTACAGCGATATTTAAACGGCGAAATTGAAAAATATGCCATTGAATTTCGCATGAAGCATAAAAACGGCACGCTGGTATGGATACTTGCCAAAGGGGAAGCCATTCGTGATGATGCGGGCAGAGCATTCCGCATGGCCGGCTCCCACAGCGATATCACAGAGCGCAAGCAGGCGGAAACCGACCTTGAAGAACAGACCGCCCGCGCCAATACCATGGCAGTGCAGGCAGAAATGGCCAACATTGCCAAGAGCGAATTTCTGGCCAACATGAGCCATGAAATCCGCACCCCCATGAACGGCATCATCGGTATGACCGGACTGCTTCTGGAAACCGAACTTGACCAGGAACAGCAGCGGTATGCACAGATTGTGCGCACCAGCGGGGAAGCGCTGTTGAATCTTATCAATGACATCCTAGATTTTTCCAAAATTGAGGCCGGCAAGCTGGACCTGGAAATACTGGATTTTAACCTGGTGAGTCTGCTGGACGATTTTGCCGCTTCCCTGGCATTGCGGGCCCAGCAAAAAGGGCTGGAAATGATCTGCAGCCCCGACCCTGAAGTCCCGGCACTGCTCCAGGGAGATCCAGGAAGGCTGCGCCAGATTCTCACCAACCTGACGGGCAACGCCATTAAATTCACCCCTGCCGGTGAGGTGGCGGTACGGGTCTCACTGGTATCTGAAACCCTGGAAAGGGTCATGCTGCGTTTCACTGTCCAGGACACCGGCATCGGCATTCCTGAGGATAAAATGGCCCTGCTGTTTCACAAATTTTCCCAGGTGGATGCCTCCACCACCCGACAGTACGGGGGTTCCGGCCTGGGTCTTGCCATCTCCAGGCAGCTGGTGGAAATCATGGGGGGCACTATCGGTGTTGAGAGCGAACCAGGCAGGGGGTCGACATTCTGGTTCACCGCTGATCTGGGCAGACAGGCCCTGACCGCCCAGACCCGGGATATATCACCCGCAGACCTGCATGGCATAAGGGTATTGATTGTGGATGACAATGCCACCAACCGGGAAATTCTGACCAAACACATGATTTCCTGGGGTATGCGGCCATCAGATGCTGCCGGCGGCACACAGGCGCTTGCGGCGTTAGCCATGGGCCTGGATGAAGAAGATCCTTTCCAGGTGGCGATCATTGATATGCAGATGCCGGACATGGACGGCAAAGACCTGGGCACAGCCATCCAGGCAGACCCACATTTAAACAGCACCCGTATGGTAATGCTCAATTCTTTGGGAACCCGTGGTGATACCAGACAATTTGCAGACATAGGATTCTGCGGTTATCTGACCAAACCGGCACAACCCCAGGAATTGCAGGGTGTGTTATCCCTTGCCCTGGCAGAAGAAAACCATACCACCCCCCAGCCCATTGCCACCCGCCACACAGCCAGGGATTCCCTGAAACTGAATCTGGACAGCAATGTGCACATTCTGCTTGCTGAAGACAATATCATCAACCAGCAGGTAGCCCTGGGCATTTTAGAAAAAATGGGCCTGCATGCCCATGCCGTGGCCAACGGCCTCCAGGCAGTGCAGGCCCTGGAAACCTTCTGCTATGACCTGGTGCTCATGGATGTGCAGATGCCTGAAATGGACGGGCTGGCAGCCACCCGTCACATTCGCAGCCCGCAGTCCCGTGTCTGCAGTCATGATGTGCCCATTATTGCCATGACCGCCCTTGCCATGTCCGGTGACCGGGAAGTGTGCCTTGCCGCCGGGATGAACGGCTATGTTACCAAACCTGTCAATCCGGTGGCACTGGCAGATGAACTGAAAAAATGGCTGCCCCGGAAAAATACAGTTCTGCATGGCGAGGGGATGAACACCGGCCCAAAGGCCCGGACCTGTGACAGCAGCAACCCGGATGCAGATACCTGTGTCTTTGACCGGACCGAATTCCTAAACCGGGTGATGGGGGATCAAAATCTGGCAAAAAAAATAATGGCCCAGTTTTTATCAGACATGCCGGAACAGCTGGCTGCAGCCAGGACCCTTGTGGAACAAGGCAAAGCAGATCAGGCAGGAACCCAGGCCCACAAAATAAAAGGTGCTGCTGCAAACATGTCTGCCCGGCACATGCACACAACTGCCCGGGCCATGGAAAAGGCTTGCCAAAACAAGGATACAGAAAAACTGATCACCCTGATGGACGAGCTGGAATACCGGTTCATGCAGGTTAAAACAACCATGGGACCAGAAATATGAAACACTCTTCCGGCAGGAAGATATGTGCCTGAAACACCGCATTAAAGGAGTATTTCATGAAAATACTGATTGCTGAAGATGATACTGTGTCCCGTACCATGCTCCAGGCGGTTCTGACCAAATGGGAATACACTGTCATCAGCACTGAGGACGGAAATACGGCATTCGAAGCCTTTCAGCAGGATGATGCCCCCCAGCTGGCCCTGCTGGACTGGGAAATGCCGGGATTAAGCGGTCCTGATCTGTGCAGCAGGCTTCGGCAGTACAAAGACCAAAACCCGTTGTATCTGATTCTGCTCACCTCCCGGAACAACAGTGAAGATCTTGTCCAGGGACTGGAAGCCGGGGCAGATGATTATGTTGTCAAACCCTATAACATGGCTGAACTGCAGGCGAGAATCAATGTGGGACGGCGTATGATTGTTCTGCAGAATAAAATGCGGGAACGCGAAAGGCTCCAGGGGGTGCTGGAAATGGCCGGTGCCATCTGCCACGAGCTGAACCAGCCATTGCAGATTGTTTCCGGCCATTCTGAAATACTGATGATGGATATGGAAAAAAACGACCCGCATTATAAAACCGCGGAAACCATCAAAACCAATATCCACAGACTGGGCGAACTGACCCGGAAAATCATGCAGATCACCAGTTACCAGTCCAAACCATACCTGAAACAAAAAATTATCGACATTGACCAGGCAGCCCGGCAAAAAAACACATGAACCACGACAAAAGGAAAACCTGTTACAAAAATACTGTCATGAAAGCCGGACAATTTTTCAGCCCTGGGGGGCTGTTCACGATGTGGGGATTTTTCCCCGGTCAAACCAGTACCGGGCCAGATAAATAAAGGGGGTGTCTGCGGCCCCCACCACCCATTTGATAAGATAGGTGGTCCAGAAAATCTGCACCAGGACAACGGAAGGGAAAACTCCCCAGAAGGCCAGAAGGGTAAACACGGTGGAATCGATAAACTGGCTGACCATGGTGGAGGCGTTGTTGCGCAGCCAGATCAGGCGGGTGCCGGGAAACCGCCTGCGCCAGAAATCATATGCCCAGACGTCATGGGTCTGTGAAATCAGGTATGCCAGCAGACTGGCCCCGGCAATTCTTGGCATAAACCCGAAAACAACAAACAGGCTGTCCTGGACAAAATCATCCGGTGCCGGGGTGAACAGCAGGGCCAGGTTCATGAGCACCGCCATGGACACCAGGGAAAAAAATCCAATGAACACCGCTTTTTGTGCCTGTTTTCTGCCATACATTTCAGACAGGATATCAGTGACCAGAAAAGAGGAGGCATAGACAATATTGCCCAAAGTGGCGGTGATGCCGAACAGCTCCACCAGCTTGATCACCTGGATGTTGGCCACAATGGCAGCCAGGGGCACCCAGGCATAAAGTCCCGTACGTCCGAAAAACCTGTAAGTGAGAAGGATGCATCCAAAATTGACAGCCAGCATGGCCAGCCAGAGCAGTTCGTTCAAGAAAACCTCCAGTTTTGTTAAGGCGGGTGCTGTGACCGCCGTGTTTCATGAAAGGGGCTGCAAAGCATGCAACACCGGCAACAGGATGCGCACTCTACCACCCCGGAGCCATAAAATCAACAAGATAAATTGCGCAAAAATCATCTTACCCCTTTTCATTCTCTTGAAAGTGTACTACATAAATCAACTTATCCGAATAACATATAAACAATGAATTGCCCGGAGCCAATCACAGGCAGTTCAAACCAGAATATGGAGATAAAGAATGGGGAAAAACAAGAAAGAAGAAACATTGCTGGACAAGGTTGTCTCGCTTTCCAAGCGCAGGGGATTTGTATATCCGGGCTCGGAAATCTATGGCGGCCTGGCCAATTCCTGGGATTTCGGCCCTCTGGGGGTGGAGCTGCTCAACAACCTGAAACAGGCCTGGTGGAAAAAATTTGTCATCGAGAGAACCGATATGGTGGGACTGGATGCCGCCATTCTCATGAATCCGCAAACCTGGGTGGCTTCCGGACATGTGGGCAGTTTTGCCGATCCCCTCATGGACTGCAAAAAATGCAAATCCCGGGACCGGGCCGACAAGCTGGTGGAAGGGTGGCAGTTTGACAACAAGTCTGATCTCACCCCTGCCAACTGGGCCGGCGAAAAAACCCCGCCCCGGGACATGCTGGATTTCATCATTGAAAAAAACATCACCTGCCCCCATTGCGGTGCTTTGGACTGGACCCTTCCCAAAGCCTTCAACCTGATGTTCAAAACCAAGCAGGGGGTTGTGGAGGGCGAAGGCAAAGATATTTACCTGCGGCCGGAAACGGCCCAGGGCATTTTTGTGAACTTTAAAAATGTCCAGACCACCTCCCGCAAAAAAGTACCCTTTGGCATAGCCCAGATCGGCAAAGCCTTCAGAAATGAGATCACCCCCGGCAACTTTGTGTTCAGAACCAGGGAATTTGAACAGATGGAAATCGAATATTTCTGCAGGCCCGGCACCGAGCTGGAACACCATGAATACTGGAAAAATTTTACCATGGACTGGTACAAGGGCCTGCACGTCAATCCGGACAACCTGCGGCTGCGGGATCACGATGCCTCGGAACTGTCCCACTACTCCAATGCCACCTCTGATATTGAATACCAATACCCCTTTGGCTGGGGGGAACTGTGCGGGATCGCATCCAGAACCGATTATGATTTAAAACAGCACATGGCCCACTCTGCCAAGGACCTGCAGTATTTTGACGAAACCACCAAAGAAAAATACATCCCCTTTGTGATTGAACCTTCATTAGGGGTACAGCGGTCCGCCCTGGTATTTTTATGCGATGCCTATGAAGAAGAGCAGCTGGAAGAAGGAGACACCCGGGTGGTGCTGCATCTGCACAACCAGCTGGCCCCCGTCAAGATCGCGGTGCTTCCTCTGCAGAAAAAACTGGGGGATGATGCCAAAAAGGTATTTTCCCTGCTGGTGAAAGAGCTGGGGCTGAACATCGATTTTGACATGGTGGGCAGCATCGGCAAACGCTACCGCCGCCATGACGAAGCCGGCACACCCTATTGCGTGACCTTTGATTTTGACTCCCTGGAAGACAATGCCGTTACCATCCGGGACCGGGACACCATGGACCAGACCCGCATGAAAATTGCTGAACTGCCTGCCTGGTTCCAGGAAAAATTCCGGTATTAGGGCATGCATATCATTTTTGGGCCATTCCATCCGTATCTGGAATGGCCCAAAACAACCAACTGCAAACCCATACCCTGATCAGCGCACACTTTCGTAAGCCGGCCTGACCCCGTTATTGGAAAACACAACCTGCCACAACTGGTTTCTGCGGGCCCGAAACGCACCGGCGCAGGCCAGCAGATAGTAGGTCCACATGCGATAAAACCGCTTGTCATAATCAGGCGCAAGGTGCTGCCAGTTTTCCACAAAATTGCGGTACCACGCCAGCAGGGTGGGATCATAATCCGGGCCAAAGCTGTGCCAGTCTTCCAGAACCAGCAGGTTTTCCGCTGCTGTGGAAATCTGTCGGCCGGAAGGCAGCATGGAGTTGGGGAAAATATAGGTGGAAATCCAGGGATCGGTCCACCGCACCGACCCGTTGCCGGCAATGGTGTGCAGCAAGAACAATCCCTGGTCTGTCAGACAGCGCTTCACCACCGCCATGAAGGTTCGGTACCGGCGAACCCCTACATGCTCAAACATACCCACAGACACAATGCGGTCAAAGGTTTCGTTCAGATCGCGGTAGTCCATGAGCCGGATGTCCACAGGCAGCCCTTCGCACCGCTGTCTGGCCAGGACTATCTGTTCTTTAGAAACCGTTATGCCCACAACCTTTACCTGATATTTTTTGGCCATATATCCGGCAAGCCCGCCCCAACCGCAGCCGATATCCAGAACCCGCATGCCGGGCTGCAGCTGTAATTTACGGCAGATCAGTTCCATTTTGGATTCCTGGGCCTCATCAAGGGTCTGGGCCTCTTTCCAGTAGGCACAGGAATAATTCATCCATTTGTCCAGCATGAGAGAAAAGAGTTCATTGCCGATATCGTAATGACGCCGGCCTATTTCAAAGGCCCGAAGCTTTCCCGGCGATGTTGTTAAGAATGCTTTTGTCCGGCACCATAATGCAGTAAAAGATTTTTTTGCCTGCTGGTCCAGCCGGACCTGAAGGATTTTATCAAAGAAATGGTCCAGCCGGCTGCAGTCCCACCATCCGTCCATATAGCTTTCGCCCAGGGCCTTGGATCCGCCTGTCACAAGGCGCTTGTAAAAAAGATCCTGGTGCACCTGGATATCCCAGGGCCGGGACCCGTTGATCTCCACATCAGCAGCGGCGAACAGA
>Ga0102943_1001931_pt1 | contig 12446 bp, 13 predicted proteins | sample SalPonC_black_MG_FD_78174 | JGI IMG/M metagenome (GOLD analysis project Ga0102943, IMG submission 78174) | Salt pond soil microbial communities from South San Francisco under conditions of wetland restoration - Salt Pond MetaG... | ecosystem: Environmental > Aquatic > Marine > Intertidal zone >...
CCGCCGGTGTGCCCTTTTCGTTTGATTAACAGGTCCCCGATGATGATCGCACAGAGGGTCACCACAATCGCTATCTCCGGGTAAAAATGGGTTATGCTATTTAAAATATTGTCAACCATGTTCAGGAATCTCTTCTAAGTTAGTAGCCCTCTCGGGCATATAATTTCTGTGATGACAAATTTGTTACCCACCGTTAGTTACAAACTCCACGAGGTGGCTCAGCGAAACATTCATCAACTCAATGGCCGGAGCCGGATAGACGCCGAGCAGTATGATGAGGATGATAAGCGGCACAAATGCCAGCATCTCGCGCAACGTCAAATCTTCGAGAGTTTTATGCTTCTCTTGCAGATTACCCAGGAAGATTCTCTGAATCGTCCAGAGGATATACCCTGCCGTAATTATAATTCCGAATACAGAGATGATTGTAATCCAGCGGTATGCTTCAAATGCGCCGAGGAATGAGAAGAGCTCACTCACAAATCCGTTCAGTCCGGGCAGACCCAGTGCCGCAAACAGGCCAACCATTGCAATTCCCGTGTATTTCGGCATTTGATTCGCAATTCCTCCAAAATCGTAGAGTCCCCGGGTGTGTGTTCGATCGTAAAGAACACCTACTGCGAGGAACAGAACAGCTGTAATAATACCGTGGTTAAACATCTGCAGCACACCGCCAACCATACCCTGGGTATTCAGCGCGGCAATACCTATCACAACGATACCCATGTGGCTAATGGATGAGTAGGCAATTAATTTTTTGAAATCGTCTTGAGCCATGGCACAGAAGGCACCGTAAATAATGCTGATCATCCCCAGAGCTGCCATCAGGTAGACAAAATACTCAGTTCCATCCGGGAAGATCGGGAAACTGATTCTCAGGATACCGTAGGTTCCCAGTTTAAGCAGAACACCGGCCAGAATTACACTGATCGGAGTTGGCGCTTCCACGTGGGCATCGGGCAACCAGGTGTGGAACGGAAAAAGCGGAATCTTAATCGCAAAACTGATAAACAGTGCCAGCCACGCTACATAGCGCCAGGTAGTATCCACGCCCGAGAGTATGGAGCCGTCCACATAATTTTCCGGATTCATCATGTGCAACAGGTTGAAGGTGTGAACCGACTCCCCTGTGGCTGCATCCGTATATGCAACACTAAAGTAGAGAGCTAGCATCACAAGCATCATCAATACCCCACCGAAGAATGTATAGAGGAAAAACTTTATGGCTGCGTACTCACGTCTCGGACCGCCCCAAAGACCGATCAGAAAGTACATCGGCAGAAGCATCACTTCCCAAAAGATAAAAAAGAGGAAGAAATCAAGCGAGACAAACACACCCATCATACCGGTTACGAGAAGCAGGTATAAAGCGAAGTAACCTTTGGTCATCTTCTCAATATTCCAGGACGAAATAACCCCAATCAAAGCAATAATGGATGCCAGAATTACCATCAACACACTGAGGCCGTCAATTCCCATGAAGTAGTTGATTTCAATACGCCCAACCCATGGAACCGCATCAACGGTGATCCAGCTAAACTTCTCCACAAACTGGAAACTTTCTGCATCATTGATACCCACCATCGATCGGTCGAACAGACTGTAGATCACGCCGGCCAGCACAACCTGCAGTCCCGTTACTGCAGCGGCAGTCCATCGAATTGCTTTTTTACTTTGATCAGGAAGGAGCAGTATGATGATCATTCCCACAATGGGAAGAAATACAATCCATGTCAAAATACCGATGCCAAACAATTGAAATTCCATATTCTTAGCGTTCCATTAAGGTTTTCTTTTTAAACTCTTTTTGAGAAATCATTCGAATTAAACAAACAGCAGAAACAGCACGATAAAACTTACCACGATATAGACGATATAAGTCTGTACTCGTCCCGTTTGAAGCTTCGCAAGTACCTTTCCAGCAAACTGAGATAGCCAAGCTGTAAAATTGACCAGACCATCGATCACATTGGTATCAATCCAGTTGCTCACTTTTGAAAATCCTCGTATCACAACAGCTGATCCATTCACAATACCGTCAATAATCTTATCATCGAACCAGTGAAGCATTTTAGAGAGACCAACTGAACCGCTCACAAAAGCTTTGTTATAGGCCTCATCGAAATACCACTTGTTTTGTGAACCTCTGTAGAGAAACCCCGCTCTTTGAGCAAGTTTTTCTGCACTGATGGTTTTTTTGCTATAGACAAAGTAGGCCATCAAAATTCCCACACCGGCAATAAGGATAGACAGAATCATTACAAGCGTGTGAACACTGTGAATAGCCTCATATAACACAGTCCATGTAGCCGGCTGCATCATCTCAGGCACAATACTTGTAGGTCGTTCAATCGCGCTGTAGAACCATCCCGATGCTGCTCCAATCGGATTGAAGCTGTAGAAGAAAAAGAGGGATAAAGCCGCAAGCACCATCAGGGGTATCGTCATCACTTTTGGCGACTCCTTGATGTTGGATATGATTGACTCATTTGCCGGTTTACCGTGGAAAGTGAGTATAAGCAGACGGAACATGTAGAAAGCCGTAAGACCTGCTACAAGAAATCCGATGAGCGGCAGCAGCCAATGTCCGTTGAGAGTACTGAATGCCATCGTACCGGCCAAAATCTCATCCTTGCTTAAAAATCCTGATGTAAGAGGAATACCGGATATGGCTAATGTGAAAATCAAAAATGTCCAATAAGTGACAGGCATCCTGGATTTTAAGCCACCCATATTTCGGATATCCTGTGCATCTGTTTTGTGGTCATGCTGATCGTGTAGCACTTTGTGCATTGCAAAGATTACACTGCCGGCACCGAGGAACAGCCCTGCTTTAAATGCTGCATGTGTTACCAAATGCATAAAACCGGCGGTAAATGCTCCTACACCCAGCGCCATAATCATATAGCCAAGCTGACTGATGGTGGAGTACGCAAGTACTTTTTTAATATCGTATTGTGTGATTGCAATTGAAGCAGCAATCAATGCTGTAATCGCACCTACATAAGCGATGACCAACAAGGCATCTGCCGTAAGCATCGGAAAAACTCTTGCAACCAGGTAAACACCCGCGGCAACCATTGTAGCAGCATGGATCAAGGCGCTGATCGGTGTCGGGCCTTCCATCGCATCAGGCAGCCAGACATGTAGCGGAAACTGTGCGGATTTACCAACTGCTCCACAGAAAATTAAAAGCCCTGAAGCAGTAAGCCACCCCATGCTGTCGAATGGAAGCTGGCCTGACCCGATTGCCTCAAAAAGTCCTTCAAAAGAGAGTGTCGAAAATCCGGTAAAGAGAATCATGATACCGATAAACATTCCGAAATCACCAACCCGGTTTACAATAAATGCTTTATTGGCCGCATTGGATGCTGATTTTTTTTCGTAGTAAAATCCGATCAGCAGATAAGAGCTTAAACCCACCAATTCCCAGAAAATGTACATCAAAAGCAGGTTATGAGTCAGTACAATACCAAGCATGGAGAATGAGAAAAGGCCCAGGTAGGCGTAGTATCTCGAATAACGCTTTTCCCCTTTCATATACCCCATAGAGAAGAGATGAACCAGTGTGCTCACCAATGTTACAACTACCAGCATTACAACTGTGAGATTGTCGACCATTATGCCGAACTCGATGGCCAGAGTTCCAACCATCATCGCATCAGTAAAAACAATCCAGTTAAACACCGAAGTGATGGTTTCGTTCGGACTTCCCGTCAGTTTCAATATCAGCATTACGACTGACAGGATAAGTGTAATGGAAAGCAACCCTGTTCCAAACCAGTCTCCCTGCCTGGACAGTCGTTTACCTGAGAAGATCAATACAATAAATCCCAACAGTGGCAGGAGCAGTATGAGTAATGATAATTGTATAAACATTTGAAGTTCTATATCGTGAAAATTCTCAGTTTCGAAGTCACTATCCTTTCAGGATATTCAAATCATCCAGGTTGATAGTATTAAATCGATTAAAGACGTTAAGTACTATAGCCAGCGCAACGGCCGCTTCTGCAGCTGCAATAATGATGACGAACATCCCTATCATCTGGCCATCCAGCGACAGTTCCGTAAAGCGGCTGAACGCTACAAAATTGATATTGGCTGAATTCAGAATCAGTTCTACTCCCATCAGCACCATAATGATATTTCGTTTTGTGATCACAGCCATTAACCCAAGTGCAAAAAGAATAGCACTCACAATCAAAAAGTGAGTTAAAGCAGGTTCAGCAAGCCACTGTATAAAGGTTGATTCCATCACTAATCCCTGTTTTCCGTTGATATTCTTGTTGACATGAGTATGGCACCGATAATGGCAATGAGCAGCAGAACGCCAATCACTATGAATGGAAGGATGTAACTTCCCATCAGCATCATTCCCATTTCACTTACCGTTTCCGTTCGTTCAATAGGCTCAACCACATTCCAGCCTGTTGTTACGAAAGCGTAAATCAGCAACGCACCGGCAGCAACAGAGAGAACGGTTCCCGGAATAATGTTCACCGTTACCGACTTGAATGTATACGTGTGTCCCTGCCCTGTAAGCATGAGACCGAAAAGGATCAAAATCAGAATGCCGCCAACGTAGACAAGCAGCTGAGTGGCGGCCAGAAAATCGGCATAAAGAAGCACATAAATAGCGGCAACCCCAATCAGGGTAAACATTAGAGCGAATGCCGAATAAACTACATTTTTTGAAAACACCATAACACAGGCTGCTCCAATTGTGACCAGTGAAAAGAGGTAAAAAAGTATTGCTGTTAATTCCATGATCTCCTACTCCTTATCGTCATTTTCAGAGTTCTCGTTTTCTGGACCCTTGTCGTTCGTTTCATTCTCTTTTTTCACCTTCTCTTCAGCGGCTTTCTTCTTCTCTTCCAGCTCTTTCTTTTTCTTTTCCTCAGCCTTTTTACGCATCATCTCCTCTTTCTCCTTCTTCTTTCGCTCTGCTTCATCTTCAGCTTTCTCTTTTACATCTGCAACCATCTCGGGGGAAAGATTACTGAAGTGAAACACAAAATTGCTTCTGTCAAACTCTGAGTATTCATATTCCGGAACCATATAAATACAGTCTGTCGGACAGGGATGCACACAGAGATCACAATACATACACTTGGCCATGTCTATATTAAATCTTGTTAGCCAGAATCTCTTCGGATTTCCGGTTGACGTTTTTCCAAGATCCACATCATCGGTGGCTTTCACTGTCTCGATGTCAATACAGTTAACGGGACAGGCTCTTGCACAAAGATTACAGCCAATGCAGTCGTCAATATTCACATAGAGCTGTGCCCGTGCACCCGGTGGAAGCTCCTCCCTTTCATCGGGATATTGCAGCGTAACCGACGGCTGAAACAAGTGGCGCATCGTAATGCCCATCCCTGTAAATATCGATTTGAATGTCAGCCAGCCTTCTTTTATTGGGTTTACCATTGTCTTTATAATCTCAGGTTTAGAAAATCATTTCCCACAGCGCAACCAGAATCAGGTTTACAAATGAAAGAGGAATCAGAATACTCCAGCATATGTGCATCAGCTGATCCACACGGTATCTTGGAAGCGTCCATCGTATCCACATCATCACAAATACAAGCAGCAGTCCTTTTAGCATGAACCAGAAGAATCCCCAAAACGGACCCGCCATAAATTCGCCGAATGGGCTATTCCATCCGCCAAAAAAGAGTGTTGCACCCAGCAGTGACAGCAGTAGCATATCGGCATACTCAGCTAGCATAAACATCGCCCATCGAATGCCTGAATATTCGGTTTGATATCCACCTACCAATTCCGATTCCGATTCCGGAAGGTCAAATGGCACGCGGTGCGATTCTGCAAGAATGGAGATGAAAAAGATGATGAATGCCACAATCAGAAATGGATTCTGAAAAATGAACCAATTGGGCAAAAATCCAAGTATATCATTGCCGTTCTGCATTTCCGTTACGGTCATCAGGTTCAGGGAACCGGCTACCACAATCACGGTAAGAACAGTGGCAATGGTCGGCACTTCGTAGCTAACCATTTGCGCGGCACTTCTCATCCCTCCCAATAGCGACCATTTATTATTTGAGGCCCATCCCGCCATAATCACACTCAACGTCAATATTGAGGTAATAGCAAGCAGATAAAAGACGCCTACATTGATGTTACTGCCGATATATTCGGGACTAAACGGAATGACGGCAAATGCAGCGTAAGACGCTGCAAACATCATAAAAGGTGCGAACTTAAATAGAAAGCGACTCGCATCCGTAGGTACGATATCTTCCTTCTGGATCAGCTTCAGAAGATCTGCTATAGATTGAGCCCACCCGTGAAAACCGCCCACCCTCATAGGTCCAAGCCGATCCTGGATAAAACCGGCAATTTTACGTTCACCCCATATTGCCACCAATGCGTAAACCAGAATGATGGTTAGCGGAATGGCTGCATGTATAAGTATCGCAGTCAGCGGAGCCAAGATATTTCCGATCGTTTCAAACATGTGCAATTGATTTTGCCGAAGCGTTCAATTAGTTAGATTTTTAGATATTTTTATCTTAATAAGGACGAAAAAAAGACTCTACCTGTCCACCTCTCCAAGTACAATGTCGATACTGCCCACAATGGCTACCATATCGGCAATAAGTGCTCCTTTTGAAATTGCCGGAAGCATACTTAGATGCACAAAACTCGGTGCCCGTGCTTTAACCCGATACGGCGAGGCTCCTTTATCGCTAATAATGTAGTATCCCAGTTCACCACGAGGGGTTTCTGTTCGCATATAAATCTCACCCTCCTTGGGTCGAATACGTTTGGGGATCCCCTCTTTTACGTCACCTTCATCAGGCATGCCGTCAAGAGCCTGTTCGATAATTCGCAGACTCTGTTCCATCTCACGAACCCTCACAATGTACCGGTCCCAGCAATCCCCTAAGGTTCCTACTTCTCCTTTCCCCACCGGAATCTCAAAATCGAAGCGGTTGTAAATAGAATATGGATCATCTTTTCTAAGATCCCATTCAACCCCCGATCCCCTCAGCACCGGACCGGAAGCAGCGTAATTCAACGCCACATCTTTTGGCAAAACTCCAATATGGGCTGTTCTGTCGATAAATATTTTATTGTAAGAGAGCAGATCATTCAGCTCCTTTATTTTGGGTCTGAATGTTTTTACGAAATCAGCTGTATCCGACTTGAAATCCTCAGGGATCTCTCTCATTAAACCGCCAACAGCCATATAGTTATAAAGCAGGCGCGCCCCTGTAGCTTTTTCAAAAATGGATAAAATCTTTTCCCGCTCTGTAAAACAGTAGAGAAAAGGAGTAAAAGCCCCCAAATCCAATCCGAACGTACCAATTCCAAGTAAGTGACTCGCAATTCGCTGAAGTTCAGCTACAATCACTCTCATATACTCAACACGTTCCGGCACTTCCACTTCCAGAAGTTTCTCAAGGGCGATGACGTATCCATGCTCCTGATTCATTGCAGATACGTAGTCCATCCGATCTGTATAAGGAATCACTTTCGCATAATCTTCAACAGATTCGGCGTACTTCTCAAAACAACGATGAAGATAGCCAATGTTGGGTCGGCACTGCTTAACCATTTCACCGTCCAAAGTTAGTTCCAACCGAAGGACACCGTGCGTAGAAGGGTGTTGCGGTCCCATATTGATGACCATCTCGCGTGTGTCTTTGCCTGTTTCTAAAATCTGTTCTTCAATCATCGTCAATTCATTTTCACGTTAGGCAGTAGTTGGCATTCCCTGATAGAACTCCTGTGGCTCGTAATCCTTTCTCAATGGATAGCCTTCCCAATCCTCTGGAGTTAAAATTCTCTTTAAATTTGGGTGATCGTCAAACATCACACCCACCATATCCATCGCTTCGCGTTCGTGCCAGTCTGCTGTTTTCCAAACCGATTCTACAGATGGCACATTTGGCTGTTCGATAGGAACTCTAACTTTAAAAGCCATTGAATGACCAAGGGTAGTTGAGTGTACATGATAAGTGACACCCAACTCTTCCTCTTTTTCATAATGAACTCCGCTCAGGCACATTAATGTATTAAAACGAAGTTCAGCAGCGTCTCTCAAAAACTTTGCAATCTCTTTGATTCTAATGGCCGGGAACTGAAACCATGGCTGGCCTACCTCCCCTTTCATAAATTCAACAGAATCTTCACCCAGTTGCTCCTTCAATAAATCGAAAATTTCTTCTTGCTCTTTCATGATCCGGATTCTTTTTCTGCTTCTGCGTTATCGCCTTTTTTCACTGTGATGGTTTCACCCGTAATTTTTTCCTGCAGCTTCATGAAACCCTCCAGTAGTGCCTCGGGCCTTGGTGGGCAGCCCGGTACATATACGTCAACCGGAATCACCTTATCTACCCCTTTTAACACATGATAACCATGCTCCCAATAGGGTCCTCCACAATTGGAACAGGACCCCATACTGATTACATATCGAGGTTCAGACATCTGTTCGTAGAGGCGTTTTATCCGGGATGCCATCTTCATTGTAACCGTACCTGCTACAATCATCACATCGGCTTGTCTTGGGGAAGATCTGGGAATAATTCCAAAACGGTCAAAATCGTATTTAGATGCGGCTGTTGCCATCATCTCTATCGCACAACAGGCCAGGCCAAATTGCTCGTACCAAAGTGAATTTTTCCGAGCCCAATTCAGAGCACTCTCCAGATTCACAATGATAATGTTACTGTCGTGGTATTTTTTATCAAGCATTCCCATAATCGAACAGTGCCTATAGTGTCTGTATTCTATTTACGCTGATTTTTTAAGTGCATCCGCCTCAGATTCTTCCATCACACCAACTCCATCTACGAAAGTTGGCCGAACGGGCTTTGGCAGATCCCATTTTAACTGGCCCTTGCCCAGCTCATAGATAAAACCGATAAAAATGAGAAACACAAAGATGAACATTGCCCAAAACGCCAGCCATCCTATCTCTTTAAAAACGATGGCCCATGGAAAGAGAAGCAGAATTTCCACTTCAAATATCAAAAACATTAACCCAATAATGTAAAATCGGTTATTGAACTGTACCCTGGCATTACCAATCGGGATTTCACCGCACTCGTAGGTTAAAAGCTTTTCAGCGTTAGGTCGGTCGGGTCGTATCAGTTTTGATACAAAAAGTGCAACTCCGACAAAAAGAGCACCTGTCACCAAAAAAAGCAGTACATAACCAAAATCTTCAATCATCTGTTTTTGATTTGTTCTATTTCAAATTCAAATTATGATATTTATACCTATTTATCCAAAATAAATTTGAATCATATTTTATTCTCTTCCATTTTATTGTCACACATCGACTTGGTGTTATCGATTTATGTTAAATAGCTCTTCTTACTTTACATATTTAAGCACAGCTCTAAATGTTCAGAAAGCAGCACAAAAACTACCCCCCTTATTCCCTGTCTTCCTGCTGCTGACCTGAATTTATTTTAAATTTTTTTTATGAAAACCCTCTATTGGGATTTTTATACCTATTTATCTAAATTAAAACAGAAACCAAAGAGATACCACACGATGGACCGGTAGGCAGATTGTATAAATTTAAGTGTATAGACATTCAACAATCCAGACACACTTACTGATTCCATTCAAAATTTAATACCTATGGAACATGTAAGCGTTTTACTTATCGAGCCGGATCCAAAACTTGTAAACTTACTCTCTGAGCTCATTGATGAGGATAGTGATCTTATTATTGGTAAAGCTTTAACCACCGGGCAAGTAGATAGCATAGAAAAATTGGTGGAGGAAACCCGGCCGGGTGTAGTTGTTCTGGGTATAGATAAGCAAGAGTCAAATGAGATGGAAATCTTTCACTATTTACGAAAAGAGCACGCCTCTCTTCCAGTTTTAGTGATGACTAATCACAATCGTACAGGAGCTGAAATCGCACTTTATGCTCTTAAAAAAGGGGCCGCAGAGTACTTTGTTAAAACAACGAAACTAAGTGGAACCATCCTATCCGATGAATATTTTAATGGAAGACTTATTCCTGTCCTTAAAGCTGTTCCAAGGCTGAATCGAAATGTGCTTTCTTCAGCTAAATTTGTGGATGAAGCTATAAAAGCCGTACAGCCTGTACCCAACGATTTTTTTACAGATGCTGAAAACCGGATAAAACTGCTCGTGATTGCAGGATGCCTTGGAGGAGTTCCTTCTTTATACTTGCTTTTATCCTCTCTACCTGAAAGCCTCCCGGTTCCGGTGATTGTTGTGCAACATATGCCGGAAATCTACACGCAGGTGCTGGCTGAACAGCTCAACGAAGTATGCGCACTTAATGTGGTAGAGACAACCAACGGTATAGAGTTGAAACCGGGAACTGTATATATCACTCCGGGTAAATATCATGCGTCTACGAGAACCATCATGGGGAAAAAAGTAATCACTCTTCACCACGGTAGCAAAGTTCATGGATTCCGACCTTCTATTGACGTACTTCTACAATCAACCCAAAACACATATCATAGCAATGTGCTGGCTGTATATTTGTCGGGTGGCGGTAACGACGGAATTGACGGTGCCAAAGTGATCGATTTTACAGGTGGTCAAATTATTGTACAAAATAGTAACTCTTCCCTCTTAGCAGACTTGCCGTGGAAAATTGAGTCGATGGGCCTTCATGAAGGTTCATATCCACTAGAGCGGTTAGGTTACGAGATCTCCAGGAAAATTCGGGAAGGAGCTTACAATAAAGTCCATTAAAAGAAAGTCAAAATTTATTACGCTTGTCAGATTACTTTTTCTCAGGATCTGTAGCGGTAAATCGCCACCAACCCTAATACCGGACCCGGCAGCAGGGCAAGAAACACAACCGGCGACTGAAACTGTACCCATAATAGATTCAGCAACTGCAGGCTTATAATTGTCGTGGCAAATCCAATACTGTTCACAATGGTAAGACCGGTGGCTACATAATCTTTATCCGATGAGCGGGCAACCATTGTGGAGAATTGAGGAGAATCTGAAACCACAAAAATACCCCATATTAAAAGTAGAATGATAAAAAGTGGCTCACTCAAATGGAAAAGTAAAGGAACTGTAAGGCAGAATAGTCCGGATACATAAAGCGAAATTTTCGTCACAAACTGGCTACTTCTTCGAATTGCAAAGTGCCCGCCAATGGCACAACCTAAAGATCCGATTCCAATAATTATAAATGAGAGCATCGAGACAGACCAAGTCAAATCACCATAATCAGACTGATAAGTTATGAGCATCAAGGGAACAAATGCCCAGAACGTATAGAGCTCCCACATATGGCCGAAGTATCCGAAGGCTGAAGCCCTGAAATTCCGATTCTTAAAGAGACTTGAAATCGTCCCCGGTTTAAAGACTCCTTTTTTACTGCTGTATGGACCATCAGGAACCAGCACGTAGAGCATTACTCCGCCAAAAGTTGATATTGCCGAGGTTGAAATCAGGATAAACTTCCATGGTAAATCACTGGATAGATCCCGAATCAGATGTGGAAGTGCGGTTCCCAATACGAGGGCCCCAACCAGGTAACCCAGTGCTTTACCAAGCCCCTCCCTGTGCCAGTCGGAGGCAATCTTCATTCCCACCGGATAGATTCCGGCAAGAAAAAATCCGGTAAATAATCGGGTTAACAAAAGCGATGTATACCCTGTACTATAAATTGCCAATAAATTTGCACCAGAACCGGCAACTGCACAGACCATAAAGACAAGCGATGGAGAAAAACGATCAGCCAGACTCAGATAGGCAAAGAGCAGAGTTCCGCCAATAAATCCAAACTGAACCGCTGAGGTGACATGCCCAACGGCGGCATCAGTAAGCTGGAGGAGCTCTATCAGATCAGGTATCACTGCATTTCCGGCAAACCAAAGCGAGGTCCCCGCAAACTGTGCAAATACAATCACAGGTAAAATCCGTGACGGAATCCGTTTTGTATTTACTTTATTCTGACCCATATGAATTTCTGGTTGATTTACTGCGTCAGAATATAGGAATATCAAAATGAGTTTCCATTTTATTCAAGGATCTGTTATTCTAAAACCCACTTGACAACCATAGAAAAATCAATGTTTAATAAAATTGGGTTTACAATGAGAAACCTACTTCTGGTTACCATTTCAACGGTATTTTTATTTTTGACGGCATGTGGGACAGATAATAATGTTTCGACAGAAATTATATCGGATGAACCCGGCACGCTTATTTGGGGTGGATCCCCGGCCACTGATGGAACCGGTATTCTAATGGAAACAGCAGACACAACTTATGGAGCTCCCGGCACCTATGATGATTACATGGAGTATTTTCCTGAAAATGAGAATTCTGTTGAAGTCATCGCCGATTTTTTGATAACGGGAGAAGAAACCACAAGAGGATGGGGAGTAAAATTTCCGGAAATTCGCTTATTAGAAATAGTAGTTATCGATTAATAATATCAACCTATTTTTCAA
>Ga0102943_1001932_pt1 | contig 12437 bp, 6 predicted proteins | sample SalPonC_black_MG_FD_78174 | JGI IMG/M metagenome (GOLD analysis project Ga0102943, IMG submission 78174) | Salt pond soil microbial communities from South San Francisco under conditions of wetland restoration - Salt Pond MetaG... | ecosystem: Environmental > Aquatic > Marine > Intertidal zone >...
ACCGCGGTCGCCGTTCAGCTCGCTTTGAACGTCGACGGCCGCTGCGGAGGCCCGGGCAAAATGACGGCGCTGCCGTCATATGGTTGGCCTGCGCGCCGGCACGCCTTGACATACCCTACACCTACAATAATATCCTCATTCCGCCTGCCCTTTCCCAATTTATTGGGGACTTAGGGGGCTACGACCAGGATCCTTTAGTAAAAGAACGTCTTGCGAGCAGGGGATCCCGGATCAAGTACGGGATGAGGATTTCTATAGTTTGTTTTTGGATGCGGAATGGAATAATAAAATAACGGCTTGAAGAGCCGAACTAAGCTCCATCAAACTAACCGCATCCTAATCCGTGTCATCCGAGTAATCTCTGCCATCTCACGCTATGGCGTGACAAGCTGTGATTCAGACCATAAAAGAAACCCATAAAAAACCGTTCCTTCTCAACATCCCCGTCCCTCATCAGAGAAATCATTGAATCAGTTTAATCAGCGGTTCAGACCATGATAGCCTTCGCGCACTGGCACTTCTCCGAAATGCAACCACCCCGACCGCCTCGCGGCGGCCACCCCTCCGACGGAGGGGAATTTAGCCACCCTGACCGCCTCGCGGCGGCCCCGCCTACGCAATTCCTTCGGTGGGCAATGTCAGGGGTTCAGACCGTGATGGCTGGCGCGCAGGCCATTGTAGAGACGTACAGCTTGTCACGCTCCGCGTGAGCCGTACGTCTCTACCTTACAAAACAACCCTACATCCAAAAAAAAACGCTCCTTTTCAAGAGATCGGGAAATCATCCGCGCTCCAAAGCCCACTTTTCAGATAGAACACGCCTTATGCTGGATTTCCGGAAAATAGCGAAAAGCGAAAAGCGAATAGCGAATAGCGAAAAAAAAGTCTTGACCACAATCAGGCGATTAAGTGATTTTTGTCACTGTGGAGTCAAAACGAATGCAATATCTTTATAGGAAAGCGAAGATTATGAAAACACTCCGGATAATTCCCCTGATTTCTGTACTTGTAATATCTTTATTTGTCGGCTGTAGTTCAGATGAAGATGATATGCCGGATCCGATTCCCAGTGAAAAAACAACTCTGATTATTGGGTCTTCCGGGGGAGAGATGACACTGAATGCATTTACACTTCGCGTGCCGGCCGGCGCTTTTCAGGAATCGCACAGTCTAACCATAACGGAAACGAATAGTGTAGAGACCGGTTTTGAACATGTTTTTCCGAAAACCTATCGGGTAGAAGGTGTGCCTGGAGATTATGCACTCCCTATTGAGATTGGCCTGATTTCCGATACTGACTTACCAGAAGGCAGTCAGCTCGCCCTTCAGGAGGAGGGTTTTGTGAGCAGCCTGGATACGGTAGCAACTAAAACGCGTATCCTGGAGACAGAAACTGAATCATTTGAAATGTGGGCAGTATTGGACGCGCCGGACGATGGATTTCACAGTGAAAGTTCAGAGGCTGAAACTCGTGAGGAAGCTAAATTGGAGTTCTCCGTATTCGGCATTTCTTCTTATGCTACGTACACAACTTCAGATGGCAAATTTGCCATCTCGTTTCCCGCAGAACATCTAGATAAAATTTACACCCTTGGCGCACAATTATCTGAGGCGTACACGACGATTGAGAATACGGGATTCTCTTTTGATGACCGTACCAATTGGCCCATGAAAGTTACTGTAGAAAATCTAAAGCCTTCTGTTTATGGATATGCCGGTGCATCGATTTGGGGAGAAAACTATGGATTCATAGAGATCAACCTTTTACACATTGATAAGACAGCCGAATTAAAAACGACAGTCGGCCATGAATTACTGCATATTGCACAAAGCTTGTATGATCCGAGAAACGCTTTTTCCAAAGCTAAATTTGCAGCGCCCCACCTGTGGCTCGATGAGGCGGTCAGTGTTTGGTTTGAGCGAATTATATCTGGCAATCCAAATTATGTTTCACCCGTTTTTGAAACGGCTGCTAAGACCGCTTTGATTGGTGCGCAAGTAGCAGGTAGTCCAAATTATCGAGCAGACTATGGCTATGCACAGGCGCCACTTATTCAGTTTATTGAAAACGAATTCGGTCGTGATAAAATAGCAAAATTTTACGATGAAATTGCCAAGGGTAAATCAGCTTTTGAAGCGATTAATAATAGCTTACCACAAAACATTTCTTCCTTCTGGCATGATTATTTGGATGAGCTCTTGACCTTCTCTATTTACGCCTCGGATGGCTTTGGCCCTAGTTGGCTCATAGGAAATTCGTTCCGGACGGATTTGCCAAGTAGCCCAACATCTACCTTTGGTGGGGGCAGTGGTCCTCTTTCGGCCAGATTGTTTTACTTTAAAGATGACAATGCATACACGAGAGCTGCACACGGAATATTTGAACTCCAGGAAAGCGTTTCATCGGATGAGCAACAAGTTCATGTATATAAATTTAATTCTTCAGGCGCAGAACATTTAGGTACGGCATCAGATTCTGTTTTCGTCAAAGATTACGACCAATTGCTTAGCGATGGCTATCGAATTGTAGTTGCCGTTGCGGGAAGCGCAATGGATCTTGAGCCTGGAACATTTCAAGACTATAAATTCAACCCCTTTGTTTTGGAAGAGATCAATTTGGGATTTTTAAAGTTCGATTTGCGCGTTAAAGGGACGGAACGTGTAACTAAACCGGATTCGAGCTATACGAACGAAACGACTGTGGTCCTGACTAATAGTTTCTACTATGCAAATAATAGTGGCCCAATATCATTTAATAAAAGTGGAAATACAGTTTCGTATGCTTATTCCTACACCTATGTAAATGGCACCTTTACTACACGTGCCACTTTCACTTTTGATGATCTCTCTTTAGGGATTCCCCGGGCCATTGAATATTTTTCGATTGAACAAGAAGCTACAGATGGCAATTTTGAGAGTCGCACCACTATGCAAGGACAAAACCTTAGTCTAAGAACGGAGTACAGTTTCCATCAATTTGGAGTAGCTGATAATCCGTCTGGGCAAATTTTAAATGTCTCAGATACCTATACTTCACAATCTCGGATGGATGAACTGATCAGTTTTGATGCCTCCGAAGGAAGTATAAGCATTCGTTTCTTAGAGTAGGTTAAAGCAAATCTTGGCTTATCTAACCCCTAAAATTATTTTGGATCGAACGTATTAATTTTAAGTACGAACTACCTTATCGGTTTAGGGCTTTGATGTTCACTTGCTATCTTTTCCAACAATTTGCTGAGTCAGCACGTTATACCGATATGTACGCCAAAACAACGGAAAATATTTGTGTTCAAGTTCAGCCCTGGTATCGACCCGAGCTCAGCGAGCGTAAACAGCGCAAGTATTATTTTTCTTATCAAATTCATATCACAAACGAAAGCGAATTCGATATAAAGTTGCTATCTCGGCATTGGATCATTTTCGATTCAGCAGGTGTGAAGCGGAAGGTTGATGGAAAAGGCGTCATTGGCGAGCAGCCCATTATTCTCCAAGGAGATCGATATAGCTACGAATCTTGGTGTCCTTTGCTTTCGGAGGTGGGCTACATGGCCGGATATTACATCGTGGAGCGCTTGCTTGATGAAAGCAGGCATCAAATAATCATACCTCGCTTTCACTTGATTACCCCGGAAATGAAAAACTAGTTTTTTTAGGTAATTTCACCAAGCAACTATAATGAAGCAATAAATAGATAGCTTTTTACTGGGTCGTTTATGCTTAACGTGAAAATTTACAAGCCGGATAAACTATCATTCACTATGCTCTTGTTATTTGACTCATTTTAGCAACCGCCCTTTAGGGTACGCATTTCATCTTCATCTTTAAGTGTTTGGAAAATTAAGTTGTATTCGAAATATATAATTTCAAATACAATTTTTTTTGTAACTTAGAAAAAGATAAAACTATTCCCATGAAAATATTTGCTTGGCTACTGTCTCTGACTTTATCATTAAACATCCTGGCTCAAGATCGAGAAATTGAGTTTCGAGATTTGACCTTTAGCGAGGCCTTAACAGCTGCAGATGAAGAAAATAAGCCCATTTTTATGGATTGCTACACCACCTGGTGCGGTCCATGCAAATGGATGGCGGCAAATATTTTTACTGAAAATGAGATAGCCGATTTCTACAATGAAAACTTTGTATGTGTCAAATTTGATATGGAAAAAGGGGAGGGAATAGAGCTTGCTAAGGAATTTAAAATAAGAGCCTACCCCACCTTGCTTTTTGTGGATGCGAACAGAGAGCTAGTCATGAAACAAATTGGAGCACCCCGAGATCCTGAACCATATATCAATCTCGGTGAAAATGCTAGAAGTGAGGATTATAATTTGATTGCTTTGGCTGAAAATGTAGACGAAAATCGAAACGATGCCTCGTACATGGCGAAATATTTTAAAGTCATGGCTGCAGCAGATATGGTGGATCAAGAACAAGTGGATCAATATTTTTCACAAATACCAAAAGATGAGTGGCTTAGCGCAGAGAACGTAGAAATCATGTCGAGTATTGAGCACGACATCGAAAGCCAGATTTTTCAAGATCTGGTAGCCCGCAGCGACGCTTATGTAGCTGTCGATTCTACGCTGAAGGATGTGATAGGATATAGCATTGTGAGTGCATTATTAAACGAAGCTTACAGCAGAAAAGAGACGGCAGAAGAGGATTATTTAGCGCTGCTCAATAAAGTGAAGTCCTGGGAATTTCCCGGAAAAGGCCTGGCCCTCTTCATGGTAGAATCACGAGTAGCCCAAAGACAAGGATCTGAAGATTATATTGAGTATTGCCTGGAAAAGGTAAAACCGAACGTATGGGACAACCCCAATGAGCTCAATAGCGTAGCGTGGTATTTCTTCAAAAACACGGATGAGCCGGAGCATTTAAAGGCAGCTGAATCGTGGGCTGAACGTGCCGTCGCCCTGGAGCCCAGTCACCACATTTTAGACACTTATGCCAATCTGCTCTTTAAAAACGGCAAAAAACAAAAAGCCTTAGAGGTTGGAAAACAAGCGCTGAATGTAGCTCAGGCGGAGGGTGCTGACACTCAGGCCTACGAGGAGTTCATCGCAACAATAAAAGAGGAAATGTAGAGAAGCCCCTTTTCATACATTTCTAAAACCCAAGTTGGATACAATCATCGCTTTGCGTCAGCGATGAGGAAGGTCCTGCCGCAGGCAGGAGTGCGAGCACAGCGAGTACCGACAGCCTGGATCGTAGCGACCGCGCGAATCTGCGCGGTGACGCCCTAATCATAAAAAAAACACGCCTTTTTAATATCTATTTATTGATCCAAATGGGCATATCGGCTGGCGAGCTTATGAGCTGTAGAAGGGTGTCGTCAATAATGGTCTCTTTTAGCGTGGCTTGACGATTTAGTTTCATCAAAATGAGGTCTGCTCGCTCCTGCGTAGCTATCCTTCGAATGCCCTCTGCTATACTGTGTCCTTTCGCATATTGGATTTTGGTGCGAATGGGAATGGGAGAATTGATCTTCTTCACGAAGTCAGCCATTTTGTGTTCCACTTCACTGGCTTTCTCCGCGCTCAATTTATCTACTGGAATAAATGGGAAATACACCTGCGGCAATCTATAAACATAGCAAAAAACGGGTTCCACCTCATTTTCCACGCCGTACTGAACACCTGATAAAGCCAGTTTAAAAGAACGCTCAGAAAAATCAACGGGTATCAATAATCGCTCGAGTAGATACGGAGCTGATTCAGGCACCAAAACTACCTGATCTAATGTCTGAATGTTACGCAAGAGATTTTTAAACATTCCTCCCCGCCCCGCGAAATAGGTTTTACGGCCGAAAATGGCTGTGTCAATCCCGTCTGCTTTTACTTGTGACTGAATCGCCTTCACGGTGCTCTTATTTTGGTCAACGTGAATGCTAACTCGTGCTCGCAAAGCTTCTGACCAGCCTGCCTGGTCGAGTTTTTGTTTCAACTCTGCCTCAATCGCCTCACGAACCTCATTAGATCGAAAAACCTGCCCTTGAGCTTGCATCCAGTCTACATCAATATAAATGTTGTGCATTAATGTAATATGTTGTGGCAAGCCTGTCGTTTCCACATAAAAGCGCATCCAGGCCATAAGTGCGGCATCTGCAGGGCTGAGGTCTAGCCCTAAAAGAATATTTTTAGGTGTCTTCACGGTCGTTGGGTTTTATTGATTGTTCGCGCAAAACGCGTTCCACGCGCTTTGCATAATCATGAGTACTTTCTTCTTCCTCCTTAAGGGTACGTTCCTTGTATTCCTGCTTAAGGCCGCGCCACAAGCTATATAGCATGACCAATAATAAAATAGTAAACGGCAAACCAGTGCTAATCGCTGCCGTTTGTAGGGCTCTTAATCCGCCACCTATTAGTAGGGTTGCCGCCACAGCGCCTTCCATAACTGCCCAAAATATGCGCTGCCCGACGGGTGCATCCAACTTTCCTCCTGCCGTAATGCTATCGATGACGAGGGAGCCACTATCAGAAGAAGTTACAAAAAAGCTCGTGACTAGAATAATACCGATTATAGCTGTAATCTCTGAAAGGGGATATTCTTCGAGCATGACAAATAGTGCAGTGCTGATATTTTCTCCGACGGCAGTAGAGATATCCGCGAGCCCATTGAGGTCTAAAAACAAAGCTGAACCTCCAAAAACGGCGAACCAAAAAAAGGTAAGAACTGAAGGCACAAGGAGAACCCCTAAAATGAATTCTTTAATGGTTCGACCCCGGGAAACACGCGCAATAAACATACCTACAAAGGGTGACCATGAGATCCACCAGGCCCAGTAAAAAATAGTCCAATTGTCTTGCCAGAGGGAATCGGAAAAACTATCGCTCCAGGTGGAGAGTTGAACCAGGTTTTGGATATAACTTCCCGTGGACTCCACAAAAAGGTCGAGAATAAAAACTGTTGGCCCCACGATCAATAGTAAGATTAAAAATGCGAGACCCAGGCGCATATTTAAGACACTTAAAAAGCGAACGCCTCTATCTAATCCCAACACAACACTTACGGTGGCTATCGATGTGATCACACCAATGAGAATGACTTGCATGGTTACCGAATCCGGCCAGCCCAACAGATAATTGAGTCCCGAACTGATTTGTTGCACACCGAAACCCAGTGAAGTGGCTAAACCGAATAGTGTGGCAGCTACAGCTGCTACATCAATTACATTTCCCTGCCAGCCATAAATTCGATCTCCCATGATAGGATAAAAGACGGATCGAATGGTTAGCGGCAATTTCCGATTGAAACAAAAGAAAGCAAGTGACAAGCCCACTATGGCATAAATTCCCCAGGCATGCAGACCATAATGCAAATAAGTGAATTGCATAGCGGACTCTGCAGCAGCGATGGTTCCATTTTCGGCCACTGGCGACTCGTGGTAGTGCATGATGGGTTCTGCTACTCCGAAAAATAAAAGTCCGATACCCATACCGGCGGAAAAAAGCATAGAAAACCAGGAAAATGTAGTAAACTCCGGTTTGGCGCTATCCCCTCCCAATCGTATTCGGCCGAATTTAGAAAAAGCCAACAAAAGGGAAGCTACGACAAATATATTTACAGCAATAATGAGAAACCAGCCTGTATTGGTCGTGATGCCCGTAGTGACCTGATCAAAAATATCCGCCATGGGCTCACCTACCCAGAGGGTGATGGTGATAAATAAGAAAATGAGTATAGCAGAGGGTATAAAAACGGGCTTGTGGAAGCTAAACAGCTCTTTCTTTTTCTTCATACTGTGGCTATAATAAGAAAATAGATGGGAAAGCGAGCCTTCCCATCTATTCAATTTAGATTTAGAATATATAATTCGTATTAAGTAAATCTGTAATTTTCAGATTACCGTCGATCAATTCGTCAACCAGGTTCGGGTATTTTTTGTGTCTTCACCGATTTCTGAAACTGCATTCTGATAGTTGATCGGGTTCAGACTCTGTTCCTCGCCCGGATAAGGGAATCGCATCGGAAGCTGGTCATCATTGACATTACTGCACGGCGCATCCAAAAAGGGTATGCCGTCCCAGCTGTTTCCAGACTCTATATACCACCTGCGCACATCAAAATAAGGTTCCAATCCGTGGAAAAAGGAATTCACCCATTTCTGCTCCCAAATATCGGTCACGGCGCTATAGGCTACACCAGAATTGGTGTAGAAGTCATCAAAGCTGTCCCAGCCAAAGGGTTCTAAATCAACTTGATGATACACCATAGATGCTTCAATTCCGGAGCGGTAGTAGGTCTCAACATCGCCGGAAATCCAACCCTTCGCTGTTGCTTCGGCCAGCAAAAACTGCACTTCTGCATAGGTCATGATCACACCATCCGCGATATCTATACCTAGGTCCGCAGCCGTTGTCAAGTCCGGATAGTTATAGTACTGAACACCCAAACGTGAACCAATTTTACTGCATGTCTCTGTATTCCGACCATTATCAGCTCCGGTCAAACTGGAATCAGGAAAATAATTCTGAAAGTCTTCATTGTCTGGACGAGCGTAACGAAACAAGCGAGGATCGTTATAGTCTTCTAAAAGATCAACCAGAGTTGAACTGATTGCTACAGCGTCAAAGTCTCCTGTTTTAAGAGGAATAAGTAAGAACTCATTCGGAAACGTATTGAGATAGTTGAACACTGCATTATCAGCATTGCTTTCCATGATGGGTTCATTATTCACAATTTGACTAAATTCAGAAGACACATCCATCTTATTGCTAACCATCATTAGCAAACGCAGTCTGAGAGAGTTGCAAAACTTTCTCCATTTCCCAAATTCTCTATTAAATAAAATATCGCTTCCAATCATCGGGTCACCTTCTGCCAATAAATTATTAGCGCGCTGGAGTTCATCTAACAAATCCATGTAAATAAACTCCTGATCATCGTAGGCTGGATTAAACTCATTGTTTTCGCCATTGATAGCCTCAGAATAAGGAATGTTTCCATACGCATTCGTCAAATTTGAAAAAATCCATGATCGCATGATAATCGCCAAGGCTTCCAAAGCAGGATCTTCGAGCTCCTCAGCAAAGTCACTTACGCCCTTTAGGTCCGTCAATGGATCATAAAACCCTTGCCATACCGTGGGAAAAGCATTCCAGTTGTAATCATCTACCTCTGTCCGCAGTGTTTTCGTGGATAGTTGAGCGGCATTATTTCCCAAAAGGAATGCTGCATCAACACTGGTATTCACTGAACTTCGGATACTTGCATTCAGCAATACGTCAGGTGACACTTCTGTCGGCTCATTTGGATTTTGATTGATTTCTTCAAAATCCTGGCAAGCGGCAAGCCCACCAAGTAAAAGCAATATATATAGTACGTTTTTCATATTAAGTTTTGTTTTTGTTTTTGCGTAATAGATTCTCTTCCGATTATTAGAAGCCCACACTTACCGAGAAACCTATTTGTCTTGTGGGTGGTAGTTGGGTGCTTTCGAACCCAGGCACAAAAACTCCATTTCGAATAGAGTACGTTTCCGGATCAATCGTAGGTACATTCGACCACAAGAGTAGATTCCGGCCGACAATAGAGACGCGTAATTTTGTCATTCCTAACCGCTCAACGATTCGCTGTGGTAGATTATAACCAATATTCAATTCACGCAATTTAAAGTAGGTAGCGTCATAGGTAGCCGCTTCAATATTATCACGATTAAAGCCATTTCCGTAATAGTTGTAGAAATAACCTGTGTATCCATCTCCACCCGGCTCGACTTCGACATCATTCTCGACGAGCTCTCCATTCTCATTTCGTTTCCAGCCATGTCCGACGACACCTCCTGCTTGTTGGAGAGTATATTCGGGGTCGCCCGCTTCATTGTAACTAACAGAATAAACGGTACGGTTGTCCAGAGTATTGAATACCACAGGGTTTCCATTTTCATCCGTTCGTTTTAAATTTGGCTCATCTTCATTTGTAATGGTTCCACTAGTATTATACAAAGCGTGTGAACGCGAGTAGATGTTCCCACCAATTTGACCATCAATCAAGAATCCAAAACTGAAATTCTTATAGCGAAAGGTATTATATACACCCAAGCGCAAGTCTGGCTGATAAGATCCAGCCGAAACTTTCTCCGTGGTATGCAGCGGTAACCCATCTTCGTGGATGATCCGGCCATCTGGTCCGCGCTGGAAGCCCAGTCCGTAAAGTTGTCCCAACAATTCGCCTTCTTCGGCTACAAATTCAAGACCCTGTCCTCCTTCATCACCAGGGAACATATTAGCCACAATAGAATAGCGCCCACCGGAAATCTCATCGGGCAAGGACTCTACAATGGCGCGGTTATGACCGGCATTCAAGGTGATATCCCAGGAGAAATCTCCTCGCTCAATGGCTCGGGCATTAACCATCAGTTCTACTCCTCGGTTTCGGATTTCACCTCCATTGGTAAGTCTAAAGTCATACCCGCTGGAGTTAGCTACAGGGAGATTAATGATTTGGTTAAAACTCAGCATATCATAATAAGTCGCATCAATCCGCAAGCGGTTATTAAATAGACGCAAATCAGATCCAATCTCAAGCGCTTGCGTGCGCTCATTTGTTAAGTTCTGATCTCCAATAGTACGATTGGTTGAGAAAATGGGTGCGCCACCAAAATTAGCTCGTGGGGTAAAGGTTCGATTAAAGGCATATGGAGGTGCTCCATTTCCCACTTCGGCATATCCTCCACGCAGTTTCCAAAAACTCACCACGGAATTCGTAGGTATATTTAGCGCTTCACTTAAAATTATACTCGTCGATACGGCAGGGTAACCAAAACTGTAGTCAGAATTATCAATACCGACGACCGGGTTTACCAAGGAGCTGTTCCAATCATTTCGGAATGATGCATCCAAATAAATCCAGTCGCGGAAAGATACCGTAGCTAGTCCAAATAAGCTGTTTATCCCAAATTGTGTCTTTTGCGATTCAACTAAAACCCCAGACCGAGAGTTGGTTAGAGTGTAAATACTTTCTGAAGTTCCGAAAAATTGAAGCTGCGGATTATTTGCTACCAAAAAGTTAGCTTGCTGCTGCATCATATTTCCACCAACTTTCACGTCATATGCAAAATCGCTATCGTTCGTTCTCGTGCTACTATATCCCAACAAAAATTCGGCATTGGTTTCGGAGAAAGATATTTCATCCTCGCGATAACTACCCAATAATACTGAGCGCGTAGAGGGCGCGCGGCGGTACTGACGCTGCTCTTCGTTAACGTCCGCTCCATATCGAAATCGGGCAAAAAAGTTATCATTAAAATCGTACAGTACTTGTACATTACCAATCATACGCGTGTTTTGAAATGAATTGGTATTTTCATTCGCAACCAACCAGGGGTTATTTACCCAAAGGCCTTCCACATAACGCTGCTGACGCCCTTCCATGCCCGGCTGCCAGTAGTCCCGTAAATCATCAATTTCAACCTGGCGGGGATACCATAACCATCCGTACATAATAGATGATGATTCATCATAACCCGCATTGGGAATATTATCTGAACCCGAGCTGACAAACATACCGTTAGCGCGGATTTTTAATTTGTCATCAAATAATCTGCGTCCAACGCTCGTCTGGAAGGTATTCCGGCGCAAGTTCGTGTTTGGAATGATCCCCTGATTCGACATATTCGTGTAAGAAAAGCGGAAATCTCCACCTTCAGTACTATTGTTAATCGCAATATTGTTGATGCCCGTCACGCCGGTGCGATAGAAATTGCGAATATTATCCTCTGCCGGAGTGAAGGGTACAGGCTCTCCGTCGGAGTTGAACTGCTTGATCAACTGACCATTCATCTCAGGTCCCCAGTTTTCGCCGTAGGCTTCGTAATATTCCTTATCACCTATGTAATTCGTTCCGTCCAGGTAGCTATACTTTCCACCGCCACCAAAGCCGTAGGTATTTTGATAGTTAGGGAATTTCAAAACAGACTCAAAGTTGGTTGTTGTATTTAGCTCTACTCCCCATCCTTCGGCCTTCTTACCGGTCTTGGTTTCAATCAGAATCACACCATCAGCAGCTCTTGAGCCATACAATGCAGAGGCAGCCGGCCCTTTCAAAATATTCATGGACTCAATATCATCCGGATTGACAAGCTGTGCTGCATTACCAAAGTCAATCGTAGTTGACCCGTTTAAACCATCGTCAAAACTGTACAAATCATTCGTAATGGGCATTCCATTTACCACAAAAAGCGGCTGATTATTACCCAACAAAGAAGCTGCACCTCGAATATTAATGTTGGCAGAAGCTGTAGGTCCAGCCGAACTCCCCGTCACAAATACACCCGCTGTTTTCCCCGCGAGTGCATTCGTTACATTATTCGGCTTTACATCGGCAATATCTTCTGAACCCAGCGTTTGTACCGAATATCCGAGCGCCTTCTCTTCTCGCTCAACACCCAGAGCCGTCACGACAACTTCGTCCAGCGCTACTTGATCGGAAAGC
>Ga0102943_1001934_pt1 | contig 12432 bp, 1 predicted proteins | sample SalPonC_black_MG_FD_78174 | JGI IMG/M metagenome (GOLD analysis project Ga0102943, IMG submission 78174) | Salt pond soil microbial communities from South San Francisco under conditions of wetland restoration - Salt Pond MetaG... | ecosystem: Environmental > Aquatic > Marine > Intertidal zone >...
GATAGGTGGCGCCGAATTATAAAGCACATTTTTCCTCAGTTAGAAACCGATCGGATGCCAATAACAACGAAATGGTTGAGTGGTTGAGCAGATTCGCTAACCAGCGAAGCCCAAAACGTATAAGCTGCACTTATTTACGCTCGCATGAAATCCGAACAGCAGACTGCTTTAACTCATTTTTTTAGGTTTATACGAAGCTTATTTGGACCAGAACGTCTAAAAGCACTGCTTTTAAAGAAATTAAAATTTTTAAATTATTGATTATGAATATCTTAAATCCTCGGGACAGGCCCTAGTTAGTTGTTGCTTTGGTTCTCATTTAAAAGGCATTACAGAAATTTATTTAGACGCACCATGTAACAAAACGTGAAAGGCAGAGTGAAAAATAGGCATAAAATTTTAAAATAAGGCATTATCTTTATTTTTAAGATTTACATAATCTATTATATCTTTTTAATGGCACTAAAATAAGTGTTATTACCTAATCTGATAGTGCTCCATTACCTTGAAACTCTACTTAGTTGGAATAAAATGATTGTTATTAAAAATGCTAAATTATTAAAAATAAATATATTATTGTATTTAAGTGCTTTATCTGTTCTCTTATTTTCTACGCCAGTGATGTTCGGTATTAACATCGACGGGAAGGTCGAAGGGGATACTGTTAGGGAGCGGGCAGAGGATACGCGCTATGAGCGCACCCGTGCATTGTGGGGGGCACTGGTATCAGCTGCCGAGGGTGAAACGCAGTTGCCGAGATGGAGTCCACGTCAGGTATTGGCGTTTTCAGCTGGCGCGCATATGGGGAAATATTATGAATTTGGCGATACACAAATTCAGGAGATTGTGTCTGGGACCAGCACGAAAGTGTTTGATGTGAGGGGTTTCGGCGATGTTATGTTGCAGTTAAAGATGCGGCATATTTTCGAGGATGCTGCACTCATCTTTTATACACTGCAGCAAAATTATAGGAATGCAGGTGATTTGACTGAGCTACAATTGCCTCGTGATCTTTGGGGTGCGGATATATTTTTTTCCAAGGCGATCAGCCGGGAAATAGCTCGAGCCGATACAACCAGTTTTGCCAAAGATAACAACGGACGCTGGCAGGAGTTTGTCATCAATGGTGTGTGGGATAAGCATGAGATCAATAGAGGTCGAGCAAGCGAAGAAACACTTGAGAATCACGCATTAGTCCAGTCTATCCTGTGGGTAGGTCGTGAATTGATCGAGCGCGTAAGGGTTAACGGGGACTGGTCCGGGCCGAGCGCTGCAGATTTTGATCGGGCGAGTTTTGCAAAAAATTTCAAGATCGCTCGCTTAGATGTGGGGGATGCAGGCGACGCTGCAACGGATGAAACCGACGAGTCGGCTTATTTAAATGAAATTGAATTGAGCCTGTACTGGGCGGTGCAAGGTATTCTGGCTTACGAATCGCAACGGGTGCCCACGTATGAAGTAACATCGGGCAAATTGACCTCAGAAGCACCCGCCGAAATCCTGCTCGCTCAGTGTTTTCATAAGGTGTATCATGCGTACGCTGAGGTGCTGGATTCTACTGGTTCATTTGCAGTAGGTTATACATCAGATGGCGTATTTTACGAGGTAGCCAGAAGGGAGGGCACGTATTTGGCGCGTTGGTTGGAACCTCGAAATATTGACCCTACGCCGACCATCAGCGATCGTTGGGCTGTCGACTTTTTGTATGCAAACCTGCCCGCTGGCAACGGGAGCCAACGGAATTTGCTGGCGATCGTCAACTCAGTGCAAGGTGCGTCAACAGTGTTCAATACTGCTGAACATTGGGCGACTCACTACGAAAGACATCCGGACTTTAGAAAATTGGTGGATACGCCGTCACGCGTGCGCAAGACCTATGCCAAGGCGCGTCAAGCCCTCGGCGTTCACGGCCGTTCCAGTAATGATGGGGATACATGGTCGGCACAGGAGGCCCAAGCTACCCTGACCGAGTTGAATGATGCTTTAATTGAAGGGCGCCGTCGCCAATTCATTTCACTTGGTCTGGATATTGCCAGTGTCGTGCTCTTGCCGATTGCTGCTGAATATTTAATTGCCGCTGAGTTTGCCACGAATGCGTCCGGTGTCGCCGAGCTGGTTGGAGATATGGAACTCGCTGCAAAAGCAGGCAATTATGCTCGCTACAGCCAGTTGGCGAGCAAGCTTTATGCAAATAGTTACGCGGTTGTCAGCCGCACTACGGCATTCAAGCTGTTGGAGGTGGGGGCATTTGGGGCCAGAGTGGGCTCGCTGGCATTCTTAGTTGCGTCTGACTATCGCGTATCGCTTGCCTCTGGCAATGCGGTTGAAGGGATCCAGGTATCGCAAATCGAGTCCATTAAAGCCCTCAATTTGTATCAATACTTTGCCGCATTGCGGTTAGTTGAAGCGATGCTCAATGCCTATTATGATGAAGCGGGCGGTGCAGCACATGCGGCACAATTATTGAGTGACGCTTTGAGCGGTGCGGATGTGGACATCAGTCTGTTGAATGTCGTCTACGACATGTTGCCAGCAGCAGTGCAAACCGCTGTTGCTGCACACTTTGAGGGGGATGTGTCGGATTCGCTGGAACTGTCGCTACACTCCGGCAACATTGAGTCAGTGGTCGATTATATCTTTGCGCGCGAGCCTGGGCAGCGTTGGCCTGTGCTGGAGCAATTGTACGCCAAGCATGGGGTTAATCTGGGAGTGAATCTATTGGCTGCCATGGTCGACCGCTCGGACACGATCACAGCGAATATATTGATGGAGTATCAGCGCAGCACCTTATGGGAAAATCAAACGGGGCCGAACGATATTGGTATTCTGCGCATATTTGTCGGGCTGGAAATTATATTTCCCGAGGGCAACTATCAGGAAAGAATCATTGCCGCTTGTGAATCTTTGCAATTGTGCGGGGACTTTATGCTGGATGTCGGCTTGTTGACAGCAGCTCCTGAAGGCGAAGAACATAATGCAGCAGCGGTGGTTGCTGCGGTAGATGGTCTTTCACCTATATTAGCGGGACAGGTGCTCGGTGAAATGCACGAATTCAAGGAGGAGCGCGATCCGTTTTTTGATGCGATGATCGACGATGTACTCCTCTTGTGGTTGAACGAAACCGGTGCGGATGGCACTCAGGCAGTGTATGCGACGACCGTATACATCATGAAAACAGGTGAAATTATTTTAGATCTACCCGAACCTGCCAACGAAACAGTGGCGAACAATATCACTTTGGTTAATGATTACTTGGACGATCCAGTCCAGATGCTCGATGACGGTGGCGACCAACTCCTCAATGGCGGCGGCGGTAACGGTGGCGACGATCTCGGCGGCGGTGGTGGCGGTGCTCTGTATCGCATGATGGGGCAACACATGATGCGCAAAGGCATCGAGAATTGGCTTGCTTATCTCATCGAGCAATTGGGGACATACCAAGCCGTTACCGATACATGGGTGAATGAGACGGATGCTGCGGCAGCGATTGCCCTGGGTACGGAGGATGCTGCATTTATGACCGAGACGGTGCAGGGTCTGGAAAAGAATCCACAAGTTATGGGGCGGATGCTGCTCGGCTTACTGGCAAATGTGAATCTATTTCCCGACCGCAACTGGGCGTGGTTGCGCAGTTGGTTTAAGTATACCTCGGCGCACACTTTGGGTGAAGTGATTGAGGAAGCACATAACGTAAACGCCGAAGATGCCTACGCATCGCGAGCGACTAAAAACGAAGAAGACCTGGATGCGATAACAGCTGATTTTCTCGCGAATATGAGCCCTGAGAAAGCTGCCGGATTGGTCGCTGCTATGGATGCGAACCGAGCGAATCGTGTTCTGGAAATGATTGAGGATAAGGAGCAGGTGGCTGCGATTTTAAAAGCAATGGCCCTTGCGGAGGATGCTGCCTACCACAGCGCACTGGCTGATTTGGTGCGCGAGATGCGCAATTCAGACCGCGTGCCTTCGTTAGGATCTTCGGTGATTGTGTGGTTGTTGCGGACCAATCCCTTGGTGGCTTTCAGTATTATAGCCAACAATGCTGACGATGCTGGCTACTATTATGAAATGATCATTGAGGCATCGACAGCTGACGCCTCTCCGTTTACGGCGCTCGAATTTGCGCAAATCTTACATGAACAAATGAATTCAGGAATTCTGAGCCGATCTCGTTTGGTAAATATTCTGCGGGGGATGGCTGCGCAAGGCGGTGGTCATTTTGCAGGTCAAACCTTTAGCCACCTTTTGCTTATAGACGTGAGATTAGACCCTGTTGCGATATTGAATGAGTTATTATTGCCTTTATTCAGAATCTATGAAGGCGGTGGTCACGCAAGTGCTGACAATTTGAATCAGATAGTCGCCATATTCACGGGTATGTTGTCGGCAAACATCTCAACTATTGTAAGTTCTGCACGACTACAGATGGGGGCGATGCGCTATCTTCTCAGTTTGTCTCAGGAGCGCCACACGGCAGTTGGACAGGCACTGATGGCATCCGACTACAGCGACGATTTTGTAGCTGCTCTACTGTATTATCTCCGCACAGCGGAACCCGACGCAAGAACAGCTGCTAATGAGTTAATGGCTACTATTATGCAGACAGCACCCAGCCGTGATTCAGCTAGTCTTTATCCATTGAGCAATGAGCGATTAGCCAATTATTTGGCGGGACAGCCTGCCTATGCTGTTCTACTATTTTTATTCCACGAGAGTGCTTCGCAGGGTTTCAACAGTAATCTTGGGATTGAACGTGTCTCTGAAATCATCCGATTATTACATAATCGCTTGGGCAGGTACAATGTTACCGCCCAATGGTTGGCAACCATTATTATGCCAACCACTGAAACGGGTAGTTTTTGGCAAGTGTTGATTCAGTATTTTTCCAATAATCAACATACTCTGGTGAGGGAACTGATGAGCACCCTTGTTACCGGCTCGAATAATCAGGCAAGAACGAATCAGATGCTTTTGCTGACTCTACTGAATATCGAGCAATTTGGGGCCGATGACCAAAGAAACGGGCTCAGTAATTTTCTGCAGGCATTGGTTACGGGGCAACAGGAAGATGTTGATTTTTTATTCAGCCTGACGCCGGGTTTGGTTGCGCAAGCTGCTGGTGTTCGCGTGTTAGCGAGAGCGTTTCGAGATGCTTTGAATAACGACAATCGCGACGCCATTTCCGGATTTATTCTACGTCTTCTGCAGGCGGGTGACCCTCTCTCTGCTGGGGCTCGCAGCATTTTATCGACTTTGGCTACACGGTTCCAGATGGGCCAACAGGTTGGAGCGATTTTACATCAATTGGTGATCACGAATCCTACGAATCCAGAATATCAAAACTTTGTGATACAGTTTTTGACTCAGTCCGTCGTGTTGCGTAGGTCGTTTCAATTCGTATTGAGGGGGATGCTGCTGGCCAGTGAGGCCTATCAGGCTAACCAGCCGAATGCTGTAAATGATGTTTATCGAGTATTACGGCAACTTTTCAGGCTGGAAGATGCGACTTTCTACAGTGATGCATTTAGCCAGTTAATCGATGCCGGTAATCTCTTATCTTTGCTCATTCAGCAACTGTCGCAGGAAGTCCCTAATTTTAACTACACCATGATGGAGGCGTTGTCGCGAAGAGACAATGATACCGACGCCGTGAGAAGAGCGGTCGCCGGAGCATTCAATACAATGCTTTACTCAGGGGAAGGGACCGAACGGGATTTACAGGGAATTCCGACATTTCTCACTTTTTTGAATGAACTCACAACCCCCTATGCAGCAAATAATGCTTTAGCACCAAATACTGCTTTATTCAGTCAAAGCCTGGGTGCTCTTTTGGTGGAGATGGTTTTTTTGCAGGATGGTGAACGGGTCACCGTCAATCGAGCTATACAGCGGATTTTTAGCCACATTTACCGTACGGATAGTGCTAGCGTTGAGCGTCTTTATCAAGTGTTCAGCAACATGTTGAGCCAAGCTTCCACCCGAAATTTTGCTGGGCGTGGTTTATATTACATCTTGACTTTCGGAGACCAGACAGATCGAGATTTTGTTCGGGGGCTCATTACGCGCATGCTGGATAATGCAGATGACAATGTGTTTCATCTGCTCGCCGGCCTGCTCGATGAAATCGTGATAGACAATGATGCTGCTCACGTCAGCCAAGTGTTTACGGTGATTAGAAATGTATTTGAGCGAGAGGATATTCGTCATTCAACTGAACTCGTAAATCAGATTATCCGTACGGGTGCATCCTTGAATCGATTGTTTTATTACTTTGCAACGCAGACATCGTATTTTACTGCGATGATTGTGCGTGCAATGAATGAATCGAATTTGCCGACACCCAATGTCGAACGCTCCATTGCGCAAATTTTTGATTGGATGTTATACGCTGGGCGGGTTGACGGAGAGGCACCACAGGGGATGACTGTGTTTTTCGATTTTTTAGATGAACTGCTTTCGGAACAAAGCGCATTTAGTACAGCGGAGATCCATACGTTACGGGGTTTGCTGATTAACATGGCTGTAGAACGCGGTTACGTTAATATGTCCGCCGATGAAGCACTTGCCAGGATCCTTTTGGGTATTTATCGAGAGGATAGCACTCAATTGAATCGGATATACACAACGCTTGCTCATTTTTTCCATGCTGATTCACCTGTCGAGGGTGCTGGGGTGTTGTACCATTTGTTGAGAATGGATGACGACACAGCCAGTGATTTGGCTATTGGATTTCTCAACAATGTCGAAGGTGCAACGCCTGCTTGGATTGCTTCAGTTTGGTTGATTATTCTTGCCAAGGATACTGCGGCCAACGATGCCGCAAATACGGCCAATACCAGTGATATTTATACGCATTTGAGTAAGTATTTTAGAGTGGTCGAGATCCATCATTTAGATGACATTTTGCTACACATGATCAATTCTGAGCATCCGCTGGGACGCATGTTTCGATTTCTGGCTTTGAACATTAACGACTTTGACAGTGCTGTAATTGAATTGCTGATCACTCATGAAGTCGACCAGGCGTTTATCACCTCGGTTGCAGATTTAATGAATTCGATGATTCGGTATGGGCTAACGGCTGGTCATGACAATGCTGCAACTGTGTGGGTTGCGCAATTCATTGTCAGTTTTCTTTCAGAAGAAGGGCGCAATGCTTTAAATGACGGTCAATTGGCCGCTTTGGACGGATTGTTGCGTGAGATGGTTCGCTTGCTCGAACCCGGTGAACTGGGGAATTTTTTACAGGTGGTAGCGACCCAGCCCAATAGCGAACGTGCAATTGTAGCGGTTTTGGATATTATGGCGGAGCAACAGCGAGGCACAACTGCTATTTTAGAGGCTGTCGGTGGCGTAATCCGCAGTGGGGTCATCGTTCCGGGCACGGACATACATACGGTGATGTTGGAATTACTGGAAGAGTTCGTGCAGCAAGGTGAACTACAGGCGGTCAGTCAGATGATCGAGTCGCTCGCTACCAGCGGCGGAGAGGCGCGTGCGGCGGCGATCGATCTCGTCGCAGCAATGGTCCCCTCAATAGCGGCTGATATTTTTCAGACCATCATTCGAAGTGGAGGGTCTTTTCGCTTGGTCGCGGTAATAGCCGGATCGATGACACCCGAGGCACTGACGGCCATTTTCGAGGTACTTGCTGCGCGCGCTAAGGGCATGGGGACCGTGCTCGAATTGGTTAAAGCCATGCTCGAACAAGGTGGAGACATCTCACAAATCGCTTACGTGTTGAAAGATATGCCCGTCAATGATAGCCGCTATCTGATTCGACAGTTGCTGCAGACGATGAGCGGCACGCCGAATTTTCACCTATTGATAGGTCAACTTATCCAAATTAGAGGCGGTGAACGTTTGGTTGCGGTGCTGGCTGATTTGCTGCGCGCAGAGACAGAGGACGCTGCCAATTATCAGCAAATCGCGCAACTCTTCAGCGGCATGATCACGAATGGCTACAGCAGTGATCTGGCGAGTATGCTATATGGACTACTTACAAACCATCTCAACCCCCAACGTTTTGCCCAGCTCGGCAATGTATTTGCAGCGATGTTTGCACTCGATCCGACTGCGGCACCTCATCAAGTTGCTGGAGTTATTGAGATTTTGCTGACAGGAGGTGGGGCGAATTTGGCCATCGACGATGAACTTGGACAGTTAATCGCCAGCATGCTAGACAACGGCAATGGGTCGTTTGTTACGGCCATTGTCCATGCAATAATGACGAATTACAGCGCAGCTGATCGTTACCAACACACAACTCAACTCTTTTCGGCTTTAGTGCGGATCGGGCGTGCTGACAGCGTCGCTGCTATTTTGGATTTTCTTTTGAGAAATCCCGATCGCAGCTGGATAAGCGATACCATCCTCGAGGAGTTAGCCGCGGTTTTCGAAGAATGGCTGTTTGACGAAGACAAGGTAAGCATTGCTGATAGGAAACACATTGTAGAGGTGTTCAATTATATGCTGCTCAACGCAGCCCAGGAACAAGTAGTGCAAATCTTGCAACACATGAGTTTTCGTGGGGCTGCAAATATTGTCTCTGCAATTTATATTCCCACTCTGGACGCATTCGCGATATTGAGTGATACAGCGATGGCTGTGGACCCGGAATGGTGGCAGTCGATCCTGGCAGCTATCGGTTTTAATGCAGATGAAGATGCGGGTCGCTACCTTACTTACAACGCTTTGATGGATGTCGACAATGACCGTTTTTGGGAGCCACAAGCAGGTATGGCAGGAGCAATTAACGCAACTGAGGAGCATCAATTTGCTCTGCCGAACGGGGTGCGCCGCCTGCAGGTAAGTCACTTGAATCACGCTTACTATTTTGATGGTACAGGGGGTGGGGGGATGGCATCCTTACAAGGGTTAGCTGCTGACCCGACCGAAAGCTCTGCGGCCTTCGAGTTGTGGTTGCGCCCTGATAGCTTACCAAGCGGCGACGAACAACATGTGCTATTTGAAAGTGGAGGTGCCAAAGGTGCAGGGGTGGCCCTGACATTGAGCGCTGAAGCGATTGCATTGTCGTTGCATTCAGCGCCCAATCGCCCAGCCCACACTGTCTCTTACCCAGTTCGCCTTGATTTAACCCAGTTCAGTCATGTGGTGGGTGTCATCGACACGCGACCAGATTCTGGTGACTATGAATTGAGAATGTACCTGAACGGTGAGCAAGTTGCTCAGGTCAGGTTTGCTGCCGACCGAGTCAGCAACAACAAGCCGACCCGTTCACGCCAACTTTTTGTTCCGGGCATCGTCACCACTTCCCGTTCGCCTCAGTTCGATTGGTCTGATAACGGCGGCTGTGGTCTCGGTGGATTGTACGACAACGACCATCGCCATCACTTGCAAAACTTTACCGGCTGGATCCGTGAGTTTCACTTTCACAATCGTGTATTGGGGTCACAGGAGGTGATGGATTTGTACCGACTGTCGGTCCCAGTGCCCACAGATATCATCATTGCTCCAGCAGTGGCACACGAGCAGGACTTAGAGCCGAATGCGTTGCAGTTAACTTGGAACGCTGTTAGTACCGCCGGTGGTTATCATATTTACCGTAATGAAGACCCTATCTCACGTCCGCAACCCGATGATTTACTCACTAGCTTAAGTGGTCGGGCAAGCACCACCTATGTGGACACTGACGTAGTGCCTGGTAAGGTATACTATTACTGGATTACAAGTCATGCATATTGGCGTGAGAGTGACTTCTCTGAGGTCACACCGGGTGTGTTGCAGCCGAAATTTGACGACGATAATGGCGGTGTGGATACTGTGGATTCTATTGACTATGCGCACTTGGCATCGATCAACGCTGCCCGTGCGCGTGGCCTGATTGGTCAGCTTTACAATAGCGCCACAGGAGCCCAGGCGAGTTATTTGGGGCTAGAGGACAGCCCCATTGTGAAATACGGACGGGTTTGGATTTACGATGCAGGGATTACCTTGAGTTTGGCCGTCCAAGGCGGAGGTGCGAGCGATGCGGACAAACGCGCGCAGTGGCTGAAAGACAATGCACGGTACGATGACAACGGCACGTTTACCGGATGGCCATTCTCGATCAATCAACGCGATTTTGGTGATAATTGGGAAGATGTGCGGCACGTTACCGGTGCCAATGCCTGGGCATTGCACGGTATTGCAGAATACGTCGCTGAAGGCGGTGGTGGTAGCGAGTATCAACAATTCTACGCCGAGGCATTGTCAGGGCTGATGCAGCACCGCAAGGACAATGGCCTGTTCTCAGCTGGTTTCAGTGTTCTGGGTTTAAACGATCCTGGAAAATATGGAGTGAGCTATAATCAACTGTTGAGTATTTTGGGGGATTGGCAGCAAATCAAACGCCGTGAATTTCGCTTCCTGAACGGTATCGACGAATTCCTGTTTCCATTCATGACGGTAAGTGATTTCATTGAAGGTTTGGTAGAAAAGTTGTTTAACGATATTGGTTTCAGAATGAGCGAGTTCGATATGCTCCGCGAAAAAAAGACGCATGTCGTCACGGAGCATTGTATCGATGTGTTGGATTTATTAAACTATACACTTGAACATTACAATGAGTTGGCTCCACTCAACTACTCCCGTCGTGAACTCAATGCCATTCGCATGGACTTGCGCAATGCGATTTTTGAACATTTGTATAAGGATGGACGGTTTGTAACGGGAGACAGCAGCTCATTGACAGCTATCGACAATAGCACGTGGTTGTGTTCTGCGTTGAACCGTGAGCAGTTGGGCAAGAGAAAGATCGCTAACCTGGCCTCTGGTCTGAACTTTACGATCGAAAATTTTGTCAAACCCATAGAGGTTGCCGGTCAGGCTTATTGGGGAGCGCATTATTTTACCAGCGATTTTACCGACCGCTATATCCAGCAAGGGGGTGATCAGGAAGCTGCTTATCATATCGAAGCCACCACTGGTTTGATTGTGGCATTGAATGATTTTGCCGATAGTTATCCACTGCATGCATCGACGGAATATTTCCGGGCAGTGGCGACCATGCTTTGGCGAGAAATGCAAGTCTATGTGAATCGTTTCGGACTGCCGTACTCCTCCCTTGAAATTCAAGATTTGTTTTCAACTTTTGAGTGCACGGTGTCAGCTGTTTGGTTCTTGCAAACCTATCAATATTACCAACAGCATCCTGAATTTTATGCGACTATGAATGAATGGGATTTCGTTCCATCTGGTTTTGACACAGAAACGGAGGCGTCGCCAATTCCCCCAGCACCGAGCCTAGCTGAAGATGCGGGGATTCTGTTAGCTTTTGAGGGCAACGACAGCGGTACCGATGACGGTCCCTATGGCGGTGGCAGCAGCGCACTGCGTCAAGACGCTTCCGGCAATGTAGTCATGGAACTGATCGATGATGCCGAGGGCTTTGGTATGATTCATATCAAGCAGTTCGAAGGCGGACTTGATATCAGTGGTTACCGTCAACTCGCCTTTGACTTCTACAGTGAGGCGAATGACCCCCAACGGACGATTCAAATAGAGTTGCGATTCGGTAATGAAGAGCAACCAGAAGCTAAGAATTTTTGGAATTGGGTGTCGCCGATTCAATTGTCCTCTGGCTACCAAGCATGGCAGCGGGTGACGATTGACTTATCGCCGGTAAACTTTGCGCGAAGTGAAAGGTGGAAAAATGGCAACTATTTCAATTTGCACAATTTGCAGGCAATTGCGATTTTGATACTGGACGCCAACCAACAATCGACACTTGGAAGCCCGGTGTATGTGGATAATGTGCAGTTGCTTGCGGATAATTTAAGCGCTGATGTGTACGGGGTGAATAAGGTCCGTGCTCTCCATGTGTCGGAAGAGTATTTGGTGCACGGCAACCAGAAAAGCAGAAGCGCTTATGCAGCGCTAGATGCCGATTTCGACGGGCTGTACGACAAATGGGAGATAGAGTATTTTGGTTCAGTAGGTGCAAAAGATGGTCTGGACGATAGTGATGGAGATGGTCAGTCCGATCTCGATGAGTTTATTACGGGTAACGACCCGACGGATAACCGCGATAAGTTCCACTTCTCAGTAAAATATCTCGAGTGGCAAACAGTGCAGTTAACGTTTACTTCAAACGATGATCTTGATGAGCGACGTTATGAGATATTCTTTGCAGCAGACCGAGCGGATTCCGAAAATGTGCATTGGATTCGTTCATCACTAGGTGTGATTTTGCCAGAGCCGAATGCAAATACAACGACGGTCGAATTTGCCTTACCCGATGGTTTCGACAGGGCCGATCTCAAAGTCGATTGCTTTCTTGATACCGAGAATATTGTCAAATATTAGCATACTATTCCAGCTCTGTTTCGATCAAGTGGCATGTCGCCGCCCGCATGCCGCCTTGTCGCGCCAAATTACTGGATAATCTATGAGTGTTTGTGTGCGAATAAAGACTCGTTATCTCCGTGTTGA
>Ga0102943_1001936_pt1 | contig 12429 bp, 3 predicted proteins | sample SalPonC_black_MG_FD_78174 | JGI IMG/M metagenome (GOLD analysis project Ga0102943, IMG submission 78174) | Salt pond soil microbial communities from South San Francisco under conditions of wetland restoration - Salt Pond MetaG... | ecosystem: Environmental > Aquatic > Marine > Intertidal zone >...
GGTTTAAACCGTTTACACTTCCGATCCAAATATTTCCTTCAGGGTCTTCATCAATGAAAAATAGATTATTGCTTGTGATAGTTGATGAATCCTCATGAACATGGCGGAAATGCTGAAAATGTCCGTCATTATCTGCTTGCATTCGGTTCAGGCCATCATTTTCTGTGGTAACCCATAAATCACCAGAGCTATCTTCATAAACAAATCGGGTCCAATTGCTTGAGATAGTTGTCGAATCATCCGGGTTGTGCATATAATGTTTGAAAGTACCTGTAGCCCTGTCCATCCGGTTCAAACCGCTTGAATTTGTTGCCACCCATAAATCACCGTTCTCGGCTTCATCTACCTGCCAAACCCATCCCTCTGAGAGAGATGTTGAATCAAAGGCTGTATATTCATAGACTTTAAATTCATAGCCGTCATACCTGTGGAGGCCGCTTTGGGTGCTGATCCAGATATATCCCTGGCTGTCTTGTGTAATGAAATTCGCACTTCCCTGGGCAAGACCATCACCCACTTTCAGATGTTCAAATCGAAGGGTAGGAGCTTCTGTGGAAAGCAAGGATGTTGGTGCATTTTCACTTTGCGCAGTAAGGATATCCGGACCTACTACAAGTGTAAAGAATAGAACAACAGACAAAAGTCCTGATACTCGCGATATCTTCACATTTTGAGACCTTTCGATATATGGATCAAATAATATTTTTTTTGATTTATGGCTCATAGATTACCCAGTGTAAGAGATATGGATATTAAACCTGGTTCCGGCATTTTCATCTGAATATACTTCTAAATTTCCGCCATGTGCTTTAATTATATCATTCGTAATGGAAAGTCCCAGCCCGGTGCCAGCGGTTCCTTTCTTCGTTGTGAAAAAAGGCTGCAGGATTTTGTCTTTGATATCATCCGGAATACCCGGCCCGTTGTCCTGGATTTCGATGGTTACGGTGTTGACTGATTTATGGGTACGGATGGTGAGTTTTGGGTTGTAATCAGACGAAGTGTCATCTACCTGAACGGCTTCGCCGTCCTTTCCCCCTTCGAAGGGGGAGCTCGCTGATTGCTGAGAGCTGACGGCTGACAGCTTCTCTCTCATCGCATCGAACGCATTATTCGTCAGGTTCAAAATCACCCGGCTGAAGTCTTCAGCAACCAAAGGGATTTCACCAACATCTTTATCCAATTGCAGATCAATATCAACATTTATGGGTTCCTTACTTGCCCGCATTCCATGGAAAGCCAGGTTCACATATTCTTTAATCACAGCATTCAGATCGGTCGATTCCATCTTTCCATCGCCACCGCGAGAGTGTTGCAGCATCGATTTTACAATTCCATCTGCACGTTTTCCATGTTCATATATCTTGTCGAGATTCATTCCAACATCACCGAGCGTATCCATCAAATCCGGATTATCAATGCCATGTTTTGAAAAAATCTCTTTGAGTTCTGTTTGTATCTCTCCGATCAGTTCTATGCTGAGATCAGAAAAGTTTGTGACAAAATTCAGTGGGTTTTTGATCTCGTGGGCAATTCCTGCGGTAAGCTGCCCGAGGCTTGCCAGTTTTTCCTGTTGAACGAGTTGCTCCTGGGCGTCTTTTAAATCATTCAGTGCGGAGCGCATTTTTTGGTAAGCCTCAGCATTTTGCATAGCCACACTTACGTTTGCTGCAATCGTGTTTAACAGTCTAAGGTCGTTTTCATTAAACCGATTTTCCTCTTCAGTACTTTGAACGCTGATTACACCAATGGGTTCTTTCCCAATCAGAACGGGAACTCCAAGAAAGGAGGATGTAACCCTGCCAATCTGTTTTGCTTTTAACTGAGCACGAATTTCCGCAATATCTTTGTTGATGAGGAGCGGTTCATTATTTGTGATAATCCGTTCCGTGAATCCATTCCCAAATTTGCGTGGTTCGTTTTTATCGCCGTACTCAAATGGGAAATGGATCATGTCTGTTTTTTTGTCATACAATGCCACATAAACAATATCGGCTCGAAATGTCTCTCTCATCAGTTCCCCCACAAGCTCAATCAGGGCATCAAATTCAAGTTGGGAGACAAGCGCCTGGCTAATACGGTTTACGGTTTGGAGTTCCGTAGCACGCTGTTCGGTAATTCCAAGAAGACGTGTGGTTTCATTAAAAAGCCGGGCGTTTTCGAGAGCCACACTCATACTGTTGGCAAGTGTGCTCAGCAGCCGTACATCGGATTCACTAAATGCATGCTCGCGATCGAGATTTTGCAGGCTTACATATCCGCGGACTTCATCTCCCACAACCATTGGTACAAAGAGTATCGACTTTGGCATGACCGTACCGGGAATGGCTTTTACCTTGCTCCCGGTAATTTCCTCCGTTTTTTGAAGTAGGTCCTCATTAATAAACAATAACCTTTTCGTTTTTACGAGATGCTCCCGAAGTTTATCCAGTGGACGTGATTCGGGATAGATGCGCCCCCCATCCTCATAGAAGTACTGGAAGTGTTCAATTTTTTTCTCATTGTCGATGGTATTAATACCCACTACCTGGGCATCAAATAAATTTCGGATACGATCTCCCACAAGATCGTATATCCCCTGCATATCCATCTCAGCTACAAGTCCCTGCTGCACGCTGTTAATTACGGCCAGTTCAGCATTTCTCTGTTCTGTTTCGTTGAAAAGTCTGGCATTTTCAAGAGCCACGCTCATGCTATTTGAGAGTGTACTCAGCAGTCGGATATCTGATGTACTAAAAGCATGCTCTTTATCCAGGTTTTGGAGAGTTACATATCCACGTACGGTATCGCCAACTTTTAAGGGCACATAAACCATTGATTTCGGCATGATTGTGCCGGGGACAATTTTCGGTGCTTCTCCTGTAATGTTTGTTACGGCCTGAATGGAATCTTCGGGGATGGAGATCAATTTTTGTGTGTTAATTAAACGCCGCCGCACTTTATCATATGGCCTGGGATCGGGGTACACCCGCTTTCCGTTTTCAAAAAGATATTGGAAAAACTCTGTTCCGTCTTCGTGGTTAAACATTGAAATTCCTACGACTTGTGCATCAAACAGGTCGCGAATACGATCTCCAACAAGATCATATATTCCCTGCATATCCATCTCTGCTACAAGCCCCTGCTGCACGCTGTTGATCACGGCGAGCTCGGCATTACGCTGTTCGGTTTCATTAAACAGGCGAGCATTTTCAAGAGCAATGCTAATACTGTTTGCTAGAGTCATTAAAAGCTGCACATCTGAATCACGGAAGGCCTGCTCTCTGTCCAGGTTTTGCAAGCTCAGGCAGCCTGTAACAATATCATCCACAACCAGCGGGACGAAAAGAAGTGATTTTGGATATCGTGTGCCCGGTACGGGTGTAATGGCTTCGCCTGTAATCTTTTCGATGTTCTCATTGGCATTTTCATTGATCAAAAGTGTATCTGCTTTCTTTATGATCCACTTTCTGATTTTATTGAGTGGCCGGGATTCGGGATAAAGTCTTTCCCCGTCTTCAAACAGGTATTGAAAATGTTCCAGATCGGTATCATGATCGAAGGTGTAGATGCCGGTAACCTGGGCATCAAACAGTTCTCTGAGCCGCTCTCCAATCAGCTCATAAATTTCCTGCATATCTTTTTTCTCAAGCAGTCCTTCCTGTACCCGACTTATCAGATCCAGTTCAGCTTCACGCTGTTTCAGTTTTACATCTGCATTAATTGTATTTCCCATATTTCATAAATATTGATTCGGAAGCTGAGTTTTTCAGGGATGGCATTACCATCACTCATTCATCTTCATCTGTTTTTGGCTGATAGTTGAATTGTAAATCTGGTAAAATGCTCTTGGTCTGATTCTATTTCGAGAATTCCACCATGGGCTTTAATAATATCATTCGTAATACTCAGCCCAAGCCCGGTTCCCGCCGTCCCTTTTTTCGTCGTAAAAAATGGCTGTAAAATTTTGTCTTTAATCTCGTCGGGAATGCCGGGCCCGTTGTCCTGGATTTCTATTCTTACGGCATGTTTATTTTTATGCGTGCGAATGGATAATTTTGGTTCATATTCATCCGGCGCGTTATCGCCCGAGCCCGCTTCAAAGGGGGAGTCCGCTGATTGCTGTCGGCTGACAGCTGCCAGCTTCTCCCGCATCGCATCAAACGCATTATTACACAAATTCAAAATCACTCTTGAAAAGTCCTCGCCAATCATCTCGACTTTACCTACACTTTTATCCAAGTCTAGCATGATTTCCACATCAATCGGGTCTTTCCCGGCCCGCATCCCGTGGTAGGCGAGGTTGGCGTACTCTTTAATGAGTGCATTGACATCCGTGGGTTCCATTTTGCCAGAACCACCGCGGGAGTGCTGCAGCATCGATTTTACGATGCCGTCGGCCCGGGTACCGTGTTTGTGGATCGTTTTGAGGTTGGTTTCGATATCGTCTAAGATAGCTGTCAGCTGATGGCTGTCAGCTGTTAGCTTCTCCTTAATTTCTTCACGTGCTTCCTCAACCAACTCGATACTCAAATCCGAGAAATTATTCACAAAATTCAGAGGATTTTTAATTTCGTGGGCGATACCGGCCGTTAACTGTCCTAAACTCGCCAGCTTTTCCTGCTGAACGAGCTGATCTTTTGCGGCTTCCAGCTCTTCGAAGGCTTCTTCGATTTTCAGTTTGGCCTGCTCCAGTTTGTTGAAATCCTCGTACCGGTCGTAAGCCACAGAGAAGGCATCTGCCATGGACTGACCGAGGTCCAGTTTTTCCTGTGAGAGCGGTTCTGTATTCCCGATATACAACATTCCGTGTTTAAATGGAAGAAAGTGCAGGTCCAGTGTTTCAGGGGCCGATCCGGCTTCGTACTTTTCTTTAGAGTCTATGAACCCACGATCGATCAGGTTTTGAGTCCAATCGCGAAAATCCTGTTTATCCCAGTGTTCGGTATGTATATTTCTTTTTCGCCAGGCTTCAACGGCGTTCTCAATCAACGAAATTCCATGAATAGGAAGGTGAAGCGCGGCAATTGGTTCGCCTTCAGATGTGCTCAGGTAAGTGTGGCTAATACCTTTCTCCTCATCAATAATAAACACCCCGCAGCGAATGAAGGGGATCTCCAGGGTATTAAGTTCATCCCAAATAATAGGAGTGATTTGATTCAAATCCTCAGAGCTGCGCATGGAGGCAATTTCAGCGCGGATCCGATCGAGTGAGGATTGACGAGCTGTTTCAAAGGCTAATTTTTCGGCACGCTGGATATCGAGGAAGCGGGTATAAGTCTGTTCAAATACTTTTGTAAACCTGTGAACGATCTTTTTTGATTCATCAGACATCTCATTCGTTGTATAAACAAAAAGGGCACCTTCATTGAAGAAGAAGGTGTGGAGAACCTGATGATCTGGGTAGTTGGCAACTTTAGGAAATTTATACTCCGGCTGTTTTTCAATTTTTTCATAATATTTTTGTAATTCATCGCCAACCAGGTAATAAGTGGAAAACTTCTTTTTTTCTTTCCAATCTCGGTAAGATTTTTGAGTTAATGGGTGAATTCTGAAGTCCAGATAACCTGTTACGATATCAATCACTTCTTTGGTTTCAGGAGATAGGGTGGTAGACCATAATTCTGCTACAGGGGTTTCATTCATCAGGGTTATCCCACAACGCTCTAATTTTATCCCAAGTCTGCTTAGTTCATTGAAAACAACAGCAGTTGCAGATTCGATCTCATCGGTACTGTGCATGGCCAGTCCTTTTGCACGAACTCGTTCAAGTGAAGCTTCAATCTCAGATTCTCGTGCATGCTTTTCAGCTTTTTGCAGGTCTTCAAAACGCCGGTATGCCATATCGAAAGATGAGGCCATTTTTTTAAGAATAGATTCAACATTTTCAGGTGGTTCGAATGCAAAATCGAGGCCTAAAACTCCTCTAGAAAACGGAGCGCATGCTTGCCAGTACGTTGTAACTTCTCCCTTATCTACCAATTCCTGGAATACCTGACCGCCTTCAGGATCCAGCTCTTTTATTTCATCGATAAGCTGTTGAAGAGGCGTTCCTCTCCAGGGCATATTATAGTACTCCTCCGTATGCCAATTTGGTTCATGGTATCTGGTAGCTATGGATGTTTTTAAGTCGACGGTGATATTAATGTTATTCAGGGACCCGCCAGCGCCTGTTTCAGATATGTCCCATTGAGTTAACGTCTTATCTTCATTAAAAATCCAGAACCAGGTACCGATGTTTTGTAGCTCAAATTTCTCAAGTTCCGCTTTAATCACATTCAGAACATTCATGATATCATCTGGCTTTTGCATGGCCATTGCTGCCGCTCGAACCCGCTGAGTAGCCGCTTCAATTTCCAGTTCCCGGTTCTTGTTTTCCAGCTCTGCGGTTCGCCGTTTCACAGCATCGCGAAGCGCCAAGTTTTCCTTTGTGATTTTTTCGATGGCAAGCGTTTCACCTTCTTGAACCCTCAAATCAGGAATAGAGCAATGCTGCTGAGCCACTTTCCATCCTGAAGATGTCTCGCGAAGAAGCGTGGAAATCCTGAGCTTTGAATAAAAAGTCCATTCCGTATCCTGGAGCGTATAGAGATCGCACATCTCATTGATCAGAACCTGGCCGTCGAGAGGCAGTTCATTGATGTAACGATACCTCATTTCTGCTTTACCAACTACCTCATCCAGCTGACCTTTGTAGAACTCAATCCCTTCCTCTTTTGAATGGCAGATCTCACTTTCAGATGTACCGATCATCTCAAAATTTTCATCAAGCGTCGAGGCAAAACTGTCTATATCACCGGATTGATAACTGTCCCAGAATCGGTCATATACTTTGCGGGCTTTTTCGATATGTTTCATGGGTTTTTTCATCGAATAACCCTCTTGCTCGATCGTGGAAATAGTGCCACATAGTTCAGATTGAACAGACAAAGCACACCGATCTGCTCACAAAATAATGATGGTAAAATGGGATCCGGTAGTTTTCTCTTTTCAGTCGTCATTCCAATGGTTGAAGTCTTGCAAATAGGGATACAGCTTCCGCTTGCTTCCAGGCAGAAAACACTGATCCACGATTTACCTTTTTATGTTAATTTTTTGCGTTTCAAGAACGCACTAACTTCAAACTCATTTGGAAAGAAATCCCATCTGCGCTATGCAGGATCACTCATTATCTTCCAGAACGTCATGAAGTTCCTCACGTAAATTTTTAAAGTCGATAGGCTTCGTGAAAAACTCTTTAGCCCCGATCTCTTTTGCTTTTTGGTAATTCTCTGTATCTCCATAAGCAGAAATCATACTGACATGAATATGCGGATAATTTGATTTAACTCTCTCTAACAATTCAAAACCGGACATCCCGGGCATATTTATATCAGAAAATATATAGACTATATCAGGAGGATTCGTGCTTTTGATAATCTCTAAAGCCTCCTGACCTGAAAAGGCAAATACCAATTCAACTTTCCCGCTGCGTATTTCTCTTCGAAAACGCTGCCTAAACAGGGTTTCAACATCATGTTCATCATCAACTACAAGAAACTTCATACCTATAGGACTATCTATTAATATTCAATTCAATTACAAATCGCGTGAATTCATTTTCTTCAGATTGAATGGTTAACATACCACCATGAGCTCTGATAATGTCGTTGGTAATGTAGAGCCCCAACCCGGTTCCCTCTGTTCCTTTTTTTGTTGTGAAAAAAGGTTGAAGAATTTTCTTCCTTAGCTTTTTAGGAATTCCCGTGCCATTGTCTTCAACAATAATGTTTATCAAACTACCACTTCTGATGGTTCGTACAAATAATTTTGGTGAATAACTTTCAGAAAGAGTCGTTTTTATTTTTTCCCGCATCGCATCAAAGGCGTTGTTACACAGATTAACAACAACCCTGCTAAAATCTTCAGAAATTAAAGGAACTTCACCAATAGAGGTGTCCAGCTCAAACTCAATGTCAACTTCAAAAGGCCTGTCGCCGGCCCGCATACCATGGTAGGAAAGGTTGACAAACTCCTTGAGAAGTGGGTTGATCTCAGTGGGTTCCATAATTACACCACTTCCCCTTGAGTGCTGCAGGAGTGATTTAATGATCACATCAGCCCTTGAGCCGTGCCTGTGGACAGTCTCCAGGTTGGCCTCAATATCGTTGAGCAAATCTTTGAGTTCTTGAGAGCTGTCTTCAGTCAATTCACGTTTTGCTTCATCAATCAATTCGATACTTAATTCTGAGAAATTATTTACAAAGTTGAGCGGATTCTTAATTTCATGGGCAATACCGGCTGTAAGCTGACCCAATGACGCCAATTTTTCCTGTTGAATCAGCTGCTCCTGTGCCGATTTCAGATCTTCATAAGCTTTTTCAATTTCACTGGTTCGTTCTTTTACCTTCTCTTCCAGGTTACTGTATAGGTTTGCATTCTCGATAGATATTGCAATTTGCCCACTTAACATATTGAGCAGTTCAACCCTGTCTTTAGTAAAAGCATTGGTCGTTAAATTGTTTTCGAGATAGAGAAGTGCTTTAACCTTGCCCTGGTTTTTGATAAGTGTGCAGAGCAGTGATTTAACATTCGATTTCTTAATGTATTCATCATCAGACCACTTTTCGTGAGATGAAGCGTCCGGGATAATAAGTTCTTCTCCGGTGCGAATTGTATACAAAACAACGGATTGTGGCAGTTTTCCGAACTCCTTGATACTAATTCCGTCAAGAATTTTAATTTTTTTAATCGTGCCTTCTGCCACGACTTCAAGTTTATCATCGTTATTAACGATCAAGATAGCCCGTTGTGCTCCCGCATTTTCAATTACAATTTTTAACAGGGTTCTCAGGAGTTCATTCAGGCGGATTTCCCCCGACAAAGATGTACTTGCTTTTACCACTGTAGAAAGATCGAATATTCCCGATCGTTTTCCCCCGCTCCCGGAGCCGCTTGAAGATGAGGCGGCTCCGTCGGTACTCAAAAATTCAAACTCCTTGAGAAGCATATTGGCTTTAGCTTCGGCACCCCAAAATGTGTAAGCCCGGTAAGCTTTATTCATAAATAACTCTCCCTGCACGTTCAGGTTATTGGCCATGCAAAATCGTGCGGCCAGTTCACTGACCATTGCAACAACCTGGGCGTACTTCTGCTCACTTGCGTGATGGATCGCTTTATCAAAAAGGGTAGTGGCTTCTGCAATGTTACCATTCGCTGCAAGCAATCCGGCTTTTACAGCCAGATACTTATGGAGATAATTTTCAGGGGCAGATTCAGACCACTTCTTGAGCTTCTTCAGGCTCTTTTTAGCACTCTTCAGAGCATCGGTTTTATTTTCCAGGAGTGAATGGTAGATAGCTGCAATGGATGCAAAAAACGTGGTAAACGTTAAATCCGGCAAGCCTGCCACGGCTTCTTCAAAAACTTTTGTTTTTTCGGCATGATGAAGTGCTTTATCCGATTCAAGTCGCAAAAGGTGCAGTAAAAGTTTATTGGAATGATAGAAATAAGCAGACGTTTTGTCGTTCATGCCTTCCAAATCTTTCAGCATCTTTTCTTCACCGCCATCGAAATGATCGGCTAAATTCACACCTATTTCTTCTTCACCGGTAAGATTTTGGATAACGTTTTGAAGAATGGAAGTCCGGTTATACGCTGCTTGTTGTTTGAGCTGATCAAATGTTCGTTTGTAAGAATCTACCTTTTCGTCGAGCATCGAAAGCTCTTCCGATATATAAAATTGCCATAGCAGGTAATAATAAGCCGCCCAAATTCCCCCTACCAGATTTCCAACTTTTAAACCACTTTTATAGGATTCCAATAGCGGGTCTAAAGAGAGGCTGAGATGTTGCTTCCAGTGATTCAGAAAACAGTCGGTAACGAACAGAACTTTAACGCGGTACTCTTCAGAATCAAATTTGTCGACCAGTTCCAGGGCCATCTGTCCGAAGCGGTATCCATCGTCATAATCTCCCAAAACCGCACTCAGTGAGATGCCGTATGAACCATATCCGAAAGCCGAGTAGGGCATGTTTCCGTATTTAACGGAGAGTTCAACCATCTTAAAAACGATAAGCGGAAACATATTACTGCCAGACATGTATGCAGGCGGTACAATTCTTTCAAGTATTGGCAGTGCCGCAGTCATATTCGGATCGGTCATCACCTCCAGTTGCATGAGGTCTTCAGGCTGCTTGCCCTTCAACAACCATTTTGTTTTCGTGAGCCCCATAAGAATATGAAACATCTTTGGATTGCCGGGAAAATCAACACCCAGTTTTTCCAAAATATCGAGCCCGGACTGTAAGCCTTCGGGCAACATGTTTTGGGATGTCAGATGATCGATCCTCAACATGTAAACTTTCTTTTGTTCGGGGGGTGTTTTGGAATGTTCGATCACTGAATTTATCAACTGATCCATTTTTGATGCCTCACCCATCAGGTAGGCTGCTTCAGCTCCTTTCTCTGAGAGTTGATGCATCAGTTCGTAGTGCTCATCCCAGGCATTATGCGGCATGAGTCGCAATCCGTTTTCTATGAGTTCAAGTGCTGTGCTGTGCGCTGATGATTCAACCGCCTTCGTACCAGCCTGCAGATTGAGCCTGGCAAGATGAATTTTTTCTTCAGGGTCTTCAATCAATCGAAGGCCGGTATTCAACTGGAAGACGATATCAAAGATTTTTTCATTTCGTTTTTCACCGGTGATATTTCGATCCAGTAAACGGCCGATTTGAAGGTGCACTTTCGTCTTTTCATCGTCATGTATGAGTGAATAGAACGATTGTTGAATTCTGTCGTGGATAAAGCTAAACTCAATCTTTTGATCGTTAAGATCGGTACCCGTTAAGATTAAACGGTAGTTGTTGTCTTTTGGTAGAATCAGGCTTTCGTCAATGGCGGGATCAAGGAGTTGAATCGTTTTATCGATCGGAATTTCAGCGATGAGCCTGAGCAGATTCGCATCAAAACTGTTTCCAATACAAGCTGCTAATTTGATTATTTCCTGAGTTTTCTCAGGCAGTCGTTTAATTTTAGACATCATCAAATCAACAATATTATCAGATAGCTGCAACCGGTTAATGGCGTCTAAATCCCAGGTCCACTGATCCTCCTTAGGATCAAATGTCAGCAGTTCCTCACTGTGCAAAGCCATTAAAAATTGCTTTAGGAAAATCGGATTCCCGCCGGTTTTCTCATAAACAAACTCAGCCAGTGTTTGGATTGACTTATCATCAACAAAAAGAGCATCAGAAATAAACTCAGAAACATCACTTAAGTCCAGGTTTCTGAGTTCCAGAAAAGAGAGTGGTATTAACTCTTTTTTTAGATTATCGATAAAAATCTGGAAAGGATGTGTGCTGTCCACCTCGTTATCCCTGTAAGCACCAATCACAAAAAAGTGGTGATTCTCCTTATCCTCCAGCCACCGACTTATGAGATCGAGCGACGCTGAATCGGCCCACTGTAGGTCATCAATAAAAATTAAAAGAGGCGAATCTTCACGGGAGATAGCATTTATAAACTCTCCAATAACGTAATTAAATCGGTTTTGGGCTTCCTGTCCATTCAGTTCGGGTACCTCAGGCTGCTGACCGATAATAATTTCTATTTCCGGAATCAGGTTTACGATTAACTGGCCGAGGCCTTCTGTGGAATCAAGAATAATTTCTTTCCACTCCTCTAATTTCTCTTCCTTTTCCGTTAGAATGATCCGCACCCACTCGGTCAGAGCTTTCTGAATAGCATAGTAGGGAATATTTCGCTGGTATTGATCGAACTTTCCAGAGATAAAGATGGCACCCTTTTTGGCAATATCTTTCTGAATCTCTTTCACAAGAGCTGATTTTCCAACACCGGGTTCTCCGTGAATCAGTACCATCTGCGGCTGAATCTGACCAATGTGAGACAATGATGAACTCAACTGCTGCAGCTCCTGGTCGCGCCCGTACAATTTTTGAGGAAGGATAAACCTTTGGTGGGTATGCTTTGTACCAAGCTTAAAGGCTTTGTTTAAAATTCCCTCTTCAAAATATTCGAGACATAATTCAAGATCGGCCCGGAGTGAGTAGGCGGATTGATATCGATCATCTGCATTTTTTGAAAGCAGTTTCATCAGGATGTCCGATAATGCGGTGGGAATCGTCTCATCAATCTTCTCAGGTCGCTCCGGATTCACCGCCATATGGGCATGAATGATTTCCAGAGGATCGTTTGAAATAAAAGGGAGCTGCCCGGTGAGCATCTCAAAAAAAACAACGCCCAGTGAATAGAGATCGGATCTAAAATCAACGACCCGGTTCATTCGGCCTGTCTGTTCAGGTGAGATGTAGGGCAAGTGTCCCTGGAGCATTTCCGGACTTCCCTGATGGCTTATAACCATGTCGCGCCGTGAAGCGATGCCGAAGTCAATAAGGTTAACACCACCCTGATTTGTAAGAAGTATGTTTTTTGTGTTGATGTCTTTGTGGA
>Ga0102943_1001938_pt1 | contig 12427 bp, 7 predicted proteins | sample SalPonC_black_MG_FD_78174 | JGI IMG/M metagenome (GOLD analysis project Ga0102943, IMG submission 78174) | Salt pond soil microbial communities from South San Francisco under conditions of wetland restoration - Salt Pond MetaG... | ecosystem: Environmental > Aquatic > Marine > Intertidal zone >...
AAGTGCTGAGCCACCTTTACGAAAATGAATATCAGCTGGCTATTTTAACCCAGCTGCCTGCAGACAAAACCATAACTGCTGAACCATTTCTGTCGAATCCATTGGTGATGGCCTGCCCGCCAGACCATCCCTTATCAAAAAAGAAAAATCTGAGTTTGGGGGACCTGAAAAATGAACCTTTTATCTACAGGGAAAGCGGATCAGGCACAAGAATGGTGATGGAGAGAGAGCTCAAAACTGCCGGCATTTATCCGGAAAAAACGATGGAGCTTGCGACCAACGAAGCGGTTAAACAGGCTATAATGGCCGGTATAGGTATCTCACTTATTTCGGAATTAAGCATGACATCGGAGCTTCGCACCGGGATGATTTCAACTATTGATTTGCAGGGATACCCTATCCAGACTCACTGGCACGTGCTTTATAAACATGACAAAATCATATCCAGGGTATTTTTGAATTTTATAGAGTTTCTGAGGCACGAGAAAATTACATCGTATTTGCCCGGATATTCGGGGTAAGCGGCAGGGTTTTACTCACCGCGGTTATTTCACCTGGTCACTGCAGATTGCCTTCAGCGCTTCGATATCCTCGCCGGTCAATGCAAGACCGTTTACTTTTTGATTACCCATCAGGTAATACATAACCGAGGCCGGATTTTCCACGTGCGGAAGACCAAGCGCATGCCCTACTTCGTGGGCTAAAACCAATTTTAGCTCATCCAGAGAGCTAAACTGAAAAACCTGTATCGATTTACCGTTCTGATTCCACTCATAAGCACCCTGTGTAAATTTTCTTTCGCCTGTAAATGTGCGGTTATACTCATCCACAAGCTCATTCTTATCTTCAATTCGTCGGTTTAAATCACTGATCATGCGATTCAGGGTTTCTGCATCCTTCATCAATTCGGCTTGTTGCCTCTCCAGCGCCTCCGATCGGTTATCGATAGAAGCTTTCCGATAGTCGTATTGCCGCAGTTCATCCTCATTAAAACCGCCATTCCGGTTATGAATATTTACCCACTGGTTCAGGCGATCGATACTTACCTGGAGCTCTTCCATCTCTTTCTCATAATTTCGTGCTTTCTTTTCGTACTCATTCTCCCGCTCGTTAAACCGTCTCTCCATCATTTCGATGCTCATACTTTCACTCTGTAACCGGTCTCTGAACTGGCGCTCACTATCTGTTAATTGCTGCTCTTCGGCATATACAAGATTAACCAACAACTCTGCATCCTCACTGTATGCCACGACAGGCGCTCCCATAGCAGATGACCATAGGTCAGCAACATCTCTCAGGGCATTTCCCAATGTTACCCTGTCTAATTGAAAACGATCGTCCAGTGAACCAACGCCTATTTCAAGCGGTTCCGAACAAGGGGCTGTGTGTTCGGTATCTGCCTCACCTGTTTGAAATAATAGAACGTAGCCCAGTAATATCGCAGTAACAATAAGCATGTTCGTTATAATAGTTCTGTTTTTCATGATGGGTAAAAATTCCCCGGTTCAGGCTCTTAATAATCGAGTTCCCATTTTAAGTCAACACCTTCCCTGGAATCGTCGCCCTGGGTAATAATAAGCTCGAGGTTGTCCCGGAGCATATATTCCAAAATAAATAGTGTTTTAGGCCGTGCACCTCCCACCTCGTTTAAAATAGCAAAAAATGTGCGTTGATTTAGGTACCACCCCGTTTTAATGGCGGTACTGTTGCTTGAACCAGATCGTGTATTGTCGATCTGAACCACATCAATCCCAAGCCGCTGAGATGCCAAAAGCTCGACTCTGTCAAGAAGTACGTCAATTGCGTAATCCGATGCCGATGGACTGCTTCCGCTCCCGGCCACAACCTGCTCCCACGATTCCAATTCGTAAAATGGTTTACCAAACAGCGTGTACCCTATAATATCCTGCAATTCTAATGGTGGATCACTGTCAAAACGAAACTCAGGATCTTCGAGTGATCCTTCTATGATATAAAATATTGTTATACCTGCGGCCTGAGGTGGTTCATAGAGCGTACGAATATTTAAGTCGGGATTTCCAACCGGTCCATAAAATGATATTTGAGCCTCATCAAGCATGAAATTCTTTCCCAATGGACGTGCATACCCGCGAAGCCCCTCAAGCGTGCCAAACATCTGAAGCTCTTTATTATACTCTTTAAGCAGGTTCACCTCCCCTCCAAGGGCAAACTCCATATCCAGGTACTCACTATTTCTCACTAAAAATTGATTGCCAAACTTAATATTTACATCCATTGCAAGTCGTTCATAGAAATCAATTTCCGGTACTTCAGACTCCCCCTCAAGTGATACGCTTTCAACCGCACTTTCGCCAAAATTCTGAAGGTTCAGCAATCCATTAATAAATTCCAGGCGTCCGGTTATTTCAGGCTTCTCGGTGGTTCCCCTCAGTGAGCCGTTGAGATTTACCAGCGCATTCATATCTCTGTTATTCGCAATTCGGAACTGTTGTGCCGTCAGATTGAAATCCAGCTGTCCCGGTTTTAAGTCTTCTATCATAACAGAACCAGACCCACGCAACCTGCCCGGCCCACTTCGAACAGATAACTGATTAACTGTGATTTTATCGGGTTCAAATGAGATTGAAGAGTTTAGCTGGTCGAGGGTAATTGCAGGTTCTACCGCCCGAAACGATCCCCCTGTAATTTCCAGTTTTCCTTCTGTTTTCAGGTTATCAATTTTGCCAAAAACAGATACATTCCCCTCCACAACACCCGACAGGCTTGAAACAATTTGTTCATCGACATAGCTATTAAAGAGAGCAAGGTTAAAATTTTCGGTATTCACCTGTATATTCAGGCTGTCATCACCTTCCGGCAATAATATTTCAGCTCTTTTTAAGTCTGCCAGAAATGGCAGTGACGATTCAAAACTAAGTATTGAACTTGCATTTTTTATGACAGACCCATTTAAATCCACCGCCTCATCGTCGTGAATATAGTTAAATCCCATTCCCAGATAATCCGTATTGATTCCGGAAAAAACACCGGCAAAAACCGACACTTCTCCTGAAATCTCGGGATGTCCGGCTACACCTGCCAGGTTTGCCTGCATCGTAATAACCCCGGAAGTCTCCTCTGGTCCGCCATCAGGTAAAAAGGAGAACCAGTACGATAGTTCTGTCGAGTAGAGGTTAAAGGACCCACCTACTTCACGTTCAAAAAATTGTTCTTCAAACGTGAGCGGATCTCCCGGCAAAAAAGGAATTTTCAGATCCGATTCGGCGATCAGCACGCTGTTATGCCAGGCTCCAAGGTCTGCTTCGAGCCACTCATTATTAATCGATGTCGCCACATTTACAGAGTCAATTTTTCCATTCTGGTATTGCAGATTTACCAAATGTCCCTCACCCTTTAACCAGAGTTCATCGGGAGAGTTATCTATGTCTAAGCGGCCGGAAAGGTGCCCCTCCATATAGCTTTCATCCATAAGAGTTCGCTGGAGCTGACCCAGGTCCAGATTCTCCACATCCATGCCTGCAACTTGCCGAAGAGTGTCGAGCTGTGAAATCCACAGCCTGAGATAGGCTTCATCCTCACTGTGTGATAAGTGCAGAGTATCCATTCTTACGGTTTGTTCTGAATAGCGTAAATCGAAAGGATTTTTAAGTGTTAAGGTTCTAAGGTTTGTTTTAAACTCCATTGCATTGGTTGTAACAGATATTGAATCTGCAGAAACCCTATACCGGCCCTCCTGACTCAGATGACTGCCGGAACCATCAGAAAAAAACAGTGCAAGTGAACCGTCTGTTTCATCTTCACCTATACGTGCAGATCCCGAAATAACCACATCCTGGATATTAACATCTGCCAGACTTGAGTTTTCTAAACTAACTGAAAACTCAACGTTGGGGACTTCTGATATTTCTGAGATAAACTCTCCCGTAATAACCTCCGACGAAAAAAGGGTATCTATCACAACATTTTGAAGGTCTGCCGTACCATCGAACTGAAGTGTACCTGATGCCCCCCGTGCAATATTTCCCTCCACATCTCCTGCCGCCTCGAGGGTTTCATAGCCAAAAAGTGGTGCAAGAGGCATCAGATTTTTTAACGTTGCCCTTACGCGGGCCCTGTTTTCGGGGTTCGCTATTTCCGTTAGATGCTGGCGCAATGAAAATGAAGCTGATGCAATAGGGCTCTCAAGCTCACCGTTCCCGACATTTAAAAACTTATTTTTGATTTCAAAAGCAGCTTTAAGCGTTTCTATCTGTTCCCCGTTTACAACGCTCGAATCCAGTTCAGTATTGGCAGTCAAATCCATTGCCTCAAGTGTTTTGCCTGATCCTTTTGCGCTTAATGTGCCATTAAGATAGGTAGGGAACCTATCAAACCCGTTCAGGTCGGTCATATTAAACTCAGTTAGTGATGCTTTCAGTGTATAACTGGGAATTTCATCCAGCCAGTTTTTGGCTGCAACTGATGCTTCCACACTGCTTCGGTCGATCCTGAGCTTTGTTGAACCGTTAATATTGCCGGCATCTATATTACCAGTAAAGGTTGCTTCATCAAAAACCTGTCCCTGAAATTGATTTCCGCTTATGAGAACATCAATATCAGCTGTAACCGCTCCCAATTCCAGCCCGGACCCTGTTGCATCTATCCTCATGTTGAGATCACTGTCTAGCTCCTGATTCTGCAGCCAGTTCGCCAAGTTTATACCGTTGCCGTTTACACGTGCTTCCCAATTCGGGCTCTTGTGAAAAAGATCAGAGCTCTGGATATAAGCCCCGATAGTTTCGCCTTTATAGGTCAGTACGGCATCCAGCTCCAGCTGCCCGTCCCTGAACGTTACAGGTGACTCAATTTGGTCCAGCTCGTAGCCCGAAACGTTCAGCCCGGACAGACTCAATGAGGAGTTCCACTCAGAATTTTCCGGGCGTTCAGGAATCAGCTCACCGGACCCCTCAAATCGAAGTGATTGAAACGATGGCAGACTGTGATCACCAAGCAGCAGTCCTGCATTAAATGAGTCCGCCTCAGCAACAATACCGGTGACAGTCAGCCCCTGGGATAAGTCTATTTCTGATGAGAGTTCAAGATTTTTAAGCCCGTTTGCCGACGCATTGATGCTTACAGTAAATTCTTCCAGAGTCCCTTGAGCACCCAGCCTGATTCGCAAATCCTGCTCAACCAGGTTTAGTGAATTCAGGTAAGCATTCAGGTCGCTTGTAGAGAGCGGGCTAAATTCCAGCCCGGCACCGAGTTTATTCTCTTTCGAAACCTCGGCCTGCCCATTAAGTATGGTTCTGCCGGTATTCACCACCAGCGATTCCAGCGTGTAGGATTGCGGGCTTCCGCTGCCGGCCAGGTAGACAGAAACAGCTTCGGGAAGACGATTTTCTCTGATCGAAAAATCGAGCCGATCGATTTCACCAAAAAAACCGTCGCTCTTTACGCCGGCAGATATGCGTGTGCTCAAAGAATCGATATATAAATATCTGTCCGGCAAGAGCTGTTCCGATTCAGCTGTAATATTTAAATTTTCTACCCTTATTGAGTCAATGGCCCACTCTAAAGGGGAGGCCTCAGCCGCTTCATTACTTTCTGGTATTAAGGTCTGTACATTCCATAATGAATCTTTTCCCTGCCTGATAAAGAGTTGGCTGTTCGTAACCGATAACCGGTTCAGCAAATATGGCTCCCGGACAAGTGACAGTACAGAGTACGATAATGAGACAGAATCTGCACTGGCAACCAGATTTCCCTGTGTATCAGAGAGCTCCAATTCGCCAATCACAAAACCTTTTAGCAGGTCGCCCTGCATACTCCCGATTTGCAAGGAGCCATTTAACCGTTCTGATGCCTGTTCCTGAGCTATGGTTTTCAGATGTGAAAAAAGCCAGTCACTTTTCAGGAATAAACGTACAGCGACAACAAGCAAAAGCGGTATTAAAACAATAGCAAACCACTTTTTCAGATTGATTTTTTTTGTATCAGTTGATTTATCCATATCTAAAATGCCTGCCCAATACTAAAATGAATTCCGATTCGATCCACAGGAGAGCCAAAATCCTGACCTTCATAAATATTCAGATCAACATTGGTTGGATTTAATTTATAGGCAATGTCGATTCTAACCGGCCCAATGGGTGACTGATAGCGGAATCCGCCGCCGGCACCATACTGTATTACTCTTTCATCAACACTCTGAATGTTTCGCCACACCTGGCCGCCATCCAGAAATGCTGCAACCCCAAGATTAGGAATCAGTGCGTCGAGGTCCTGCCGAATTTCAGCATTAAAAGAAAAAGCTGTACGCCCGCCGACCGACACATACTCCTTAAAATTCCCATCATCATCAAAAACAGGTAAACTGGGACCGAGAGACTGACGACTCCATCCTCTTACAGAGTTTGTCCCCCCTGTAAAAAACCGGATGTTTGAAGGCAGCGACTCATTCTCTTCGTAAAAAATCGTGCCCGTATTAACACGTGCAGCAAAGGTTGTTGTTGAAGAGAGAGGCGTGTAGCGGCGGACATCAATATTAAACTTTTGAAACGTAAATGTACCCTCCGTGAATATCCCCGAGAGTTCAATCGATGGCTGAATCACCCACCCTTGTTGTCTGCGCGAAAATCCCTCACTATAGTACCCGCTTAAGGTTACTGACGATACATTATAGTTCGAAAAAAATGACGGGAGCTTAACCCCCTGATCTCTCGAAAGTTCCTCGTTGAATGAATATTCGTATGAGACAGTGGCAGTTTTATTCCGTTCAAACCGATAGATAAGACTTGTATTAATACCTGCCTGAAATAACTCGAAGGATGGTTCCAGCCTGTGCACACCAAAAATTGATGATACATTTGAGCTTTTTGCATTGATGGTATAGGGAATCAAATAGTTCGCACTCAGACGCTGTTCAATAAAAGATGCCCGGCTGTCTGCGCCAAAACGATGTCCTCTTCCATCTATGTTACGGTGCTGCAAGGACAATTGACCCCTCACAATTTCTTCCCTGCCTACGCCCACAGATGCCTCCACGGTTCTTGGCTCATATTCGCGCACTCGTATAAGTGCTGAAAGGGTACTGTCTTTAGGCTGCTCTGGAAGTGTAATCGTGGCAAAGCGAAACAGGTGATGATTGAACAGAGATCGCTGTGCAGACTGCATGACATCGCGGCTGTAAATTTCCCCCATTTTAATGTCTGTCTGGCGGGTTACAATTCGCTCGGGAACCGAAATCTCACCTTCAACTTCAAATTCTGAAAAATAGGTAAGGCTGTTTGGCGTAACAACAATGTTGATATCAGCCTGATTTGCCACTGAGTCTACATCAACCGAAATATCCACTTCGGGCCAGGCGTATCCGCAATTTTCCATTGCAAGCAGAAATGCACCTTCAACATCCGGCTGTCGAATCATTTCAAGTCGCCTGCCTTCCCGAAATTGATGCCGGTTTACCGTTTTTATGTATTCATCTTTCTGGCGGATCCTCTCAATATCGGATTCCGGAGCCTGCAGGTTTATATTTGTTGATCTGATTTTAATCGGCGTTCCTTCATAAATAGTGAAAACCACGTCTTTCTTCCAGCTTTTATTTCTCTCTTCAACACGATAGTTAACCCGTACATTATGAAATCCCCTCCGCTCATAGAAGCGCCTAACGCGAATACTGTCTCTTTTGAGTTCCAGTTCATTAAATTGAAAGTCGTCCAGGTTTTTAAATAACTTTTGAAAAAAGCTGGGCTTATCTGTTGAAATAATCTCTGAAAGTACAATACCGCTAAACTCATCATTTTCTTCAAATGATATACTCCAGACGTAGCCGGTATTGTCCTGAGAAAAAACCGAATAGCTGTGACCAAAAAATAAGCATAGCAAGATGCCTAAAAAGATGAGTAATTGCTTCACATCATTTGTCTTACACAGATAGATATTCCTTATTCGCTCAAGCACAGTTGTTAAAATAGCCTATTTAAAAGCGATATTAAATGATTTTCTGCTCTTTCCATCTGCTAACTTAACTGAATTTCTGCATTTACTGAATAGATTTTTATCAGCCCTGATTCTAATTCACAGGATGTTCACAAAATTAAGATAGCTTTCAGTTTCATGTTAACTAAACTTATCTATGTTATTTAACAACAATCGTTTCTGTTATATAGTTGTGGTGCTGCTACTCCAGGCTCTTTTTTTCAGCAGCTGCTCCGAACCTGCTTTAGACGACTACAGTGATGTTAACTATGAGCTGGTCAATCAAGATAGAGAAACGGTTACTTTTCCTGAAGATTTTGAAGGAGAACCTCTAATACTTGGCTTTATCTACACTAACTGCCCGGATATATGTTCCTTTATAACTGCGAACGTAAAAAAAATTCACGATGAGATGGATCGTCCCGGCGACACACAATTTGTCCTTATTACTTTTGATCCTGCCCGTGACACCCCGGAAGTACTCAGCGAATATGCCAGTGCATTTGATATGAACAAGAATCCGTACCATTTTTTAACAGGAGATGAGCAGGTAATTAACAATCTTATGACGCGCTTTGGAGTTCGTACACAGGAATCCTATTCTAAGGATCTCGAAAATGGTGAACGACTCTATTTCATCAATCACAGTGATAAAATTTTACTCATTAACGAACAATTAGAACTTATTTTTGATTACGGCGGCAGCATGACTCCGCCTTCCATCATTATCGAAGACCTGGAAAAATTATGAAAAATCTATTATTCCCAATCATTCTTCTTACTCTTCTAATATCACTTTCAGCCTGTTCGCAGGATCAGCCTGACTCAGAAGCCACCAATACCGAAACAGAAATTGTACTCCCCGAGAACAGCTTTGAGCTTTCTGATGCCTGGGCGCGACCGGCCCGGGAAAATGGTGTTACGGCCGTCTATCTGAATGTTCTGAATGGTACAGATCAACCAGACACCTTATTAGCGCTCTCCTCTACAGCATCAGGCCTTGTTGAGCTGCATGAAACGTATGACCGGGGAGACGGAATGATGGGGATGCGCGAAGCCGAAGATCCCACGTTCCCCGCCAGAGATGTAGTTCAAATGGTTCCCGGGGGCAAGCACATCATGCTTATGCAGCTGAATCGTGAACTGAAAGAGGGCGACACCGTAGACCTTACGCTCGAATTTGCAGGAGCCGGTGAAATTACGATTACTGCTCCGGTTCGCGCACCTCAGCAAAGGTAGAGACAGCTACATTGGTGCACTTTAATTCAGCCGATTTTACGTTCTGGCGCACCGATTTACCGGATTTAAGTATCATCTGTTTGTTATATATGAATGCGCTAAAGCAGTGAATTAAGCTGCCTATGACAGAATTAGAATACATCATTGATCTTCATAAAGACTCCAACCGGCAGGGGCCGGGAAGTAAGGAAGAAACGCTCAGAGCGCTCAGCTTCACTAAACTGCCACAAAACCGGCAAGTGAAAATTGCGGATATTGGATGCGGTACAGGTGCTCAAACAATTACGCTCGCTCAAAACACCAACTCACATATAACAGCTGTCGATCTGTTCCCTGCGTTTTTAGATGAACTGAACAGGAGATCAGAAAAACTGGGGCTTTCTGGCAACATTACTACCATCGAAAAATCGATGGATCAGCTACCTTTTAAAAACGAAGAGTTCGATATTATCTGGTCGGAGGGAGCCATATATAATATTGGTTTTGCAAATGGTGTGGAACAGTGGAAACGTTTCCTGAAACGAGGGGGATACCTTGCTGTTAGTGAAATGACCTGGATTCAGCTGCAGAGACCTGATAAAATTGAGGCATTCTGGATGCGGGAATACCCTGAGATTGATACCGCCAGTATAAAAATTGGGATTCTTGAAGAGAATGGCCTTGTTCCTGTGGGCTATTTTAACCTTTCAGAAGACAGCTGGCTTCAAAACTACTATAAACCAATGGAAAGCAGGTTTGATTCTTTTCTGAAGAGGCATCATCATTCGGACCCGGCCAAAAAGGTTGTAGATGAGAATAAGGCTGAAATTGAACTCTACAAAAAGTACAGGGAATATTTTAGCTACGGGTTCTATATCGCAAAAAAGGTCTCCAGATAAAAGCCTTTCAATCCCGGTGACGTGCTCCCGAACAAATGTACTTATGGAGCAATTTCTCATCTTTTCCACAATGCCGGCCATTCATCTTGAACATAAGTTTCCGTGAGTTTCCCTTTCCTCTGAAACATCCGGAAAGCAGCACCTCAGAAGCCATTACTTCCCTGATTCTCGGTAAAATGCAGGTTTTCTCACGGATACTACATTGTGCCTTCGATACCCGCTCACGAATTTAAAGGGCACAAATAAACCAAAAGAAGACTTATGCTTTTTATTGAATTCTTACTCCTGTCCATATCAGTTCTTTATATTGCATTCAGCCGATCAGCCAACTCCGGGATGAACAAACAATATATTATTGGCATACTTGCCATATTGATTGCTGCTCATCTCATTTTCGGGGGTTACCGGTGGCAAATGTTACCAACGTATATCATCTGGGGCATTGCCTTGATTACGGCATTGCGACAATCGGATCAGAGCCATAACGCAACTCTGATTTCACGTATTATGAAAACAACAGGGCTTGTGCTACTGTTAATACCGGCAGTCCTGCTTCCATTTGTTTTTCCTGTTTTTGAGCTTCCTGAAACCACTGGGGCATACGCCGTGGGAACTACGGATATCCTTTTTGAAACAGACCGGGAGGAGGTGATTACGGCGGATCCATCTGACACGAGACAGTTTATGATTAAAGCCTGGTACCCGTCAAAAGATCATAACGGTGAACAGGATCCATATATTGATCCTGCAGGACGCACAGGTTTTGCTCAAAAATATGGCCTTCCGCCTTCCATGCTTCACTATCTTGACGGAATCGAAACCAATGTTTTCAGAAATAATTCCGTGGCGGCTGAATCTTTTCCCGTCCTGATCTTTTCCCATGGTTACCACTCCCAGGCCAACGGTTATTATGCACTGCTATCCGAAATAGCGAGTCAGGGTTATATCGTCTTTGCAATAAATCATACTTACGAAAGTACAGGAACCACCTTCCCGGACGGCACAGAAGTATACTTTGATAACCAATATGCAAGGACCATTGAATCGAATACGTGGGAAACGATCAATCCGGTTGTTGACGCATTCAAAGAAGGAATGGATTTCGATGAACGTCATCCTATCGTTCAAAAAGCATTAACTACCTATTTCGCCCGGGACATCATCGAGCGCTGGACCCGCGATATTGTTGACGTGACTGACGCCCTGGATGAATGGAATCAGAGCGGATTATTTGAAGGAAGGCTTAATATATCCGAAATCGGTGTTTTTGGTCACTCAAGAGGAGGTGGAGCTGCCGGCGAAGCGCTCCTGACCGATGACAGAATTAAAGCAGGCGCAAACTTAGACGGGGTACAGTGGGGACAGATTGTAAATACTGCCTTTCAGAAGCCCTTCCTTTTCCTCTCCTCCGACTGGCCAGAAGAGCACGAAGATTTGAATCAACATGCGTACGTCAATAGAAGCAGGTCCATCTTTTATGAAGCAACACTGCTTGAATCGGGACACAGTAATTTTATGGATATTCCCTATATGATACCAGTACAGGCGCTGAATCTCGCAGGTGATATTGATCGTGATCTGGCTATTGAAATATCAAACAAACTGACGGTATCGTTTTTTGATAAGTATTTGAAGAATCTTGAAGCCGATTTAAGCAAAATGGCCAAAGAATATGACAATCTGGAAATGAATATTTACTCGGGAGATTCTATGCAGGTGATAAGTAAGGTTATTCATTAATGAGTCTTTATAAGAAAGCAACGGAGATCAGAACCCGGTGTAAACCGGATCCGGGAAGATGAATGAATACCATGCATTATTGATGCAGGATCTAATTCATCTCCAATTCTCCTTTTTCAGCGCTGAATCCGACTTCTTCACTCTTAGCTTCACCGAGTGCTTTTTCCATTTCGGTCCTTAGCTTTTGGATAGACATGCCACTGGAGAGTGCACCGTTTTGGGCAACAGAAATCCGACCGGTCTCCTCTGATACAATCACCACAAAAACATTATTGGTTTCGCTGATACCAACCGCGGCCCTGTGTCGGGTACCAAATACCGTGGAGATATTCGGATTTTGTGAAATGGGCAGATAGCAGCTCGCTGCAACAATTTTGTTATTACGAATAATTACTGCTCCATCATGAAGCGGTGTGTCTTTTTGAAAAATCGTCTGTATCAGTTCTGCATTCACACGGGCATCCAGCCTCACACCAACATCTACAAGATCCTGCATGGAGGACGAACGCGCAAAAACAATAAGTGCTCCGGTTTTTGTCTGGGCCATATTCCTCACGGCATCGATCACTTCATTAATCATCTGATCGGAACCGGCACGCCCCACAAACCGATCGAACGAGGTATTTTGC
>Ga0102943_1001939_pt1 | contig 12426 bp, 12 predicted proteins | sample SalPonC_black_MG_FD_78174 | JGI IMG/M metagenome (GOLD analysis project Ga0102943, IMG submission 78174) | Salt pond soil microbial communities from South San Francisco under conditions of wetland restoration - Salt Pond MetaG... | ecosystem: Environmental > Aquatic > Marine > Intertidal zone >...
AGCCGGGTCCGAGCAGATCCGGCAGGGATCGGCTTCGGTAATGTGATGGCAGACGGAACAGAAGCGCGTATTGCGCTTCAAGTCCAGGATTGCCTCGGCCAGGGCTTCGGTGTCGGCCGAGGATTGACGCAGCAAGAAAAAAGCCAAGCGGGCTGCCGTTTTGCTGCCGATCCCCGGGAACTTGGTGAGCTCCGCCACCAGCCGGGCAAAGGACGGAATGGAGTCTAACATAAATTTTTTCAGTAATTCAACAGTTTATGGTTTTTTAACTAATCTTTTGAAGCGATCAAATATTTTTCGGCAGACTGAAAAATAAAGCAAATTCGCTTTAGTATAGCTGAAAAAATTTAACGAGGCTCAAGTTTCTGACCAAAAATCGCCTTGCCGATGTTTGCTTCCGGCCGATTTCGGCTGGAAGTCAATCAAGTGAGCCCGGGAATATTCATACCGCCGGTGACTTTACTCATCTCCTGCTGAACCATTTCCTGGCTCTGCCGGACCGCTTCGTTAACGGCGGCAACGACCAGATCCTGAAGCATCTCGACATCCTCCGGATCGACAGCGGCCGGATCGATAGTCAGGGAAACCAGCTGCTGCTTGCCGGTCACCACGGCGGTCACCATGCCGCCGCCGGCAGTCGCCTCGACCTGGCGTTGCTCCAGCTCCGCCTGCATTTCCGCCATTTTCTTCTGCATCATCTGCGCCTGCTTCATAATGTTGCCAAGACCTTTTGCCATCGTTTTCCTCCAGTATCAAAAGAATGATCGTAATATCTTTTGGCTTTTTGTTCGGTTCAAGCTTTGCTTGGCCGGACCTGCTCTACACAAAGCCCTTGTCGGTCGGAGTGACGTTGATAATTTCGCCGCCGAAAATCTCCTGAACGGCCTTCAGCGCCGGGTGGGCCATGGCATCCTCGCGCAGTCGCCGCATGCGGTCGGTTTCTTTGGCCTGACGGGTTTCGACCAGCGAAGGCGGTGCGTCCTGACGGACCCCATCCAGGGGGGTCACGGTAAGGGTCATCTTCTGTTTAAAGTAGCTTGCGGCCAGCGATTCCAGCTCGCGACAGTTGTCAGGGTCCTGCAGTTGAACCAGCAAAAATGAATCCGCCGGATAACCGATTTCCAGGCCCGGCGGCTCGCAATGCAGCAGGCGCCCATGTTCGAGCACCGAAGCGAGCATGGGACGGCTTTGCCTGACCTGCTCCACCAGCCCCTGCCAGTCCCTGTGATCAGTCTCTGCGGCGACGGGGGCTTCAGGCTTTTTTGGCGGTGGTTCTCCCGGTGGCGGCGGCGCGGCAGGCGCCGGGCGGGAGCGCTCGGGCGCGGGGCCGGTCGGGCCTGTGCCGCCGGCCAGCCGTTTTTCCAGGTGCTCCAGCTGCTGAATCAGCCGACCGACCTCCTGGGTCGGGGCCAGAGTGGCGATCCTGATCAGGGCCATCTCCAGGGTCAGCAGCGGGTAGGGGCTGCCGGCCAGCTCGGTCTGGGTTTTCATCAGCAGGGTGATGACCCGCTGCAGATCTTCGAGACTGGGCGGCTCGGCCAGTTTGCGCAATTCCTTCAATTCATCTTCGATCAGGTCGAGCAGGTCGCCGGGTTCGGCAACCGCCTTGCAGATAACCAGCCCGCGAAAGAGTTCCACCAGCTCCTGAACATACTGCCGCAAACCGTGGCCCAGATTATCGACCTGCCGGATCAGGTCCAGCAGACGGCGGCTGTCGCGCTGCAAAACCGCTTCCAGGGTATCAAGCAGCAGGCGACGGTCGACCATCCCCAACAGGGCCTGAACATTCTCGTCGTCGATGCTTTCACCGCAGAATGCAATGACCTGATCGAGAGTTGAAAGGGCGTCGCGCATGCTGCCTTCGCCGCGGCGGGCCACCAGGCCCAGACTGCGGTCGGAAATCTCCAGCCCTTCCGCATCGGCGATTTGACGCAGGCGCGCAACGATCTGCTGCAGGGGAATCTTGCGGAAATCGAACCGCTGGCAGCGGGACAGAATGGTGACCGGTATTTTATGGGGTTCGGTGGTGGCGAAAATGAACTTGGCATGTTCCGGCGGTTCTTCCAGGGTCTTCAGGAGCGCATTGAAGGCACTGGTGGACAGCATGTGGACTTCGTCGATGATAAAGATCTTGAAACGGGACCGGGAGGGCAGGTAGCGGATGTTTTCGCGCAGCTCACGGATGTCGTCGACACCGGTGTTTGAGGCGCCGTCGATCTCCAGGACATCCATCCCTTGTCCGGTTGTGATCTCGTTACAGACCGGGCAGCTGTTGCACGGCTGATCAGTGGGACCTTGTTCGCAGTTGAGAGCCTTGGCCAGAATTCGCGCCGCGGACGTCTTGCCGACGCCGCGAGCCCCGGTAAACAGGAAGGCATGGTGAACCCGGCCGGAGCGGATGGCGTTGGTCAGTGTCCGGGAGACATGCTCCTGACCGACCAGGTCGGGAAAGTTCTGCGGGCGCCATTTGCGGGCCAGTACCAGATAAGCCATAGAGAAAAGCTTCTGTCCCCGGGTTGGAAGAGTTTTGCCGTTACAAGTGACAGCCAGGCACCCCCGCGGCACACGGCTGAGGCCGCTGCCGCTGCTCCCTTCCGGGCCTGACGGAGTTCACGGCCGTCCGTTGCGCGGGACCCGGCTGTCACTTCTAACGGCAAACCTGATGCGCTCTGGTCGCGCCGCGGGAAAAGCATGGCGGAGAGGGAGGGATTCGAACCCTCGGTACCTTGCGGTACACACGATTTCCAGTCGTGCACCTTCGGCCTCTCGGTCACCTCTCCGCGAACTAGGAACCATACACCATGACCAGTTTCCTGTAAAGAGGCTTGTCGCTCGATTAAAACCGCTGCCGGCGCATTGTGAAAAGTCGTTTGTTTCATACGATTTTTCTGGGATAATGAAACCAGATGCACAGCCTCTGGAAGCGGCCATCATTCCGCGGACGATGACCCCGAGACGTAATCTTTTTGTATATGGAGGAGAGCATGAGAATCTGGAAAGCAAAGCAACTGTTCGGCCTTTTGGTCCTGGCGCTGCTGCTCGCCGGCTGTATCGGGCCGGTGCGCGGCACGGTTCAGGACAAGCGCGCCGCCATCGACGCCATGGCGAAACAGACCCTGCAGGACCTGTACCTGCAGAGCGGCTCTGCCGAAGAGAAGATTCGGCGGGCGGCCGGCTATGCGGTGTTCAGTAACGTCAATGCCCAACTGGTGTTCCTGGGTGGCGGCGGCGGCTATGGCGTGGCCGTCTATAACGATACCGGTCGCAGAATGTACATGAAGATGGCCCAGGTCGGCGTTGGCATCGGGCTTGGCGTGCAGGACATCCGGGTGGTGTTCGTGTTTCATACCACCGCGGCCCTTGATCGTTTCATCTACCAGGGCTGGGATTTCGCCGCGCAGGCCGATGCTGCCGCGCGGTCCGAAGGCAAGGGCGGTTCCGCCGGCGGCGAGGTCTCCATCACCTCGGACATGGATGCCTATACCCTGACCAAATCGGGCCTGTTGGCCAAGGTCAATCTGGCCGGCACCAAATACTGGCTCGACAAGAGTCTCAATTAAGGCGTGGCAAGTATTCGCCGGAACTTTCCCAAAGGCCCGAATGGCGACATTCGGGCCTTTCTCGCCCCCGAAGCGTCGCGTCGAGCGGCGGGCTGCCGGACGGGGCAGGAATATTGATGAACATCTGTCTGCTCGAGCCTTTCCATGCCGGCTCTCATGCGGCCTGGGCCGATGAGTATGCTCGCTTCAGCAGCCACCGGGTCGAGGTTCTGGCGCTGAAAGGGCGGCACTGGAAATGGCGGATGCACGGCGGCGCGGTGGAACTGGCCGGCCGCTTTCGGCGGCGAACCCAGCCCGCGGATCTGCTGCTCGCCACCGATATGCTTGATCTGGCGACCTTCCTGGCCCTGACCCGGGACCTGACGCACGGCATCCCGGTCGCGGTCTATTTCCACGAAAACCAGCTCACCTATCCCTGGTCGCCGGAAGATCCCGATCCCTCCAGCCGGAGAGACGCCCACTATGCCTTCATCAACTATACGACCGCTTTGGCGGCCGATGCTGTTCTGTTCAATTCCGCATACCACCGCGCGGTCTTTCTCGCGGCACTGCCGGAATTTCTCGCCGGTTTCCCGGACCACCGGGGTCTGGCGACGGTCGACGAGATTGCCGCCAAATCCCGGGTCCTGCCGCTTGGCCTGAATCTGCAGCGGCTCGATCTAGCCCCGCCGGATCCTCTGCCGGGCAAGGCCAAACCGCTCATACTCTGGAATCACCGCTGGGAATACGACAAGAATCCGGAAGAGTTCTTCGACAGCCTGTTTCGCCTCGCCGCGGAGGGATTTGACTTCCAGCTGGCCCTGCTCGGCGAGGCTTATCGCCGTCGGCCCCCGGTTTTCGATGAGGCTCGAAGCCGGCTGGCCGGAAAGCTTGTCCATTTCGGTTTTGTCGAAAAACGGGATGATTATGCGGGCTGGCTGCGGCGGGCCGACATCCTGCCGGTCCATTCCCGCCACGATTTTTTCGGCGCCAGTGTCGTGGAGGCTCTCTATTGCGGTGTCCATCCCCTGCTGCCCGACCGGCTGGCCTACCCGGAGCATGTGCCGGTGGAACTGCGGACACGTATCTGTTACACGGGATTCGACGAACTGCAGGCGAGGCTGCGAAGCCTGCTGCAGGGAGAATGGCAAAGCCCCCCTCCTGCCGCTCTTCGTTGCCACGCGGCTGGTTACGACTGGTCGCAGCTGGCTCCGGTCTACGATGAGGTATTCACGGCAATCGCCGCCCGCAAGGGGGCGAGAGCGAGTTAGTTTCCGTCTGGAAACGGTTCTTTTCCGCCCTGGCGGCGTCAATCTGCGGGCTTGCTTGTGCGGCGTACCGATGTACGCCTCCGCGCAAGCTCTTGACTTCCTTGCCAGGACGGAAAATTCCTCGTTCCCAGCTCGAAAACTTCACTGTGCCCATCCGGAGTTTCCGGATGGGCACGAGTTAGACAGATGCCGATTGACAAAGGACGACGAGGGTCGTCTTATCTAGTCGTGCCGGTCAGCGTTCCCAGACCGCCGGCTCGTCGGAGTCGGCGGCGTGATCATACAGGAACTGCAGGATATCCTTAAGCTGCTGCTCGGTGATGCCTTCCCAGGTGCCAGGGGCGATCTTTGCATGGCGGTCTTTTTGGAAAAAACGCTCCCATTGGCGCTGGGTTTTGGAAATGGGCCGCATGGTGCCGGCCTCGGCCCCCTGGACATGGCAAGGCAGGCAGAGTTCGATGCCCAGCTGCCGACCGTGCTCGGAATCCCCGCCTTCCACCACGGCCAGGGCCGGTCGGGGCTGCAGAATTGAAACGACGGCAAGGCTGCAGATTATCGCAAGAATGCAGCGGTGCTTCATGACTAACCTCCTGACAACATTGCAAGGCCCGGTGGTTCCTGCGGATATTTTCGCTTCAGGCCGCAGCATACAAAAGAAGACCGCCGTAAGACAGGGAAAATTTTTTCCTGCCTGTGGCGCCCCGGCCTGTTCACTCTGTCTTTTATTCCCACGGCTTGATGACTCCGGACTCCAGGGCGGCCCGCTCGACCGCTTCCGCGACCTGCTGGTGAACGCCGGGCCGGAGAATCGACGGCACCAGTTCTCCCTCCTCGGCACCGGCGGCGATCGCTTTGGCTGCGGCGATCTTCATCTTGTTGTTGATGACGCGCGCTCTGGCATTGAGGGCGCCGCGGAACAGGCCGGGAAAGCCGAGCGCGTTGTTGACGCTCTTGCCGTCGGCGGCAAAGGCGGCGCCGGCGGCGACGGCTTCTTCCGGATCGATCTCGGGATTGGGGTTGGACAGGGCGAGGATGACCTGGCCTTTTTTGACCATGTCCGGTTTGATCAGGCCCGGACAGCCGGTCGTGGCAATCACGATGTTGGACCCCGTCATGACCTCGCTCAGGTTGCCGGCTTCGCCGCCGGCGGCCGCGAGCCGTTCCTGCGCTTCGGGCAGCAGATCGGTGCCGATGACTTTTTTCACGCCGTAGGAGAGCAGCAGCTTGGCGATGCCCATACCGGCGGCCCCCAGGCCGATCACGCCGATCGCCGACTTGCTGAGCATCACGCCCGAAAAGTGGGTGGCATTGAGCAGGGCAGCCAGAACCACCACCGCCGTGCCGTGCTGGTCGTCGTGCATGACCGGGATGTTGAGTGCCCGGTCGAGCTCCTCTTCGATTTCGAAGCAGGCAGGCGCAGCGATGTCTTCCAGTTTAACCGCACCGAACGTTGGGGCGATGTTGGTGACCGTTTCGATGATGACCCGCGGGTCGTTGCTCTCGATCAGGATGGGAATGCCGCTGACGCCGACCAGGCAGTCGAACAGCGCGGCCTTGCCTTCCATCACCGGCATGCCGGCCACGGCGCCGATGTCACCCAGGCCGAGGATAGCGGTGCCGTTGGTGACGATCGCCACCTGGTTGGGGATCGCCGTGTACTTCCAGGCCAGGTCTGGCTTTTTCTGGATGTCGCGGCAAATGGAGGCGACCCCGGGCGTGTAGATCTTGCGGACCACGCCGATGCTGTCCAGCGACAGTTTGCTCTTCATGGCGATTTTGCCGCCCTCGTGGAGCTGATGTACCAGATCGATGACCTCTTCAACGATGATACCTTCGACCTTGGTGAGGTTGTCGAGAATGCCCTCCATCTGCTCGTCGCTGTCGACGTAGATGGTCATTTCCCGCAGGTTGTGGGTGCGGCCCATACGAACCAGGCGGATGTCGCCGATGTTGCTGCCCGACATGCCGATTGCCGAGGTCAACTTGCCAAGATATCCCGGTTTGTCGAGAATCATGACCCGCAGGGTTTTGGCGATCTTGCCAGCGCCTTTTTCGATTTCCATGAACGGTGCCTCCAGAAAGGGAACGCTGTCGACCAGCTCCGGTGCCGTTGCCGGGAAAGCCGGCTCACGCAATCAGCCGGCCAGCCAGTCGTAGGCCAATTTGCCGAGTATGCCGAGAACGATCAGCTCCAGAACCGCGATCAGTAGCATGAGTTGCCAGCTGCGCCGGCCTTTGCCAAGTTTTTCAACGGCTGCTGCCGGCAGGAAGCGCGACAAGTCCCGCCGCATGTTGTCCCAGGCTTCTTTGACGATGCCCTGCCGTGGTTTGCCTCTGTCGCGTCTGGCCATGTCTTTGACTCGATGATATGTGGCTGCGGAGGAGGAATGATGCGACTTCGCGGCCAGGCTATAACGGGTTTGCCCCGGTAACGCTCAGAAAATTTTCGGTCAGGATACCGCGTGGCAGGACTTTTTCGCCATACACCACCCGGGCCCCCTGCTTGATATAGATTTCCACGTCCGGATTCCCCTGCTGCCGAGGCAGCTTGATAGCGATGACCCGGTAATCTTCCGGCAGGCGGTCGAGAGGCGGCTGTCCATTCATCCGCCGGAAGGCGTTCACCAAGCCGAGGGCAGTCTCCGTTTTGGCCTCGGAAACGCCCTGCACGCCGGCTTTCAAACAGGCGACCAGATAATTCTTGGTGAAATCGCGGGTGTTCTTGGTCCGGGACAGGTGTCCGGCGGTCAGTCGGGCGTCGTCGAAGGCCGAGTCGATTTCACCACTTTCCACGGCGGCGACCACATCAGCGATGAGCGCGTCCAGTCTGGCCGGTTTCCAGTCATCTGTATCGGTTTGGATCATGGGCGAAACGTCCTGGCTGAGCCGGTTTCCCGGCCGGGATGTTTATATGAAAATCCTGTCAGCGGGGCTGATCGGCTGGTTGTGGCATCGAGCCTTCTCGGTTGCGGAAGCCCTGCCGATTGTAGCAGGCTATGGCGGTATGGTCGAATCGGTCCGGCCTCCGGCCTTACTCGTTTTCCCGCATCAGGTCGACCACGCGGGCGTTGGTGATCGTCCGCAGCTGCTCGAAGCTGACCGGGACGCCGGAGGCATCGTTGCCCGCCGCCGGATAAATGGTATCGTATTGCATCAGACCCCGGTCGATCAGCACCTCGATGTCCTCGACACCGAATGGGCAGACCCCGCCCGGCTTGAAGCCGGTGATCTGTTCTGTCTCTTCGCCCTGGGCCATGCGGACCCGACTGCCGATCGCCAGGCGGGCCTTTTTGCTGCAGATACGTTTGTCGCCCGGGCAGAGGACCAGATAGAAACGCCCGGTCTTGGCCTTGAGCAGCATCGATTTGGCGATCTGGCCGACGGCGACTCCAATGCGGTGGGCGGCATCCGCCGAGGTCGGCGTGCTGCCCGGTTCGAATTCCAGGGCCTGCAACTGGTGAGCTTCCAGAACCCGGCGGACTTTTTCAGGGATCATAAGATTTCCGGCATCCTTTCCAGCCATGTCGTCTTCGATAATTTAGCGGAGGAACGGGGCGGACGCAAGAAAAGCCGAACTTAATGAACCCTCCTCATTGGTTTTTGGAGAAATTTTGTTAGAAAAGGTTGATCAACCAGGGACAGAGGCGTATAAACGTTAAAAAACCTCGCAAACCGAATCAAGGAAGGTGAACCATGTATCTGCATGAATTTCAGGCCAAGGGTCTGCTTCGCAATTACGACGTCCCCGTCCCGGGTCACGGCGTCGCGTCCACGGCCAGTGACGCGTTGCGGGTCGCCAAGGAACTGAAGGGAGAAGCCTGGGTGCTCAAGGCCCAGGTCCACGCCGGCGGCCGCGGCAAGGCCGGCGGCGTCAAGATAGTCAAAGCATTCAGCGAGGTCTACGACGAGGCCACGCAGATGCTCGGCATGAAAATCGTCACCCAGCAGACCGGGCCGGAAGGCAAGATCGTGCGCCGGATTCTGGTGGAGAAAGCCACCGAGATCAAGCAGGAGATCTACCTCAGTTTCCTGGTCGACCGGGAAGCCGAACAACACATGGTGATCGCCAGTTCCGAGGGCGGCGTGGAGATCGAGGAAGTTGCCAGGACCAAGCCTTCGGCGGTGGTGAAAGCGCACCTCAACCCGGTGACCGGCATGGGGCATTTCCTCGGCCGCAAGATCGCCAAAAGCATCGGCCTCGATTCCAGCCTGCTCAACCAGTTTGCCGATGTCGCCAACAAGCTCTATCAGTGCTTTGTCGATCACGACTGCATGATGCTGGAAATCAACCCGCTGGTGGTCGACGGCGAGGGCCAGATCATCTGCCTCGACGCCAAGATAACGGTGGACGACAACGCGCTCTACCGGCATCCGCGCATCGAGGAGATGAAGGATTACGGCGAACTCGAGCCCCAGGAGGTGCGGGCCTCGATCTTCGATCTGTCCTATGTCAGCATGGAGGGCAATATCGGCTGCATGGTCAACGGCGCCGGCCTGGCCATGGCGACCATGGACATCATCAAACAGAACGGCGGCGATCCGGCCAACTTTCTCGACGTCGGTGGCGGTGCGGACGCCAACAAGGTGCGCGAAGCCTTCAAGATCATTCTCACCGACCCGCAGGTCAAAGTGATTTTCGTCAATATTTTCGGCGGCATCGTCCGCTGCGACCTGATCGCCGAGGGCATTTTGAAAGCCTCGGAAGATGTCCCCAGCGACCGGCATATCGTAGTCCGGCTGGACGGCACCAATGTCGAGGAAGGCCGCAAGATCCTGCAGGAAGGGGCCAAAAAATCCGGTCTCAACATCGTGACCGGCAACACCATGGCCGATGCGGCGAAGAAGGCGGTCAAGCTGGCCGCCGGCGACGACAAGACCGACCAAAAGAAAGCTTCGGCCTAAAGCCGGGGGAGGGAATATCTCATGAGCATACTCGTTAACAACAGGACCAAGGTTGTCGTGCAGGGCCTGTCCGGCTCGCAAGGCAAATTTCACGCCCAGAGAATGAAGGCTTACGGCACCAATATCGTCGCCGGCGTGGTGCCCGGCCGCGGCGGCAGCGATGTGGACGGCACGCCGGTGTTCGACACCATGGAGGAGGCGATCCGCAGCACCGGTGCCAACGCCTCGATTGTTTATGTTCCGCCGGCCTACGCAGCGGACGCCATCATGGAAGCGGTGGATGCCAACCTCGATCTCTGTGTCTGCATCACCGAGGGCATTCCGGTCAGGGACATGATCAAGGTCAAGCGCCTGATGAAGACCAGTTCCTCGCGGACCATGCTGATCGGCCCCAACTGCCCGGGCGTCATCACTCCCGGGGAATGCAAGATGGGCATCATGCCCGGTGAAATCCACAAGCCCGGGACCGTCGGCATCATCTCCAAGTCCGGGACCCTGACCTACGAAGCGGTCAAGCAGGTCGGTGAACTGGGCTACGGCCAGTCCACCTGCATCGGCATCGGCGGCGACCCGATCATCGGTCTCAAGTACATCGATCTGCTCAAGATGTTCCAGTACGATGCGCAGACCGAATGCGTCGTTCTGATCGGCGAGATCGGCAGCCAGGCCGAGGTCAAGGCGGGCGAATGGATCAAGCAGAACTTCAGCAAGCCGGTGGTCAGCTTTATCGCCGGCCAGACGGCTCCGGCGGGCAAACGGATGGGGCACGCCGGGGCCATCATTTCCGGCGGCGACGATACCGCGGCCGCCAAAATGAAGGCGTTGGAGGAGTGCGGCGTTTACGTGGCCAAGTCGCCGGCGGATATCGGCAAGAAGGTTGCCGAGGTGCTCAAGAAATAATTGCCGGGGAAACTGCCGGCAATCTTTGGAAATCATGATTGACATCTTCGAAACGGGGGCGCCAGCCAAAAGGCGCCCCCTCTTTTTTTTGTACGCCAGGCATGGCGCGTGGTGCGCGGGATCCACTTGATTGACTGTGGTGGTCAAATGAGGACTTGGCGGTGGCAACCTCCCCGACTAGCCGATGCAAGCGACCATGATGATGAATTCCGATGAACGCGCTTGGCGGTTGCCCTTCAGTTTGGTGCGCAAAGGTCTTTGGGAACCCCTTCCTCACAGGGAATCTTCACCTGGCAGAGACCGCAGGGCGTGGCTCCCGTTCCATATTGTTTCTCGACGTAAGGAGCAGTCATGTTGCGAATATAGTCGAAGCAGCGGGGCTTGTCGTGGCCGCTTTTGCTGATTGCCCCGATCGGGCAGCGCCGGATGCAGGCGCCGCAGGTGCCCTGCGCGTACCACAGGCACCAGTCCTGATAGCCGGTATACGGACGTTCGCTGGCGGCCAGGTCGATCTTCGCGACCACCGAGCCGAAGCGCACGGCTTTGCCGACTTTGGTGATCAGGCCGTCGGACAGGCCGAAGGTGCCGAGCCCGGCGACCCAGGCGGTATGGCGTTCCGACCAGTTGGAAGCCAGCCCGAAGCGCGGGCTCTGCCGGTAGGCGAAGTCGGCGGCCCGCTCCGGCGCCGTAGCCGGGTGGCCGGCCGAGGTCAACTGCTCCGCCAGGTGCAGCCGCAGGGCGCAGTTGAAGGCTTCACCGTGAAAGCGCGACCGGGCCCAGCGTTCGGCGGGATATTCGTTTTCACGGCGCTGGTCGCGGCGGGTCGCCAGGGTCTGCGGCAGGATGTAACTGATGACTGAAAGCTCACCGGCGTCGGTTCCGGCCGTAGGCCAGGCCAGGCGGAACGCCTCGAGCGGTGTCCAGTAGAAGTCGCCGATATCCGCTTTGAGACGGTCGAACAGGGGATCGTCGCCGCGGGCATAGCCGAGCAGAGGTGCGTCCCAGGCGGGTTCGCCAGTGCCCTTGTGCATACTGTTTTCCGGCGAGGCGCAGAATTGGCGGACGATCTGCTCGATCCAGGCTTTGTCGGCTTTTGGCGCGGCAAACGGCATGACGGCACCTGGGGGTTGTGGAAAAAAAGAGATATCTCACTAAACAATGAACCCGGCGATGGTGTCAAGCCGGTTCGCTGAAGCCGCCCCGATCCATTCCCCAGTTCCAGGCCAGGATCGGTTGCTGGTCCGGCAGGGGCAGGATTTCCACGTGCAGGTCGGGCAGGTGCAGGACCATGCAGGTGTGATTGAACCGGGTGCTGCCGGGATTCACCACCAGCAGGTCGCCAAGCCGCTCGGCAAACACCTGATGGGTGTGGCCGACAACCAGCAGGTCGCAGGCCAGGGGCCGCAGCAGCTCCCTCCATAAAGCCGTCCGCTCGGGCAGCAGGGCCCCATTTTCGTCGAGCAGGGTTATGCCGTTCATGACCGAGTCCGGGGGACTGGCGTGCACCATGAACAGGCTTTTGCCTGCCACCGAGAACCAGAGGTACAGAGGCAGGCTCTGCAGGTAGCGGTCGGTCGGGTCGGCATTTCCCGCCCCCCGGTCCTGAAGATGCCAGAGGTCATGATTGCCGAGGATGGCGCGGCACCGGTGTTCGGCAAGCAGTCTGACCGTCCCTTCCAGGTTATTGCCGTAGCCGGCGATGTCGCCGGCGCACAAGATTTCCTCCACCTGGGCCTGCTGCAAAAGAGTCAGGGCTTTTTTCAGCGGCCCCGGTGAAGCGTGGACGTCACTGATCAAGCCGATTTTCATGGTCC
>Ga0102943_1001940_pt1 | contig 12424 bp, 10 predicted proteins | sample SalPonC_black_MG_FD_78174 | JGI IMG/M metagenome (GOLD analysis project Ga0102943, IMG submission 78174) | Salt pond soil microbial communities from South San Francisco under conditions of wetland restoration - Salt Pond MetaG... | ecosystem: Environmental > Aquatic > Marine > Intertidal zone >...
CATGAAGATCCGGATATTGAAAACGGCAAGATCTGGGTGGGCGCTGCGGATGATACTATTTTGCGTAAACGCGGTGTGGAATTCGTGGATGGTTCCGCCCCCGGATTTGCCGCCATGGTAGGTGCCGCCCCCAACAAAGAGATCGCCAAGATGATCGTGGAAGACTACCAGAAACGGTCCCTGTATATCTTTTGTGCTGCCAACCACAATGGCAAAACCCTGATCCAGCAGTGTCTGGATGCCGGGATGCAGATCGGGTGGAACACCCGTATCGTGCCCTTCGGTCCGGACATCTCCTCTGCCGTGTTTGCCCTGGGGTTTGCCAACAGAGCGGCCATGGCCTTTGGCGGTGTGAAGCCGGGTGACTATAAAACCATCCTTAAATACAACAAGGACAGGGTGTTCGCCTTTGTCAACGCCTTAGGAGATGTGGGCACCGAATGGGGCGTGGCCGCAGCCGGATGTGTCAACTGGGGATTCCCCACCATTGCAGACACGGAAATTCCGGAGATTCTGCCCACGGGTATCTGTTCCTATGAGCATGTGGTGGCCCCGGTGTCCCACGAAGACATGGTCCAGAAATCCGTGGAGGTCAGAGGACTCAAGGTCCAGGTATCGGAAATCGATATTCCCTGCGCCTTCGGCCCGGCCTATGAAGGAGAGCGTGTAAGAGGAGCAGATCTGTATGCCCAGTGCGGCGGGGGCAAGACCCAGTGTACCGAACTGGTGAAAATGGCGGACATGAATGCCATTGAAGACGGCAAAGTGGAGATCGTGGGTCCGGATATTACCGATGTCAAGGAAGGTGGCACCTTCCACCTGGGTATTTTTGTCCAGATTGCAGGCAGAGAGTTCCAGGATGATTTCGAACCTATCATGGAGCGTCAGATCCATCATCTGATCAACTATATCCAGGGCATCATGCATATCGGACAAAGGGATATCTCCTGGGTGCGGATTTCCAAGGCTGCCATTGAAAAGGGATTCACCCTCAAGGATATCGGCGTGGTGCTCCATGCCAAGTTCCACCAGGATTTCGGCAAGATCATGGACAAGGTCCAGGTCACCCTGTACACCAACAAAGAAGATGTGGACAAGATGACCGAAACAGCCAGAGAAAACTACCTGGCCCGGGATGCCCGTGTTGACACCATGCGGGATGAAGACGTGGAGACCTATTACTCCTGCACCCTGTGCCAGTCCTTTGCCCCCAGCCATGTCTGCTCCGTATCCCCGGAAAGAACCGGTCTGTGCGGTGCCTACAACTGGATGGACTGCAAGGCCTCCTACGAAATCAATCCCACCGGCCCCAACCAGCCCATAGAAAAGGGCGAGTGCCTGGATCCCAAGCTGGGACAGTGGAAAGGGGTGAATGATTTTGTATACAAAGCCTCCAGGGGTGCGGTCACCCATTATAACTTTTACTCCATGGTACATGATCCCATGACCACCTGCGGTTGCTGCGAATGTATTGCAGCCCTGCTGCCGCAATGCAACGGGGTTATGACCGTCGGGCGTGACTACTCAGGCGAAACCCCCTGCGGCATGAAGTTCACCACCCTGGCAGGCGTCATGGGCGGCGGGGCGTCTTCTCCGGGATTTGTGGGCCATTCAAAACACAACATTACCCAGGGAAAATTCATCGTCGGTGACGGCGGGCTCTTGCGGATGGTATGGATGCCCAAGATGCTCAAAGAAGAGCTCAAGGACAGAATCGTTGCCAGAGGCGAGGAAATGGGTGTACCGGATCTGTTTGACAAGATCGCCGATGAAACCGTTGGCACGACAGAAGAGGAGATCCTTTCCTTTCTCCAGGAAAAAGGCCATCCGGCCCTGAACATGGACCCCATTGTGGGATAGGTAATTTAACACAAGGGCGGGGCAGTATTCCACCAGATATCAATCTGCCCCGCCTTTACCATAGGTTGATAAACTTTTAAGGAGATTAACATGGCATTAACCGGTATACAGATATTCAAACTCCTGCCCAAGACCAACTGCAAGGAGTGTGGCGTTCCCACCTGCCTTGCGTTTGCAATGAACCTGGCATCGGGAAAAGCGGAACTTGACGCCTGCCCCTATGTGTCGGATGAAGCCAAGGAACAGCTGGCGGAAGCATCCGCCCCCCCCATCCGCCCGGTGGCACTGGGAAAAGGGGTCAGAAAAACCGCCACAGGCGGTGAAACCGTTCTTTACAGACATGAAAAGACATTTTTCAATCCCACGGTATTGGCGGCCGCGGTGGCCTCTGACACGGATCTTTCCGACCTGGACAACAAACTGAAAATTTACAACGCACTCCAGTATGAACGGGTCGGGCTGAACCTGCGCCCGGAACTGCTGCTGGTCAAGGATGCCGGCAATGGTGCGGATGCGTTTGCCGCTGTGGCTGAAAAGATCGCCAAAGAATCGGAATTCAACCTCGTACTCATGTCCGATGATGCCGCTGTCATGAAGGCTGGCATTGAAAAAGCCGGTTTCAAGCGGCCCCTGCTGTATGCAGCCACAGAGGCCAATGCAGATGAATTCGGTGCGCTGGCCAAGGAAGCGGACCTGCCCCTGGCAGTCAAAGCCGATTCCGTGGAAGCGCTGATGCCTTTGACGGAAAAACTGACCGGCATGGGTCTGAAGGATCTGGTCATCGATTCGGGTGCCCGGGAGATTAAACAGGCCCTGGAAGACCAGGTGGCTATCCGCCGGGCTGCACTCAAGGCCGGCAACAAGGCCCTGGGGTTCCCCACCATCACCTTTCCCTGTGAAATGGCCGCAAACCAGGATATGGAAACATTGGTCGCGGCCATGTTCGTGGCCAAATACGGCGGCATTGTGGTGTTATCGGATTTTACCACTGAATCGCTGTTCCCGCTGCTGCTGGAACGGCTCAATATCTTTACCGATCCCCAGCGGCCCATGACGGTTACGGAAGGTATCTTTGAAATCAACAATCCGGACGAGAATTCACCGGTACTGGTCACCACCAACTTTGCCTTGACCTATTTTATCGTGTCTGGTGAAATCGAAGCCAGCAAGGTGCCGGCATGGCTGCTCGTCAAAGATTCCGAAGGTCTGTCCGTGCTTACGGCCTGGGCTGCCGGCAAATTCGGCGGGGATGATGTCGGGGTGTTCGTGAAAAAATGCGGTATCATGGACAAGGTGAAACATACGGAACTGATCATCCCGGGCTATGCAGCCGCCATTGCCGGTGATGTGGAAGAAGAGCTGCCCGGCTGGACCATTACGGTGGGTCCCAGGGAAGCACCCCATTTGCCGGCCTTTCTCAAATCAAAAAAATAAAATCAGGGCCGGGCCAGGCAAAGGCTTGTCCCGGCATTTCAGTGTCAATCTTACATTAACAAAAGGATAAGAACATGGAAAACATGATCCTGTTTGGTGAAAGCCTGAACGTCATTTCCCGGGTCATCGGAAAGGAGTTCAAGGAGGCGGATCCTGCCAAACGCAACCCTGAGCCCATCCAGGAAGAAGCGGTACGGCAGAAGGAGCTGGGCATGGACTATATCGACATAAACCTGGGACCGGCAAAAAAATTCGGCACCGAACTGATGCCCTGGGTGGTCAATGTGGTCCAGGAGGCGGTCCCGGGGATGCCCCTGCTGCTGGACACCTCCAATATCGATGCCATCGAGGCCGGTCTCAAGGTGTGCAAACCTGCTGATGCCCCCCACATCATCAACTCCATCATGGCCAGACCGGAACGGTATGAAAAAATGGTGCCCCTGGCCGCGGAATATGATGCGGATTTCGTTGCCCTGATGTGGGGACCGGAAGGCCTTCCCAGAGACGAAAACGAACGGGCCGCCCTGGCGGTGGAACTGATCTATTTTGCCAACGAAGCCGGTATCCCCAATGAAAAAATCTGGGTGGACGGCATTGTCACCCCGGTGAACATCCAGCAGCAGCAGCTCATGAGCCTGCTCAATTTCCAGATAATGCTCGAAGAGATCGCGCCGGGTGCCAAATCCACCTGCGGGCTGTCCAACATCTCCAACGGCCCCCCGGAACACCTGCGGCCGATTTTAAACCAGACCTATATGGTCATGCTGTGGAAGTACGGCATGAGAGCCGTCATCTCCGATCCCCTGGACAAACAGCTCACCGCCATTGCCAAAGGCCAGCGTCAGGACATCATAGACCTGATCTGGGGCATGATGGACGGCAATATGCCGGATATCGCAGGGCTGGACAAAGAGATGGCCGATTATGTCAAAACCTTTAAAGTGATTATGGGCGAGACCCTTTATTCAGATTCATGGCTTGAAATATAACCGGTATTTGTTTAGTTTCGTTTCAAAGGCCCCTGTACCGATATTGTCAGGGGCTTTCTCATTTCTACATGTAAGCAGATAACACCGATTATCTTTGTTGTTCTTCCCTTTATTTTACACAATTCACCCTTATATTCAAAATACCATAACCTCTAAAAACAAATGGACTGATAACATGGATAACACAAATATTGAAGATAACTGGTACTATGTAATTGTTCAGAATCCCGAGACAGCATCTGAAAAAATACTGGGATTCAGTGATGAAAAAACCAGCAAAAAATTTCTCCCGGCTTTCAAAACCAAACAGGATGCCCAGAAATGCTTTCAAATGCTGCCCAAGGATTTGTTCAAAGATAAATATGACATCCACGCCATGATCGAAGAAGATGTGCTGACAACTGCAGAAAAAGAGGGGCATCAGGTGTTTGTGCTGGATGAAACCGGACAGGTTCTCAAACCGTTACACTAAACAAACAGGAGCATTTTTCTCATGAGCTTGAAACTGGCATTCGGCGGCAAAGGCGGGGTGGGGAAAACCACCATCACCGCCCTTATCGCCAGAAGTATAGCCGCCCTTGACAAGAACACATCCGTCATTGCCATTGATGCCGATCCTGTCGCCAATCTGGCGGCAGCCCTGGGCATTGATGAAACCCGCCCCATCACCCCGGTGGCGGAGCTGTCGGATCTGATTGCTGAACGGACCGGGGCCAAACCCGGCACCATGGGGGGATTTTTCACCCTCAACCCCAAGGTGGATGATATTCCGGACCGGTTTTCCCTGGAAAAAGACAGGGTAAAGCTGCTGGTAATGGGCACGGTGCAGCAGGGCGGCTCCGGGTGCATATGCCCGGAAAGCACCATTTTAAAGGCCCTCATGAACCACCTGGTGCTGGCCCGCAACGAAGTGGTGGTCATGGACATGGAAGCCGGGGTGGAGCATCTGGGGCGGGCTACTTCCGGGTCTGTGGATGCCCTGGTGGTGGTGGTCAATCCCGGCAAGCGCAGCCGGGTGGCAGCGGACCGGATACGGAAACTGGGACAGGATATCGGCATAAAAAAAATCCTGATCCTGGGCAACCGGATACGGTCGGAACAGGACAAAACATTGATCGCAGAGAATATGCCCGACTATGAAATCCTGGGATTTTTACCGGAAATGGAGGAAATTGTTCAGGCGGACCGGGACGGCACACGTCCCTTTAACGATGCCCGGAACATCCCGGAAGCGGTCAAAACCATCACCGAAAAACTGATGGCCCTGGAAAAATAAAGCGCCCAAAAGCTGTCGGCCGTATGGCAGAATGCCTGCCGGTTTCAGGCATCCAGCGCAGCAATGGTGGTGTCCAGCATCCGGTTGGCATATGCCCATTCATTGTCAAACCAGGCCTGAATCTTTACCAGATGCCGGCCCGACACCCGGGTCTGGTGCAGGTCAATGATGGCGGATCTGGGGTCGTGGTTGAAATCACAGGAAACCAGCTGCTCATCACTCACCCCGAGAATGCCCGACAAATTGTTTGCAGCAGCATGGGTCAACAGCGCGTTCACGGCATCAGCATCTGTTTTTTTGTTCAATGATACGGTTATATCCATGATGGACACATTGACGGTGGGAACCCGTATGGCAAGGGTCTCAAACCTTCCTGCCATATGGGGCAGAATCCGGGCAATCCCTTTTGCAAGAGAGGTGGAAACCGGGATAATGGACTGCAAAGCCGACCGGGTCTTGCGCAGATCCTTGTTATACGCGTCAATCACCGGCTGGTCATGCATGGCGGAATGAATGGTGGTGGTCACCCCGCTTTCAATGCCCAGGTGAGAATCCAGTACATGCAGGATCGGAATCAGGCAGTTGGTGGTACAGGATGCATTGGAAATAACGGCATGCTCTTTTTTAAGGGTATGGTGGTTCACCCCGTACACAATAGTGGCATCCATTTCATCTTTGGCAGGATGGGAATAGATCACCTTTTTTGCGCCGGACAAAAGGTGCAGTTCAGCTGATTCCCGGTCATTATACACCCCGGTGCAGTCCAGGACCACATCCACTGCCAGGTCCTTCCAGGGCAGATTGACAATGTTTTTTTCCTGGAGCAGGTCAACGCGGTCCGTGCCGATGGCCATCCGCTGCCCGCTTTTTTCCACAGATCCGGGAAACCGGCCATGGGTGGAATCATGCCGTGTGAGGTGAAAAATGGTGTCGGAACAGGCGATCTCATTGATGGCGGAAAGATGCAGCCGCCTGTAAAACCGTTCTGATTCGTATAAGGCCCGGACCACGCACCTGCCGATGCGGCCGTATCCGTTTATTGCAATATTGTGTCTCATGTCTGTTTTCTCTGCCTGGCAATGGGTTTGGTATATCACCAATGTGATGTTATACCACAGCCTGACCCTATACCACAGCAGGACAGACAAGTTAAGCAAAATGCTGGTTTACACAGCATTTGTAAAAAAAATTTTTACAAACACCATGATCATTTTCCGGAAGCAGTCACCGGGAAGCCCTGCTGCCTGATAATCTGCAGCAACGGCTTCCCGGTGATATTTGCAGCAGGGTTGTCATTTTACAAGGCCCCACTGATTTGAAGGTGCCAGCACAGGGCATACAGCATCAGGCAAAGTCATTGAGCTGCTGCTTTACAGCTGCCAGTTCCGCTTCCAGCCATTTTGCCCGGGCCTGCAGGTCATTGCCGGCTTCCGGTGCTGTCTGCCATGGCATCATTGGGCCCCTGGGGCCAAAACCAAAACCGCCCTGGCTCCATCTTCTGCCCCGTCTTCTGCCAAATCCCATGCCGTACCCGAAACCAACTCCCTGGGCAGGATCTGCAGCGCCTGTGCACATTCCGCGCCCGCGCCCTGTCATGGGTCCTTGATTCTCCGGTCCTCTTCTGTTAAATCCAGGCATGATAACGCCTCCTTTTGTCTCGTGTTATGGGTTGTTCCTCCTGTGGCCGTGTCCACGGCCGCCCCCGCCTCTGCGGCGGCGGTGCCGTCCCCGGCCGGAGATGGTTTCATCAATTTCATAGCATCCGCCGGACAGTTTCAGCCGGCATGACGCCACAACTGCCTTTGTCAGTTTGAACCGCCCGGCTCTCAAAATCCTGCCCACTGTCTGACGGGAAACATTCATTATGCCGGCTGCCTGTCCCTGGTCCAGACCATCATAATCAATGAGGCGCACCGCCTCAAATTCTTCAAAGGACAATACCACCTCTCCTTTTTCCCGGCCCTCTTTGGGACCAAATTCTGTCACAACCGGCGGTACGCCTATACATCTGGGTCTTTTGGGCCGAGACATGGGCATCTCCTTTTTTTTGGTCATTTGATCATAATTTACCACCCTGATGTTGTTTGTCAAGGAAATAATGATCAGAGTTTCAAATTGACAAAAACCGGTATCTTGCATATAAAAAAGCATACCCCCTGAAGATAGTGTCAAACCCTTGACGAAGTCCGAAAAAAGTGCAACCATTTTCAATATGACAAAAAGGGGCATATCATGAAATATTTACAGATTATGTTTTGGGCCTGCGTGTTCGGCCTGTTTTCCGTAATCCCTGCATCTGCCGAATCAGATGCCATCACAGGCATACAACTGGCCCGGGATGTTTTTCACCGGGACCGGGGGAAAAATTCTGTTATCACCTCCCAGATGGTGCTTGTGGACAAAAATGACAACAAACGGGTCCGGCAGTTTGCCAGCAAACGGATTCGGGACGATGCGCTCGAGCGCCAGATTATCAGGTTCACGTTCCCGGCTGATATTGAAGGAACCGGTTTTCTCACCATTGAAAAACCGGGTTGGGAAACCGAGCAGTTCATCTACCTGCCTGCTTTGAGAAGAACCCGGCGCATTGTAACATCCCAAAAATCCCACCGGTTTGTGAACAGTGACTTTACCTATGAGGACATGGAGCGTCACCCGGTTGACGATTACACCTACAAGATCACCGGATCACAAACCATCGGCGGTGTTGCCTGCCATGTCATGGAAACCCGGCCCAAAGCGGGGGTACCGTCCCAGTACAGCCTGACCAAAAGCCTGATTGCCAAAGATTCCCTGGTGCCGGTCCTGGTAAAATACTTTGACAAAAAAGGCCGTCACTTCAAAACCTATAAAGTGCTGAAACTTGAAAAAATCCAGAATATCTGGACGGAGATGATCATCAGCATGGAAGACCATGAAAGAGAGCACAGCACCTTTTTGAAAATTGAAGGCATCACCTACAATACCGATATCGATCAGGCAGACGTATCCAGAAACCGCCTTGAAAACTATTAAAACGGTATATTTTTTGCATTCTTTGAAATAAACCATTTCAAAGGAGACAGCAATGTCAGGAAGAAACAGGGCAAAGTGTTGCCTGGTCATCCTCATATTCACCATTTCAGCAGGCTTGATGCTTCCGGAAAAAAGCTTCAGCCTGCCCGGCAACAAGGTTACCGCCATTGCTTTTGACAAAAACCGTGCAGCCCAAACCGTTGCCGTCTTTCTGACCAAACCCTTTGAACCCCGGCCTTTTGTTCTTCACACCCCTGAAAGAATCGTCATAGACATTGCCGATGCGTTTGTTCCCGGGGTGCGCATCGATAAACACACAGATGCCGACCTGGTGACATCTGTCACTGTTGCCCAGAACCGGAAGGATACCGTCCGGGTTGTTCTCCACATTGCAGACAATATCCCGTATCTCTACGACATCTCCCAGACAGCCGACCAGGAAAATCACGGATTCAAAATTGCTGTTTTTTCCACCCTGCAAAAAAAAGTCCCGGAAAACCCTAGTGATCACCACCAAGAAACAATCCTGACAAACGATCTTCCGGATGACCTGGACAGCGCAAAAATTCCCCCTGCAGCTTTCAAAAAAACCCCATCTGATCCGGATGCATCTGTGCTGCTTTTTGATGATGCTTCCGGGACAGATATTTTTGAACAAACCGGTTCCAAAGAAAAAAAAGGCGCGTTTACCCTGTCCGGCATTGTTCAGATCAGAACATCCCTGGATACAAAAAATAACGATCATATTGAAAACCAGACCCATCTGAAAAACCGGATACTGTTAGAATCCAGATACAAAAAATCCGCCAGGGTATCTGTTTTGTCTGATTACCTGTATTTCGGCAATGACAATGAAACCGATGAATACAACCTGGATCTGCATGAAGCGGTTTTTTTCCATAACAACAGCCGCATCGATTTTTCCATGGGCAAACAGATTATCCGATGGGGCAAAGCCGATCATATCAGCCCTGTGGACACCATTAACCCCACAGATGCAAGAGAGTTCATCCTGGCGGATTATGAGGAGAGCAAACAGCCGGTGTGGATGGCCAACCCCAAACTGCTTTTTGAAAACTTCACCCTCGAAGGGGTCTTTGTCCCGTTTTTTGAAGAAGCAGAACTGGACTATTTCGGAACAGACTGGGCAGTTTTCACCCATCTGAAAAAAGAGATTGGATCATCACCTGTTTCCGAGGATATCAAACACTATTTCAACCGCCTGGCTGTAGAGAAACAGGACCCGGACACAGAAGCAGAGTTCGGGCTCCGCCTGGCCACAACAGTAAAAAAATGGGACCTGGGTGTATCCTGGCACCATACCACCGAAGACCTGCCATATTTTGCAAGTTTTCCTGTCAAAAATATCCATGTAGACGGCTCCCTGAACCGGGAAGACCTGGGAAAATCTCTGGAAACAGCTGTGTTAACCGATGAGAACATCATGGTGGAATTTCTAAGAACCGATATCATCGGAGGGGAATTTGAAACCACCTGGTCAGGTTTCGGGTTCAGAGGAGAGGCAGCGTGGTATGAAAACCAGTCATTGCTCACCGCTTCCCTCACCTCTTCGAAAAATGCCACATTCACCTATACCATTGGAGCAGATTACACCACAAAATCCGATATCTACCTGAACCTGCAGTTCACCCACCAGTATATATCCGGATATACGCCTGACATTCTGTATTTCAAACAAAACAACTATTCTCTGTCAGGGGAAATCAGCCGTGATATTTTCGTGGACTGGCTGGAGGCATCAGTGCTATATTCCATTACTTTGAGTGATAGCGCCTGGTATTTGTCCCCGCGCATTACCCATACCTATGTCACAAACCTTGACCTGGTCGTCGGGGCTGACATCTTTTCCGGGGACAAGGATACCTGGCTTGGAAGGTTCAGTGACAATGACCAGCTGTTTATTGATATATCATACCGGTTCTGACCAATGATAAAATATTTTCCGTTCAAGATTCTGATTTTGTGCATTCTGCTGCCCCCTGTTTTGTATATCCTCACCATCCAGGTGCTGGAAACCCATCTGGAGACATCTGTTAAAAACGCACTGGAAGAGATCTATATTGGTGACAGCGCTCCTTTGCTGGACGGAACCCTGGAGATCGAACAGGCGGTCGCCCGGAATATCAATGCGTTTTTGCAACAAAAAAACCTGCAGACCTGGGGAATTCAGACCAGGGTCTCTGTCACAACCCGGCAGGGAACCCTGCTGTACCCCAGAACGTTTGATCTGGATGACCAGGACACCGCTCTGCCGGAAATTTCTCCCATGGAAACCGCTGCCAGAAACTACGACCTGCTGAACCAGGGACTGGTGCTGGAATTTGACCTGGCAATCGCCCATGCCCGTCTGCTCAGCGGTCTGATTCTGGGGTTGTATATCCTGGGTGCCCTGGGCATGTTTTTGTGGTTTTACCGCATCGGTGCCACCAAATCCCGGTACGATACCCTGCAGCAGGAACAGGAGATCGCACACCTTCAGGACCTTGAAAAACAATACCGGAAAAAACTGGTGCACCTGGATCAGGAACAAAAGACATTGTCTGCTGAACTTGGCCAGGTGAAACACCATTTTGAAGGAGAAAAAAAGCGGGCATCCGTCAATGAAGAGGAGATGATTCAGGAGATCATCCATCTGGAAGAAAAACTTGCGGCAAACCTGGCTCACCAGCAGCAGCAGCGGCAGGTCATTGATGAATTAAGCGACAAAATCCAGCAGTTTGAAACCGGCAAACGCAAGACCCGCAAAGAAAAAACCAAGGAAGAAGAGGTCTTTCAAAAGCGTTTCTCCACCCTGTACAAGCAGACAATTGTTCACACAAAAGCCGTGGACGGGTTTGCTGGACTGACTTCCGAACTGCAGTTGAAAGCCGAGGAGATCATCCATCAGCTCAACCAGGATCCGGGCCTGGTGCCGGTCAAGCGCAAAGTGTTCGGAAAAAAAAACCGCGAAACCGTGTTCGAGGTTATCTTTTCCTACAAGGGCCGCCTGTATTACCGCCTGATGCCTGACACCCGCGTGGAGGTGCTTTCCATCGGTACCAAACACACCCAGGCAAAGGACCTGTCATTTTTGAACAACCTGTAATCCGGATCAGACGTCACCCCCTGGAAGGCTGCCTGACCAATGCCCTGATCTCCTCTATTTTGGCTGTGCAGGCATCTTCGCCCCTTTGCATCAACACCCTGCCCCGGTGAAAATCATCCCAGGCAAAGCCCTGGACATCCGGATAGACCACCACATCGGCATGCTGCACAAATCCGCTGGTGGCCCTGCCGTGCACAATACTGATGGTTCTGGCAATCACCTGTTTGATACCCGGAGACCGGTCTGTCAGTTCTGCCTCTGGATGGGGGCTTTCCACACACACGGCAATTATCCTGTCCGCCCCCTTCTGCTCCAGTATATTCACCGGCACCGGATTGAGCAGGCCCCCATCCACCATCCACCGGCCGTTGTACCGGATGGGAACAAACAGCGCCGGCACAGAAAGGCTTGCCCTGACCGCCTTTGCAACATCACCGGTTTCAAACAGCACCTCTTCGCCCTTTAAGATATCAACCCCCACCACATAGGCAGGTATGACCAGATCCATGAAATCCGCATCGTCAATGGCACCTGCCACAAGGTTCATGGCTTTTGTCCCTTTTAAAAAACCATGCAGGGGCAGGGTATAATCAAAAATTTTTCTGCGCACCTGGGACCGCCTTTCAAAACGGTCTATGGTGGATTTCATGAGATGATCCACTGATCCCTTTGCTGCAAATATGGCCCCCACCAGGGCCCCCATGCTGGTGCCGGCAACCATGTCGATGTGGATATTTTCCCGGG
>Ga0102943_1001941_pt1 | contig 12419 bp, 11 predicted proteins | sample SalPonC_black_MG_FD_78174 | JGI IMG/M metagenome (GOLD analysis project Ga0102943, IMG submission 78174) | Salt pond soil microbial communities from South San Francisco under conditions of wetland restoration - Salt Pond MetaG... | ecosystem: Environmental > Aquatic > Marine > Intertidal zone >...
AACAAATGCGGATCTGCTTTGGTTGCAGGCAGCACCAGCATATCACTGCCGTGCACCTGGTTCACAAACAAGGCCCGGGACAGGCCAAGAAAAGACAGGATCCGGCTGCGGTTTTCCATGACAGCATCCGGGTCATCACCGGTACTGAATCCCACATTCAAAGAATCAAAAGGGGGGGTGCTTACCCCCCCTGTGCGGTCAAACACGGCATGGGCCAGGTCCGGGCACCCGGACAAATGGGAGAACCTGCGGAAACCCGGGCCTGTTTTACCAGGTGGGGTTTGTGAAGAAACGGCTGCCCTTTCAATGAAATCTTTCATTAGTTATACCTGTTAGCTGTCAGCTTTTATGTTGTTAGCCTTTGGTTTCAGGGGAAAGGGCACAGGGTGGCCACAGTTTCAATGATGTGCTCAGCGATAATCATTCCATATTGAGCAGTATCGTGTATGCCGGCATGTGCCGGGTCGTTTTTCGGGTTCATGAAGGACACCTGTGGTTATGGTTAATGCCGTTTGTGTCGTTTTTGAATGATTTTAAGGGTAAATACAATCTTTTGCTGCTATCCTTTAGGCACGCAAACCCGTATTGTTCATAAAAGCCTCTGGCACTGTCGTTAACTGCATCAACAATCATGGCATAGATTGCTATCTGGTCGCTTACTGACAGCGTTCGCTTAATGGCATCTATCAACAGCATTCTGCCGATACCGTATCCCTGCGCCTTTTTGCTGACTGCAAGCCTGCCAATCAGGGCAGCAGGTATTGGATGTCTGGGCAGCTTCCGGGCCAGATTTTCAGGTAACTGGCTCATTTCAATAGATAATGTACTCAAGCTGTAATAGCCCAGCATCTCTTTAGAATTGCCAGACTGCTCTGCAACAAAAATACGACTGATGCTGCGTTTGATATCCTGCCCGGCCTGCCTATGAATATAATGATCCAATGTGTCCACATTACAATAAAATCCGGCTCTGTCGTGTTCAGAGTTCAACGGCGCAATGACCAGATCCCGGAAACGTGTCATTTGGTGACAACACGTTTATCATATTCTTCAAAAGCTGCGGTCAATTTGGGATTAAATCGCACAGGGGCGGAAAGTGCTTCAAAAAAAGACTTTGAATTTTTTGCATTCAAGGTCATCATCTGATGCTCCTGGACTGTTTTTTCCGCACACTTCAAAGCACTGGTCAATATAAAATGACTGATTGTCTTGCCCTCAAAGCCGGCAGCAAGCGTTATGAGGTCTTTTGCGCTGCTTTGTACACGAAGATTTATTCTCTCTGTTTTGCTTTGTGATGCTGTATCCATAAATTATACCTTTTTTTGTGTTTTTGTTGACATCTCCAGAAAATGTACGCCATATCGGTGCCTTTGTCAACACTCTGTGGAAGGGGCGATCAATACTTTTTCATTTCCAGAGTTCCAGGTCAATTTGTGCCACTGATAGAGTTCCTTCTTGACTTTTTCACCAGGTTCCGGTAACTAATTAAAATTAGGAAACAAAACCATCCTTATTAATATTTTTTAGAAAAAATCGGGTTATTGCAAAATAATAACAAGTTAATAGAAGACAATACCTTTTAATATAAATATCGGGCAAGGAGAAATCACCATGAGCAAATCCTTTCTTAAAGACAAACACATACTGGCAGTGGATGATGAACAGGACATCATTGAAACCATCCAGGAAATTCTTGATACGGCAAAAGTGGATGTGGCAAAGGACTATGAGACGGCATCGGAAAAAATATTTACCACCCGCTATGACCTGGCCATCCTGGACATCATGGGGGTCAACGGCATCAAACTTTTAGAAGAATGTGTCCAGCGGGACATTCCGGCCATCATGCTCACCGCCAATGCCATGAACCCCCAGTCATTGATAGAATCCATTAAAAAAGGGGCTGTTTCCTATCTGTCCAAGGAACATTTAAGTGAGCTGGACACCCTGATCGATGAATTCATGGGGGCCAAAAGCCAGGGCAAACCCACCTGGAAACTTTTGTTTGACAAGCTCGGGGACCATTTTGACCTGCGGTTCGGTGACAACTGGAAGGACGAAAACCGGGACTTCTGGGATGATTTTGAGAAACACTGGACAGTGTCCCGGGGTATCCAGGAACGGCTGCGTCACAATGCCAATATCATTGACAAAGGAATTTAGTGCGCGCCTCCCCGATTTCTAACTGAAAAACAGGGAAATGGGGAGGGACCCTCCGGGCTGCGGATTTTTAGGTTTTAGTTATACCCGAACATCCGGGGCAGAAACAATACCACCTGGGGAAAATAGGTCAGGAAAAACAGCACACTTATCTGGATAATCAGGAACGGCAGCACTGCCCGGGACACATAAATAATATCCCGTTTGGCCAGGGCCCCGGTGATAAACAGACTCACCCCCATGGGCGGGGTACAGTAGCCGATGGCCAGGTTCACGGTCATGATCAGACCAAAGTGCATGGGATCCACGTTGAACGGTCCCAGGAGCGGCAGGAATACCGGCCCCAGAATCAGGGTGGCGGAAATAATGTCCATGAACATGCCGATGATGAGCAGCAGAATATTCATGGCCAGTAAAAACATGATGGGAGACTGGATGGAGGCCACCACCACCTCGGCCACCCGGTTGGGAATATTTTCAAAAGTCAGGTACCGCCCGAAACAGGTGGCTGAGGCCACAATGAGCAGCAAGGTGGCTGATGTGACCGCAGAACTTACGGTCACATCCTTGATATCATCAAAACTCATGGACCGGTAGATAAAATATTCCACAAAAAACGCATACACTGATGCCACAACTGCTGCCTCATTGGCGGTAAACATCCCGGAGAATATCCCACCGAAAATGATGACAATGAGCATCAGTGCCCAGAATCCTTCTTTGAAAATTTCCAGCAGATCCCCCACTCTGGGTGCAGGCAGACGTTTGATATCGGTTCTTTTGCGGTACAGCAGCCAGGTATACAGGCATACGCAGAAAATAATCAGTATACCCGGGATGAACCCGGTGATAAACAGCCCTTCCAAAGATACATTGCTGATCATGGAGTAAAAGATCATGCTGATGCTGGGGGGGATGATGACCCCCAGGTTGGGAGAGGTGGTCATCAGCCCCAGGGTATAATTCTCATCATACCCGTTTTTCATCAGGGCCGGGATCATGAATCCCCCCAGGGCCACCACCGTGGCCACAGTGGAGCCGGAGATGGCACCGAACAGGCCGCATCCGATGACCCCGGCCATGCCCAGCCCCCCGGGCAGCCAGCTCACCAGGGCGTTGGCCAGATTGATGAGTTTTTCAACAGTTCTTCCCTTGCTCATGATATTGCCGCAAAGGATAAAAAACAGCACCACCACCAGAGAAAAATTATCCAGACTCCTGAAAAGGGTCTGGATAAGCAGGGCCAGTGGCATGTCCAGAAAAAAAATCAGTCCAATGGTTGCAGTGAAGAACAGGCACAGGAAAACAGGTACATAGGTGGTCATGCATCCCAGAAGAATGCAAAGGATAATCAAGTCACTTGTCTGCATGGAAAAAGGCCCTTTTTTATTTTGATGTATAATCCTGGATCATCACCTGTATCGTCCTGAGGAACACCATCACACCCGTTACGGGCATGATGGCGTACACAACAACCAGGGGGATCTGCATGATGATGGTTTTCTGGTGGGTCAAATACTGGAGATGGGTCATTTTAAATCCATAATAAATCATCATTCCTGCAAACACCAGCATCAGGATATTGGTATAAAAGGTCAGGCCGGTTTTCAGTTTCGGGAAAAGCTGGACAACCGCATCGATCCGGATCATGGCCCGCTGTTTAACCGCCACACTGGCCCCCACGAACGTGGAGTAGATAATTACAATCCGGACCAGTTCTTCACTCCAGGCCAGGGTATAATTGAATCCATACCGCAGCACCACGTTGAAAAACAAAGAGATCAATGCAACCATAACCATGATGAACAGGGTCCACTCTTCAATTTGGCTGGCTATGGCATCCAGTTTCTTAAGCAATCTCCCAAGCATAAAAACAATCCCAGGCTAAATGGTTTGACATCCTTTATGTGATTTTCCTGTCCTCAGGTTTTACTCGTTTAAAAAATTCCGCACTTCTTTGAGATAATTATCCGGTTTATAGGTATCTCCGGGATACAATTTGTTGATTTCAGGGGCATATTTTTCATAGGTGGCCTGGCTCTGGTCTTTGAGGATCTCCATTTCCGCCTCAGGCAGCTGAAAAAACTGCACCCCTGATGCCTTGGCATCTTCTATATTCTGCTTTTCCCAGGCCGCAGTTCTTTCCCGGTTTGCAGCGCAGACATCATTTACTGTCTGGATAAATGTTTCGCGCAGATCTGTGGGCAGACTGGCCAGCCATGCCTTGTTGAAGATCCAGATGAACAGGCCCTGGGCATAGTTGATCTGGGTGAAATACTTGGCCACTTCAAATTTCTTGGTCAGATTGCACACGGCCGGGGTATGGTCCAGCCCGGTGATGACCCCCTGTTTCAGGGCCACCTGTACATCGGGCCAGGGCATGGATACCGGGTTGAATCCCCAGTTCCGGTAAGTTAACTGGTTTACGGCAGCCTCTGCTGTCCTGAATTTTATTTTTTTGGCATCTTCAATGGATTTTACAGGTTCAGTGGTGGCCCAGCCATAGTTTCCATAGCCGGTGATATCCAGACCAGTGATACCCTGGTGGTCCATGGCGTTCATAAAATGGCTGAACAGTTTTTCATTGGAGACAAACTTGTCCAGTTTTTCAAAGGAATCCACCAGAAACGGCAGGTTGACCAGACCGAACCTGGGTCCCAGGTTGGTGGATGCCACCGAAGACACCCCCATGCCCTGGATGGCGCCCATCTGGAGCATATTGAGCACCTCTACTTCGCCGCCAAGGATGGAAAGGGGCTTAAAATCGATGTAAATCTGGCCGTTGGAGCGTTTCCACAACTCATCGCGCATTTCAAACCCGGCATGGGTGCCCACCAGGGCGGGTGTGGAAACATTGGAAACAATGCACCGGTATTTGGCACCTTTGGGGTCAAAATCAGGTTTCCATTTTTCAAGTGAGGGGGCAGCAGCCAGACCGGATCCTGTGAATGTGAAAATAGCCACCGTTAATACCAGCAAAAAGCCAAAAATTGTTGGAAATCTCATAATGTCTGTTCCTTTCCTTACGGTTAAAGTTATACTGTTGTCAGTGCGGCAGGCCCTTTGCAGCCGCACTGGTTGTAACTTTATTTATGGAACCTATGCCAGTTGCTTGAACGCCTCTTTGCGACCGGTATATTTTTGTCTGAGCTGGGGTTTCATCAATTTGCCAGTGGGATTTCTTGGCACTTCATCAAAAATCACCTTCCTGGGAACCTTGTACAACGACAGTTTGGATTTGGCAAATTCAATCACCTCTTCTTCGGTCATCTGCCGGCCGTCCTTGATCTGGACCACGGCCATGACAATTTCCACCAGCCGGTCATCCGGATACCCTATACAGGCGACATCGTCAATATCCGGATGGTCCATAAGCGCATCTTCTATCTCCACCGGATAGATGTTTTCTCCGCCGCTGGTAATCATGTCTTTCATGCGATCCACAATATAAAAATATCCATCCTTATCCATCTTTAGTAGATCTCCGGTATAAAGCCAACCATTTTTTATGGTTTCTGCCGTTTTTTCAGGATTGGAATAATATTCATACATCATGCGCGGTGTTCTGAATACCAGTTCCCCCACTTCTCCGGCAGGCAGTTCATCCCCCAGGGGATCCACGATTTTTGCCTCCACGCCGAATGTGGGTTTGCCAATGGAACCGGGCTTGGTGAGTACATCTTCCGGATACAGATTAAAGGTGCCGCCCCCGCCGCCTTCGGTAATGCCGTAAATATTGGAAACCCTGCAGGGCAGTTTTTCCACCAGTTCCTTCATGATGTCAAACGGCACAGGCTGGGCACCCACCTCCATGTATTTCCATGCAGACAGATCATACTCTTGGAGGTCAATGGTCCTGTTGTTCATACCATTGAGAATGGCGATGGCAATGGGAACCACAAAAAGCGTATCTGTGCACCCTTCAGCTGCCATGGCTTCTATGATCCATTTGGGATCTTTAAAATCTTTGATAATGGTGCCGGCAGCGCCGGTGGCATAAAACGGGGCCCACAAAAACAAGGTGCCTGAATGGTACAGGGGCAGAAAAATCAGGTAGTTGTCATCTTTCTGCACAAAATAGGTCATACCGTTGCCCACGGCGGTGCTGTTAAGAGAATAATGGGTATGGAGCACAGGTTTGGGCTTGCCCGTGGTGCCGGAGGTGAACATCATGGCCAGGCCATGGTCTCTTTCCACCTGGACCATGGCATCTTTTGTGTCCTGGTATTGCTGGATGACGGCAAAATCGATCATGTCTTCAGGCACGGTTTCGCCCACACAGACAAAGTGTTTGACGGAGGCAAGGGTTTTCTGGATCGGCTGAACCACCCCCAGAAATTCCGATCCCAGTATGAATACATCCGGGTTGCAGACCCCGGCTGCATACTGGATATCCGGGCTTTCAAACCGGAAGTTCAAAGGCACCACCAAAGCACCCAGGCGGATGATGGCATAGTAGGTTACCAGCCATTCCAAAGAATTGTTCTGGAGGTGCATGACAAAATCACCTTTTTTCACCCCCAGCTCCTTTGCCAGGTAATTGGCGGTGCGGTTGATTTCATCATTGAATTCCTGCCAGGTAAAGGTGCGCCTTGTGCCTGATGCAGGTGTTCTTTCAATCAGACAAACCTTTTCAGGGATGTGTCGCGCATGAATTGAAGCATAACCTGAGTAGTTCAACGATCTCCTCCTTATATAATCATGTTAATATTACATACCCAACTTTCGCATTTTCTGTGTTGTTTAAAAGCCATCCACCTCTGCCTGGTATCAGAAATTCACCTTGTCAAGTCCCTTGAGTCCCAGAATTTCCCTGGTCTCATCCGAGGTGGCAGGGGTAAGGCTCATCTCTTTGGCCACGTTCTTGATCATGTTCACCTGATCGGCGGAGGCCTTTGCCATGACGCCTTTTCCCGCGTATACCGAATCTTCCAGCCCCACCCGCACATTCTGGGCACCCATGGCCATGGCAGTGGTGGTGATGGGAATCTGAAACCTGCCGCCCGCAGCCACGGACCAGGTAAAATTTTCCTGTCCCAGCACCTCTTTGGCTTCGTCATGGATCAGCACCAGGTGTTTGACAGAGGGTGTCATCCACCCCACCATGGGGCCGAACACAAACTGCAGGTGCACCGGCAGTTTCACCAGGTTTTCCTCCATGAGCCATTTCACATAGGAGACATGCCCCAGTTCATAGATCTCAAATTCGGGTTTGGTATCAATTTCCAGAAAGGTTTTGGCATAGATCAGGTCATCGTTGAAGGTGGGCCGGAAGGTGACGTTCTTGCACAGTTCCAGGTAGTCTTTTTCCCAGTCATGCTTGAATTCCTTGAACCGGCTGGCAATCTGAAAAATTCCGAAGTTAAAGGGTGCCGGGTCAAAAGAGCACATTTCAGGCTGCAGTTTTTTAATGGGAATCAATTTTTCTTCGGTGGTCTGGTTCATGCCGCCGCCGGTGGTGGGCAGCAGCACCATGTTGCATCTGGCCTTGATCTTGGAATGCACCTCAAGGAACAGGTCCGGATCTGAGACCGGCAGGCCGTTCTCCGGGTTGCGCACATGAATATGGGCAATGGCTGCCCCTGCCTCCCATGCTTTGACCGCATCTTCCACGATCTCATCCGGGGTGATGGGCAGATAATCACTCATGGTGGGAATGTGGACCGAACCGGTGATGGCTGCTGTAATAATAATCTTATCCATATTGTTTTCTCCTGTATATTAGGGTTGTGGATTTTAATACCATGGGCCAGGCACGGGCCGGCATCCTCACGGCCAGACCTGATCCAGACCCGCCAATAGGCTGCTACACCCTGTATTCCTCTTCCAGATCCAGCAGAAACATCCGTTTTTCCTTTACATTGTCAATGATAAAAGAGGATTTTATGACCTGGATGCCTTCTATCTGTGTCAGTTTCTTGTTCATGAACTCCCCGTAGGTCTTGATGTCTCTGGCTGCCACCTTGAGGATAAAATCATTGGCCCCGGCAATCTGATAGCACTCAACCACCTCATCCAGGGCCATGAACTTTTCTTTTATCATGGCCACGGAGGACAGATTGCTCAGATTCAGGCTGATATTTACCATGGCCATGATGGTAAACCCGATTTTTTCCGGGTTTACCACTGCCGTAAAATGGGTGATCACCCCTGAAAGCTCCAGCCGCTTGACCCGTTCCAGGGTGGCGGGGGCGGATATACCCACAATTTTTGACAGTTTTGAATTGGTTATCTTCCCATTTTCCTGCAGGGTGTTCAAGATTTTTTTATCGATTCTGTCCAGTACCATATTGCTTTCTCCTGTAACCTATAAAAGCAAATGGCTGTATTTTTCCTGGATCAACGGCAGCAGTTCCTTAAAGGTATCATCAATTTTTTCCAGGAACATGTCTATCTCCTCATCAGTGATAACCGTGGACAGGATAAACAGGCCCCTGGGGATGTTGAATATCTTTTTGTTGAGCAAAGACAGGTGCATGAGGGTGTGCAGTTCCTCTTCAGATGCCAGCACATGCTCGGCCCGCACGGTGGGCTGGTTTACAAAATGAATATTCACCAGGGATCCGATCTGGTTGGACTGGATGTTCAGGCCGTTGCCGGCAATACGTGCCAGCAGTCCTTTCTGCAGCCGGTCCCCGGTGGCGTTGATGGCAGCAACCGCCTTTGCATCATACTTGGACAGGGCTGCGAATCCGGCCTGCATAACGGTTTCATACCCGTTAAAGGTCCCGGAATGATACAACGGCCTGTCTGTATTTTCATGGCAGTAAATGTTCATGAACTCGGCTTTGCCGCCCAGCACCCCTATGGGAAGCCCCCCGCCCACCACCTTGCCCACGGTGGTGAGATCCGGTGTCACCCCGTACAGATGCTGGCACCCGCCGGTATCCACCCGGAAAGAAAAGATCTCATCAAAAATCAACAGCACACCGTGGGCAGTTGTTATATCCCGGGCTTTTTGCACAAATCCCGGTGCCGGCAGCACCACCCCGCCAGCCCCTAAAAACGGTTCCATGACCACGGCGGCAAGATCTGCAGCATGCCGGGTCACCATTTTTTCCAGGGCGTCCGGGTCATTAAACGGCACCTCCAGCATGTCTTGTGTCATGCCCGCTGGAATGCCTGCCGTGATGACATTTTTCTTGGTGGAGGCAGCCACGCAGTCATGGGTGCCGTGGAACCCGCCGCTCATTTTCAGAATCTTGTCTTTACCGGTTATGGCCCTGGCTGTGCGCAGGGCAAACATGGTGGCTTCGGTACCGGAATTGAGAAACCGCACCTTGTCAAACCCCGGCACCCGGTCACACAACAGTTTTGCCAGATGGTACTGGCCGTCGGTGGGGGTGGAATACTGGGATCCTCTGGCAATGCCCGCCTGGACCGCGGCCACCACATCCGGATCCCCGTGACCGTGCACCAGGGCACCATAGGCATTGGTGACATCCAAAAGCTTATGGCCTTCATGGGTATACACATGGGCACCCTTGCCATAATCGATGTGGATGGGCCAGGGCTTGAAATAGCTCAGGCTTCTGGTGGCCCCTCCGGGAATATAGTTTACCAGCTGCTGGTGCCGCTCCCGGGAAGCAGGGTAATTTTTCCGGTATTCATCAACTATTGCCTCTGCAACAGGATGCACTGACATAATCTCCCCCTGTATGAAAGTGTTACGTTTTAAGTGTTACGTTTTAAGTGTTAAGCTAATAGCTAAGAGCTAAGAGCTAAGAGCTAAGAGCCATGGCCGCAGTTAATAATGCTTACTCTTTTTTATGCACAATGAGCAGTTCCCCCAGGGCATCTTCCACTTTTTTGACGAACTCACCGGATTCGATCCTGGCTTTGAGTTCTTCCATATCATCAATGTACACCTTGTCCTTGTCCATGTAGCCCAGGGTTTCACGCACCGCCTCATACATGATTTTGCCGGCCGGGCTCAGTTTGTCAATGCCCCGCAGGTCAGCTGCCTGGGCCGCACACAGCAGTTCAAAGGACAGGATATGGTTGGTGTTCTCCACAATTTTCCTGGCTTTTCTGCCGGCGATGAGGCCGAAGCTGACAATGTCCTGAAAATCTGCGGTGGAGGTGATGGACTGGATGGAGGCAGGCACGGCCAGGGTCCGGTTTTCCGCCACAAGGGAGGTGGTCATGAACTGGCCGCCCATAAGACCCATGCGCACCCCGGTGTCTTCTTTGCACAAAAACGGGGGCAGCCCGACGCTGTTGGAGGGATCCAGAAACCGGTCGATGCGCCGGTCCGACACCACCCCGATATTGACCATGGAGATGCCCAGGCAGTCCATGACAAAGGAGATGGGCTGGCCGTGGAAATGGCCGTTGTGGATAAAGGTGTCAAATTCGGTGAAAATCAAGGGGTTGTCATTGCTGGAGTTCAGTTCCCGCAGCAGCACTTCATGGGCATGGTTCACCGCTTCTTTGGTGGGTCCCACAAACTGGGGGGTGCACCTGATGGAATAGGCGTCTTCCACAGGAATGTCAGCCACGGAAATGCCTTCGTGTTTCTTGAGCACGGCCTGGAGCTTTACGGACAGTTCCTGCTCATCAATGGCCATGTCAGACCCGGTGAGCAGCTTGGTCAGGTTCATGGCAGTGGCATACTGGCCGGGATGGTATTTTTGCTCATGGACCCGCACATCAAAGGGGTTGATCCGGCCCATCAGGGTTTCAATGGCAAAGGCAGCAATGATATCCGCATTTTTCAGGGTGTTGGTGGCTTCGGTGATAACGGTGCAGGCCAGGCCCACCATGGCGGAGGTGCCGTTGATAAGGGACAGCCCTTCTTTGGCATTCAGGTACATCAGCTCCACCCCGGCCGCATCCATGGCTTCTTTGCCGGGCATGACCCTGCCTTTGTATCTGGCTTTCCACTCGCCGAACCCCACTGCAGCTATACACCCCAGCGGGCCCAGATCACCGCTGGTGCCAAGGGACCCTTTCCTGGGAATCAGGGGAAAGACCTGCTTGTTGATCATATCCAGGTAAATCTTGAGGTTTTTTTCCTTGATGCCGGAATACCCCCGGCACAGGGAATTGGCCCGGGCGATCATGAAAATTCTCACCAGGGTGTCTTCAAAAGGTTCTCCCACCTGGGTGGTGATGCTTCTCACCAGGTTTTTCTGGAAATCATTGTCCCGTTCCTTGGGCAAAAGGTGGTCCACCAGCCCGCCACAGCTGGTATTCACCCCGTAAATGCAGCGCTCCTCATTGGCCCATTGGTCCACAAGTGCCCGGCATTCCCTGATTTTGGGCCAGTTGTCTGTTTTTACTTCCACCTGCATGGACAGGTCATTGCCTGCCTGCATCAGTTCTTCGATGGTCAATGAATAGCCGTCCAGAATCAAACGGTTGTCTGTGATTGGCATGGTATTTCCTCCGTGAAATAATATCATTGGTGTAATGGTGATTTGCAGGGAAAAATCGGCAGAAGCCCAGGAGTGAGAGTCGTACCAGGTGGAGATCAATTTTCCGGCTTTCCCTGATATAAGGCTAACCAGATCCCCATTTCTTTGTCAAGAACTATTTTTAATTTTATAAGGAGAAATAGAAATTTTTTAGCATAATTCCATGATAGAATCAGTTGAAAGGCTTATTTTCTAAGTTTTTTTGGATTTAAAACCTTATTTTTCCATTGTGCTATTCCAGGTAGTTTTCCACAATTTCGCCAAGCAGTTCCAGGCAGCCGCCATAAAAATGGTCGCACCCTGGAACGATTTCAAACCGGGGAGCGATTTTCCAGCGGTTGATATGGGCCTGGACCATGTCGGCCGGGGCAATATCATCTTCCTGACCTGTGATGATCAGCCCTGTGCGCGGCAGGGCGGGAATATCGTCAAAGGACATGAACCCCACCGGCGGGGAAACCATGACATGGTCTGAAATATCAACCCCGTCTGATACCACAGATGCATTGATACGGGCGCCAAAGGAATATCCGGCCAGAAAAAGGGTGGTGGCACCCTGGTCAGCCAGAAACTGCAGGGCTGCGGCAACATCTGTCTGTTCGCCCTGGCCGTTATCATACATACCGGTACTGCCGGCGGTTCCCCGGAAATTGAACCGCAGGGTGGCAAACCCTTTTTTTGCAAAACTTGTGGCCATCTGCATCACCACCGGATTGTCCATATTTCCGCCGTAAAGGGGATGGGGATGCGTGATCACAACCCCCCGGTCTGCTTTTGCAGTATCCAGCATGCCCTGGAGGCGGATGGTCTGATTTTTTATGACAACGGATTTTTCCATGT
>Ga0102943_1001942_pt1 | contig 12416 bp, 9 predicted proteins | sample SalPonC_black_MG_FD_78174 | JGI IMG/M metagenome (GOLD analysis project Ga0102943, IMG submission 78174) | Salt pond soil microbial communities from South San Francisco under conditions of wetland restoration - Salt Pond MetaG... | ecosystem: Environmental > Aquatic > Marine > Intertidal zone >...
ACTGCTTTTGATATGCATCCGCAACCAGGTGTGCCCTATCGAAAATTACCCGGTCATACTTGACATTGACTTGATGGAGGATTTCGTCAGCCATATCTTTCGCCAATTGAGGGTCTTCTGAGATGACTTCGAGCATAACGGATTCGTATTTCGTCTTGGATACCCGCACGTTATCGCGGTATTCCTCCAACAAATAAAATCTCGAATTCTCTTGCTCAGGAGAAATGTCATAGACTTCGTACAAATCAAATTTTTCGATGATTGAATCTCTCACCGATGAAGCATCAAAAAATTGAAGCAGTTGCTCTGTCTCAGATTCATCAGCATATACTTCGATGTTTGTTGGATAAACCACGGCTGTACTCTTGTACTTAGGGGTCATAAATACAGGCAGTGATATAACCACCCCAACAATAGCAGAAAGCACTGCCACCAAAATAAACAGTTTGAGGTTGGCTCTTACGACCCCAATCAACCATTTAAAGTCAAAACTCTTCGATTCCATTAATAAGGTATTTGGAAAATAAACGGCACAAAAGTAGCAATATTAGGCCTTGCCCGCTTTATTCATTGCTTTTCAACAAACGCATAAACTTATGAACTGAAAATAAACCGGTTAACACGAGAAGGCTACCTCCCGCCAAGGCTGAAAACAGAAAGCGGTAAAATGGATTGTCAACCCAAGGTTCTATGACAAACAAATTGATGCCGAAAGCGAGAATGCCATATGAAGCAAACTGAAATATGAGCTTTTGGTTGAACCCGAAATGGAAACGGTTCACCACTCGAAACATTTGAGCCGCACCGGCGAAGATCTGAGTAGCCATGGTGGCAATGGCCGCTCCGAAAGCGCCATAATAGGGAATTAAAAAAATGTTCAACACAAGATTCAACAGAAGCCCGCCGATGGAAATGTAATTGAGCTTTTTTAAATCTTCATCGGCGGTCATCAAGGTGCCGTACACATAAAACATGGCCACACCCACAAAACCGATCATCAGAGCCGTAAAAGCCAAGATCGAGCTTTCAGTCACCTCGGGGTATCGCCATTCGAGAACAAAATCGGCATGAAAGAAGAAAACGATTGCCGTTGCTATGGCACTGCCCAAGAGCAATCGGGCAGCCGTCTCAACCATTGGCTTCACCGGAGTTTTCTCTTTCAGCATCCTGGAGTATATCGGCAGAAGCAATACCGCAAATAAATAAGCAAACATGGAAGCGGCCTCGAAAAACCGAAAGCCCTGTGCGTACTCACCCGCAGTAAAACTTCCATTCGGTCCGATTTTTTCCAGCATGATGCCGTCGATTCTATTGTATAGCCCCCCGATGAGCATAAAGGTGGCATAGGGTAAGCTCTTTTTAAAAATTTGGATGGCGAAGAGCTTGTCAAAATTCCACCTTAGTCTCCCGATTTCTTTTTTTAAAAAGACGACTGAAATGAGCAAGGTGAGCGAGTAGGAAAGCGTTTGTAAATAGACAAACCACTCAATTTTAAATTCACCCCCGGTGATATTGGTGAAGAGCAAAATGCTGCAAAAAATCACCAGCAGGGTGCGGTCCAGAACGGAAACCACACTGTCGGTTTTGAACATGTGCAGTGCGGCTAAGTTGGATCTTCCGAAGAGAATGAAGGACACCAATACCTGATTGAAACAGAGCAAAGCCAAGACGTTAAAGGAAGCCCCCTGATAACCCAGCACCACGCCCAAGGCCAAGGTGATGGCTGCATATACCAATGCCAAAACGGCCTTGATGCTGAACAGTTTCGAGAAGTGCTTGGAGACCAATCGAAAATTCTTGGAAATGTTGTTGTTGTTGAAATTGTTGATTCCTAAATCAATGAGAATATTGAAAAGGAAACTCAAATTGAGAAGCCCGAAATAAAGGCCATAGGTTTCCTGCCCCACTCGGCTTTGCACCTCAGCATCTATTCCCAAAATATAGAAAGGCTTCACCAGCAGGTTAAGCAGAAGAATAAGACCTAAACTTGAAAGAAATTTCTTTTGCATACTTAAGATACCTCAGCCTGCCGGCATTTGCTTAAAGCAACTTCGAATATAGAACGGAACGGTTGATCTTAAACGTTTGATGCCGCTAAGATAAAAACCCTGATCACTCTTTGAGGCATTGCATGATACTTCCGTATAAAGCTTGCGCCGACCGCTCCCAAGTAAATTCTTCGACCCGTTTTAATCCCTCTGCCTTCAATTTTTCCCTCAAGGCTTCCTCGTTGTAAAGAGTCGTCATTGCTTTTTGAATTTCTTCGGGAGAATGTGGGTCTACGATTAGTGCATTCTTGCCTGCTATCTCGGGCATCGAACTCGTATTTGAAGTAATCACGGGCACGCCCGATTTGAATGCTTCAATGATAGGAATTCCAAAGCCTTCGAAGAAACTGGCGTAGGTCAGTGCAAAAGCGCCTCCGTACAGCGCCACCAATTCGTCCATACCTCGTCGACCCAAAAAGAGCACATCCTTCTTAAAATTTGACTTCTCCAAAGCCTCATTGATCTCATCATCCCACCAGAACTTCTCTCCCACCACCACAAATTTCAATTCAGAATGATGGTGCTTCTTGAATTCCAAAAATGCGAAAACTTGGTTCTTGAGATTTTTTCTGGGATGAATCAATCCAACGAATAGAAAATAGGGAGCTCCGTCGGTAAACGTATCTCGTATGGCTTTTATCTCTGCTTGGTTATGAGCACGGAACACATCATTTACACCATTATAAACGACATCAATCTTCGTTTCATCTACTCCGTAACGATTCACTAAGTCTTGTTTGGTGTATTCAGAAACGGTGACCAATCGAGAGGCTTTTTTGGCAAACCTTGGAAAAAAGTAATGGTAGTATTTCCGAATGTGAAAAGGTATGAATTCGGGATGCTCCTCAAAATTCAAGTCGTGAATCACGGCGAGCTGTCGGGTATTGGATCTTAGCGAAAGCCAGCCATCAGGTGATAGAAATAAATCGGGTTTGTGTTTTTTTAAAACTCGGTAAACCCCAAATTCAAAAAACAGGTACCATAGAATAGGATGTCGAGCTTGGGGGTGCGCGACCACAGGAATGACGTTTGGGGAAAAAACAAACTCATCTGAAGGCTTGCGGTCAAAGATAAAAATGAACTCAATTTCAGGATGAGCAGCGGTCAGCCTTTTCAGGGTTTCGTAGGTGAACCAGCCTATGCCCTCCATTTTGTCTTTGAGCAGAAGACGGGTATTCACCGCGATTTTCATACGAGTCTGATTATTTCTTTACGCGAAAGTTCAACCCAAAAAACAGATACTTCCTTTTTAAAGGACTTTTTCGCCATAGCGCCTTTTCCATATTCAGGATATCTTCAGAGGAGTATTTCTTGTAGGCGTTGGGCCAAAAGTAGCGCACGTATTCAATGCTGTCCTCTTCGAAGGTAAAAGGTGCAGCCGAAAACTCCTTTTTCCACGTTTCCAGGTTTCGGGTATTCTCGTCGCCGAAAGAAATTTCCTGACCGAGCTTCTCGTCGTAAATTGTAGTAATTCGTTTATTTCCTCGGCGTTTGAAATTTTTGATATTGTTGATGAGGTTGTCCCCATTTTCTTCAACTGCGATCAATTCACCACCCTTTTTAAGAGATTTGTAAATAATCTGAACGGCATCTCCGAATGGCTCGAGGTGATGAAGCGTGTCTTTAGCTACGACATAATCAAACTTATTCTCTTCTTGCTTTTGCGTGAAGATATTTTCATAAGCGAATGAAAGATTTGACAGATCACCATATTGCTTCCAGTACTCCAATCGTTTGGCAATACTTTCATAATAATATTCCAAGGTAGTTCCGGTGACTTTATGGCCCATGAGGGTCAATAAAATACTGGTAGTCCCAAAACCGCACCCCAGATCCCAAATTTCTGAAGAAGGCTTCGTCACACTATCTATGACATACTGCATGCGCTGCTTGATGTATGCCTTTCTAAATTCATACAGCTTTTCCGAATTTACCATCCTATGGTATCCGGTCAGTTCATCATTTGTCCGAAGTTCGGCCTCGAACAGAGTGAAAAACTCGTCAAGATTCATGGAATGCTGGCTTTAAACAAAGGTTGCAAAGCTAACAAAATCCCACTGACAAAACAGCCACGGAAGAATGGGGCTTGGCAAAGGGAATTGTTTGGATCAAATTGACGAAATTTGCGTCCATGTCCACAGGTTTTGGTGATTTTGGTAAGAGGAAGGAATTCGATAAAGACGATTACTACCTGAGCGAAGAAGGGTATATCGTTTTTACTGCGAAATACTTATTGAAGAGAGGCTATTGTTGCCAAAACGGATGCAAGCATTGCCCATACGGCTTTGACAGAAAAAAAGGGCGATTCAAATAAGACGCAATAATGGATACATCTGTTCGAGAAAAAACCAAGATGTTTAAGGAATTAATAGAGGAGGGCATCCCCGATCATTTGCCGGATGCGAAAGCTTACGATCCCGAAGCGAACCACGCTCCCAAACGAAAAGAAATTCTCACCCCTGCCGAAAAGAAATTGGCATTGGAGAATGCTTTAAGGTACTTCGATCCCAAATTTCACCCCATCTTGGCTCCTGAGTTTCTGAAGGAACTTAATGAATATGGCCGCATTTACATGCACAGGTTCAGACCCAATTACGAGATGTATGCCAGGCCAATCTCTGAATATCCCGCAAAAACGAAACAAGCGGCTGCAATCATGTTGATGATCCAAAACAATTTGGATCCGAAGGTGGCGCAACACCCTCACGAGCTGATCACTTACGGCGGAAATGGCGCTGTATTTCAAAACTGGGCGCAGTACCTGCTCACGATGAAGTACCTCTCCGAAATGACTGACGAACAGACATTGGTCATGTACAGTGGTCATCCGCTGGGCTTGTTTCCATCCAATAAAAATGCACCCAGAGTAGTGGTGACCAACGGAATGATGATTCCGAATTACTCCAAACCGGATGACTGGGAAAAGTTCAATGCATTGGGCGTAACCCAATACGGACAAATGACGGCAGGATCTTACATGTATATCGGTCCGCAAGGAATTGTTCATGGAACGACCATAACGGTACTAAATGCCGGGAGAAAAATCTCTAAACACGGCGAGGGTCTCGAAGGAAAACTATTCGTCACCAGCGGACTGGGAGGAATGAGTGGTGCTCAACCAAAAGCAGCCAACATTGCCGGGTGCGTTTCAGTAACCTCTGAAATCAATCCCAAAGCTGCTCACAAAAGACACGAACAAGGTTGGGTAGACGAGATCATCACCGATATGTCCGAGTTGGTAGAGCGCGTAAAATTAGCCAAGGCCAACAGAGAGGTCGTGTCTATAGCCTTCCTCGGAAATACCGTAGATGTTTGGGAACAGTTCTACGAAGAGGGAATTTTCGTCGACTTAGGTTCTGATCAAACTTCGCTGCACAACCCTTGGGCGGGTGGTTACTACCCGGTAGGGCTTACCTACGAAGAAGCCAATGAAATGATGGTTGAAGATCCTGAAAAGTTTCACGCCACAGTGCAAGAAAGCTTGAAGCGACAGGCGGCTGCCATCAACAAGCATTCGGCCCAAGGCACTTATTTTTTCGACTACGGGAATGCCTTTTTGCTGGAAGCCGGCAGAGCCGGCGCCGATGTAATGTCTGATGATGGATTGACTTTTAAGTATTCATCTTATGTGCAAGACATCATGGGGCCGATGTGTTTCGATTACGGTTTTGGCCCTTTCAGATGGGTATGCGCTTCCGGAAGGGATTCAGATTTGGAAAAAACCGATGCCATTGCGGCTAAGGTTTTAGAAAGAATCAAAGCAAACAGTCCCGAGGAGATTCAGCAGCAAATGTCAGACAATATTCGTTGGATAAAAGCTGCGGCAGAAAACCGATTGGTGGTTGGCTCCAAAGCCCGCATCCTCTATGCTGATGCAGAAGGGCGTGTCAAGATTGCAAAAGCATTCAACGAAGCCATTGCCTTGGGCGAAATCGGGCCAATCATTCTCGGAAGAGACCACCACGATGTCTCGGGAACGGATTCTCCTTACCGGGAAACGAGCAACATCTACGACGGCTCTCAGTTTACCGCTGACATGGCCGTTCAAAACTTCGTTGGCGATGCTTTCCGTGGTGCCACCTGGGTGAGTTTGCACAATGGCGGTGGCGTAGGCTGGGGCGAAGTGATCAACGGCGGGTTCGGGATGCTACTCGACGGTAGCGCATCGAGCGAAAAGAAATTGAAAAGCATGCTTCACTGGGATGTAAACAATGGAATAGCCAGAAGAAGCTGGGCCCGAAACGACGAAGCTATTTTCGCTGCTAAACGCGCCATGGAAGAAGAGTCGAAGCTCAAGGTAACGCTGCCGAACAAGGTCGATTCCGAATTGCTGAAAGGCTTGTGAATTTACTTCTCGATAAACCGTTGCCTCACGTATTCTTGAGAATTTTGGTGTAGAGCATCGTTCATCTCGCGAATAACCCCGTCAATCTCGCAGGCTGTTTTGGAAATTTCTCGGAGCACGAAATCACGATTTTCCTCTTGCTCGTAAAGCTGAACCAAGCCAAGCAAGCGCGACAGTGGCCCCCTCAATTGATGGGAAGTCTGAAAAGAATATTTGGAAAGATCTTCCAGCAACCGTGTTTTGGTTTCTTCCAATCGCTTTTTTTCCGTAATGTCGTATTGAATCAAAATAAAGCGAAAAACCTCGTTTTGATCATCCAAAAGCGGGGTAATCACCGTATCCATCCAAACCTTGGAGCCATTGCGCCTTAAATTGCAGATGTCATCTCTCCAAGAAATACCTTTTGATAAAGTGTCCCATAAATCCCTCCAAAATGTCTCTTCGTGTTCACGGCTGTTGAGCATTGAAATATCTTGACCAATCATCTCCTCTTTTCGCCATCCAAAAGTCGCACAAAAGCGTTCATTTACTTCCAGAAATTTTCCTTTCACATCCAGGGTGCTCACCAATGCCGAGTTGTCCAAGGCCTCTTGAATGTACTTTCGTTCTTTTTGCAGGGTGTAGTTCTGATCAACGTTGATTGCAGTCACAATCCTACAGTTGCTCTCCCTGAACTTTGTCGTTCCTGAAAAAATATCAACAAAAAATGTAGAGCCGTCCCTTCGCCTATGAATCCATGTGCCGCTGTTCGATAAATCAGGCCCTTGAGCCGACATATTGGCACGAAGCTTATCGTACTCTGACTGCGGTCTGATATCAAATAGTGTCATCTTCCTAAACTCGTCTTCAGAATAACCGTATTGATTCACGGCAGCCTTATTGACCAAAAGAAATTTGGCAGTATCTGAATCGTAAATCCACATAGGGTTAGGATTATCGCGAAAGAAGCGCTTAAAATCATCTCGATTTTGTGTGAGGTATTTCAAGCGATTTTTGACGAGTGCATAAAGCAGAAGTGCCGTCAATCCGACGTATACAAATCCTTTGGCTACGGCCAAAAAGGACCTAAGGTCATCGGAAAAATTAAAAGTTATTGCAATGTGGTGCAAGGACAGATCGCTGACCAAAATCCAGACCAACCCCAGTGTTAAGTATAAAACTGCAATGCCCGTCGGACTTGATATACGCATTAGACCTCCTTTCTTATCTTATTTGAACTAAATCTTTGATGAATATAGAAATATTCCTTCAGGAGCTTAATTGCTCATTCAGGACTTAATGAAAAACATGGCCTCGAAAATGGTCAATCTTTGTTGTCGCTGCCAATTGCCACCGCAGAAAACACCGGCTAATAACTGCTTTCGTCCAGCTTCACCTTTCCTCTGAAAGTGTAGAACACAAAAGCAGTATACGTCCCCACCAATGGCACGCCGATAGCAGCGAAGGTGAGCATGATTCCCAATGACTTTTCAGATGAGGCGGCATTGTAAACCGTGAGACTATTCTCAGGATTATTCGGGGCAAAAATAACCGTCGGGTATAGCTCTACAGCGACAATAATGAGCAGCATGGAAATCACGACCGCCGACGACAAAAATGCATAGAGATACTTTCGCTTCGATATCTGCCGGGTGATATTGGCCACGGCCAGCATCATAATCAAAGGAATAATAAACATGACGGGGTGCGCGCTGAGTTGATCGACCATATGCGGAATATACAGAAGCGTATAAATGGTGACGATGACCAGACTCATCACAAAGAATATGGTAGAATTTTTTACAAGGACGGTGAGCCTTTCGTAAAGGCGGTCTTCCGTTTTCATTGTGAGGTAAATGGCGCCGTGCATCATGAATAAAGCCACCGTGGTGATGGCAACGAGCAGGGAGTATGGATTGAGAAAGTCTAACCAACTACCGCGAAACAGGTGGTTCTCATCCAGTGGAATACCGATAATGATATTTCCCACCACAACACCGAGAAGAAAGGCAATAAGAACGGATGACAAACTATAAGCGACATCCCAAAATTTTCTCCACGTTTTGTTTTCCTCTTTGGAGCGAACTTCAATTCCGATGGCTCGAAATATGAGCATGACCAAAAACAGCATAAACGGAATGTAAAACGCCGAGAACATATTGGCATAGATGATGGGGAAACCGGCAAACAAAGCTCCGCCACCGATCACCAGCCACACTTCGTTTCCATCCCAAACGGGGCCGATGGCATTCAAAGCAATTCTCCGACTCTTTTCCTTGCGGAAGAAGAGGTGCAAAGAGCCTGCGCCCAAATCAAAACCGTCCAAAATGGCGTACCCCGTGAACACGCCTCCTACCACAAAGAACCAAAGGGTGGGATAATCGAATCCTAAAATCGTTTCCATTAGTTCTCTTGATTTAAAGATGAAGCCATTTGGCTGTGGCGCGGACTGTGTTGATGCAGCTCAGGATCATCGGGGCCGTGCTTAATCTTGCGGTTAAGCAGGTAAATGAAGAGCCCGAAAAGAAGCACGTAAACCAAAGTAAAAAGTACGAGTGAAAAAGCCACGTGATTTGCCGTAACGGTTTCGCTCAGGGCGTCACTCGTACGAAGGTGGCCGTATACTACCCAAGGCTGACGGCCCATCTCGGCGGTATACCAACCGAATTGGTTGGCAATTTGCGGCAGAAAAACAGCGGGCACAAATATTCGCAACAGCCAGCGTTTTTCGAAAAGCGTTCCTCGGTATAGGTGAAACACGGCAAAAAGGCTAATTCCGATTAGAAACATTCCGATGGCTACCATGATGTGATAGGTTTGAAAAACTGCATTAACCATATCGGGATGATCCTCTTCAGGAAAGGAATTGAGCCCCTGAACGGGTGTTTCGCCATCTTGATGGAGCATGAAGGTCAACCCTCCCGGAACTTTGAGGCCGGTGGTTTTTTTCTTCTCGGCATCCACCCAACCCAATATGTAGAGGTCTGCTACCGAGAGGCTATCGTAATGTCCTTCCATGGCCGCCAACTTGATGGGTTGGTATTCGGCCACCACCTCCGCGCTTTGATGCCCGGTGAAGAGTTGAAGCAAAGAGGAAACCACAGCGACCTTCAATGCTATCCCAAACGCTTTTTTGGAGAGCTCTATGTTGCGTCCTTTAAGAATGTAATAAGCATGTACACTCATCACCAAAAAAGCTCCCGCCAGGAAAGCTCCGAGCCAAACGTGTGAGATTCGCTCGACCGAAGAAGGGTTAAAGACCATGGCCCAGAAATCAGTGATCTCCGCGCGGGCTTGCATCCCCTCCCCTACGATGTGAAACCCCGTCGGAGTTTGTTGCCAAGAATTAGCCACCACAATCCAAATGGCGGAGAACATGGCACCGAGGGTTACCATGATGGTAGAGAAGAAGTGCACCCTCTTGCTCACTCGATTCCATCCAAAGAGCAGCACTCCCAAAAATCCGGACTCCAATGCAAAGGCAAAAATACCTTCAGCCGCCAAGGCAGACCCAAAAACATCACCGACATACCGCGAATACACCGCCCAGTTTGTTCCGAATTCAAACTCCATGACTATTCCCGTAGCTACACCAATTCCAAAAGTAAGCGCGAAAATTTTCAACCAAAATCTGGTCATATTTTCGTACATCTTTTTGCCTGTTCGCAGGTACATGCCTTCCATGAAGACCATCACCAATCCCAGACCGATACTCAAAGGCGGATAGATGTAATGGAATGCAATCGTGAAGGCAAACTGAATTCTGGATAATATCTCAACGTCCATAAATACTATTTAAAAAAAACGCCCGAATTTATCGGGCGTTCCAATGATTAAACAAATGCTTCAAATAAATGACTTGGCTTCGCTATCAAGCGATAAAGTTCTGTTGTGAATCTTCTTCTTAACTCTTTCAACACAATTCGTTTACAGCGCTAAAGGTACAAGCCACGAGACACAGTTTTGCGATTCATGTCACCTTTTTTCATTTCAAGAAGAGAGTGAAGACAACCTCACATTTTTCCTTTCATCATTCTATTCCAATAGAGATAGGGCAGTCCGTATTTCTTCAAAATCCACATGCTGTATTGCTCTTTTGTGGTATCGACGAATTTGCTTAAAAACGGATCGCTATCACGGACATTTCCGTATTTAAATTCTGCCAAAACCATCTTGCCATAACCCGTTACTAATGGACAGGAAGAGTACCCTTCGTATTTTTCTTTTTGCTTCCCGTCTTGCTCCATTATATGAATCAAATTACCAACCACCACCGGTGCTTGTTTTCGGATGGCAGCGCCGGTCTTTGCCGTAGGCAGGGCTGCAGAATCTCCCAAACCGAAGACATTCGGGTACTCATTGTGTTGAAGGGTATTGACATCCACATCCAACCACCCTTTATTGGGGCCTTCCTTTAAAGAGAACGGAGAGTTCTTGATAAAATCGGGAGCCGATTGCGGCGGAGCCAAATGAAGCATTTCATATGGCATGGCAATTAGCGTATCGCCCTCAAGTCGTTCATTTATCAAGTTACCCTCGTTAATCACACATCCGTTTTCTCCCGGCTCCGAATACCTGAAGTAAATGGTTTTGTTGGGACCGTCTATTTTAACCGGAGCATAGTAAGGCTTGAAAATGATTTCACGCTCTATGATAATTTTATTCAAAGTCTTGGCAAATTCCTTCACCCCGAATATCACTGAACCCGGCGTAGCGTAAATGACATTGGACTTTTCTCTTAGGTCATGCTTACGGAGATAATGTTCAGCCAGATACATGATTTTCTGCGGTGCTCCACCACATTTAATAGGGGTAGTAGGCTGAGTGAATACAGCGTTTCCACCTTTAAAATTCTGAAGCACTTCCCACGTGTATTCCGGATCGGTGTAGTTGCTGCAAACTCCGTCTTTCCCCAGGGCTTCTTTTAAACCGGGCAGCGCATCCAAATCCATTTGAATACCCGGTGTTAGAATCAAGTAGTCGTAAGTAAAATTGCCGGAAGACTTTGTGCTCACCTGATTGTTCTCCGCGTCAAAGGTGGTGGCAAAATCCTTGATCCAATCTACGTCTTTTGGAATTTGATCCTTCTCGGGTCTGATGGTGTCATCGTAATCGAAAGTCCCGGCTCCTACCAATGTCCAAGCCGGCTGATAAGCGTGTTCATCTGATGGCTCGATGATAGCCACGGTTGTTTTGGGACGTTTTAACTTCAGTTGCGCCGCGGTCATTATTCCTCCCGTTCCGCCGCCTACGATTATGACTTCATAATGTGATTTCATGGTATTGAGTTCTTGTTAGGAACCACAAGATAGCTACATGCAACATCTTGGATTGTGACGTGGGTTACTTTTGCAGAGATCAGTGGTCAGAGAAGAGAGGTCAGATCTTCAAGACAATATGACAGAAAAAATTTATGCAAGACGTCAATGGCAAGATCAAAGTGAAAAAGGAAATTTGTCTAACTTCAGGTAAAATTCAAGGCTATGGGAAATAGCGTGTTACGGGATAGAACTTATACATTCGCATTAGAGGCCGTTCAGGTCGGATATCAACTCATTGGAAAAAAGGAGTACATTTTATCCAAGCAATTTATTCGCAGCGCAACCTCCATTGGAGCAAATATGGAGGAAGCTATTGGATCATACTCCCGAAAAGAGTTTCTACATAAAATCACCATTTCTTACAAGGAAGCGAGAGAAACAAAATTCTGGATTAAGCTCTTAAGAGATTCTGAATGGCTAGAAAAAACCAAGGCTGAATCTCTCCTAAGTGATCTTGAAGAAATTCTGAAAATGACTGCCTCAACCATCAAAACCATAAAAACATCGAAAGAATAAAACTCTGACATCTCTTCTCTGACATCTGACATCTGACATCTCTTCTCTGACATCTCTTCTCTTATATCTCCTTGTACGACTCCGATATCTCCTGCCTGATCTCTCTTATCTGAACTCTAAACCAGGGACTTCGGCTCTGCTCAGCCACCTTAAACCATTTTTAAAGTTAGATGCCAGGTCCCTGAGGGGAGCCGAAGGGCCATCTCT
>Ga0102943_1001943_pt1 | contig 12415 bp, 8 predicted proteins | sample SalPonC_black_MG_FD_78174 | JGI IMG/M metagenome (GOLD analysis project Ga0102943, IMG submission 78174) | Salt pond soil microbial communities from South San Francisco under conditions of wetland restoration - Salt Pond MetaG... | ecosystem: Environmental > Aquatic > Marine > Intertidal zone >...
CAATACAAAACGCGGCATTTTTTGCTTATCAGAGAAGAATATGGAGCCAACAGCCAGGCAAAAAACAGATAAGCCAATCATGTTTTGGCTGTGGGGTATTTCACCCTGTGAATATCGAATAACATACTGTAAATGCAGTAGGAAAAAGACAACTGCATAGAGCCATTTAGGCCCTTTTCTGAAAAAACAAACAATTCCCAGAATTGAGGTCAGAAATGCTATAAAGAGTGGAATGTTGTGATTAAATAGATAGGAGACATCGAAATAGTTTGCAAGACCAAGCGACAGAACAACTTCTGAGTTATGAAGCTTTGTATAGAGTCCCCATGACCATGAATAGTAAATGGTATAGAGAAGGATAAAAAGCTCAAAAAACTTGAAAAAGATGAGTTCTCCGGGTGTAACACTCCTGTTGGGCTCAAATAGTTGATCGCCAATTTTTTCGTACCAGCGCATCGTATCTATTCCTCTCCGTTGAAATATTCCGATTTGTCTAAACTTGGATTCATGCGAACGGTATCGGCGGTGACTAACAGGAACGGTTTAATTTCCACGATAACGGAATCCTCTTGAACAAGCTGCCCACGAACTTTTGACGCCATCCAGCGTTCGGAGCCGAGTCTATTCTGTCCAAACATGTAGCGCAAAGCTTCTCTTCGTTCCGGTGTCCAGTTTTCTGTTTTAGATATAAAGTTAGAAAAATCAATTTGGTCAATACCATGCTCTTTTAGCGGTACAGGTTCTGCAAATCGATTATATAAGGAGTGAGTTTCCCAAATTTGGTCGTCCGGCAGATCTGTTACATCCAAAACCATTGCACGTGTCCATGGATTACCAGCCTGAGAGAACATAGGGTAGATACTAAAAGGCCAAAATTCCCCTTTGTGTGATGCAACAAGTACTGCATAGAGTACAAATATCACACCGATGATTTTAATCCCTTTTTTAGAGAATGAATGATCCATTTGATTTTTACACTTCGGTAGTTAATTCTTACCCTTGAACGAGTAGAACTTTACGGACGTCATTTCAGTTTAAAAACTTTACCAGTTAGAATATATTCTTTCGGTTGATTATCTCACAATATCAGGATGAATCAATTGGGATTTTTTACTTTATCTTATGCTTCCTTATGATGAATAGAATCATTTGCTAATTTTATTTGTCTCACTTATTGTAGTTCAGTTTATCTTTATGCTGTAAAATTGTTCGATGTAATTGAATCGAAAGGTCAGTATTGTTGATTTATTTATCATAACTAGTTAATCATATTTGTCAACAGTTATCTTTCGTTTAAGCTTTTAAGTAAGCAAATTTATAATTTGAGTTTAAAAAGGGGCAATGAAAAAGCTCATATTCGCTACTCTTAAAAACGTGGCTCTACGTACTTACTATTCCAATACATATAAGGTTTTCTGTAGATGAAAATAATCGATGTAGCTGAATTTTATACTGATCAGGGTGGCGGGGTAAAAACCTATATTAATCAAAAACTTAAAGCGGCTAATCGATTGGGGCATGAGATGGTTATTATTGCTCCCAATACAGAACCAGGAGAGGAAGAACGGTTTGGGGGACGAGTTATCTGGGTTCAGGGACCTCGGTTACCATTAGATCCACGATATACGATCTTATGGCGGCAAAAGGAGATTCACAAAATTATCGACCGCGAAAAACCGGATGTGGTAGAAGGATCCTCGGCTTGGACCGGTGGATGGTTTGCAGGACAGTGGAAGGGTGATGCGGTTAAAACACTTATTTTTCACCAAGATCCCGTTGCAGTTTATCCACATACATTTCTCGGCAACTTCTTTTCTTTAGATCGGATCGATCGGCTTTTTAGCTTCTATTGGCGGTTCTTGAAGAAATTGAGCAATAAATATGATGCAACGATTGTTAGCGGAGACTGGCTTGAAAACAGGCTGAAGAAATACAATATCCATAATCCTGTTTCAATTCCGTTTGGGATTGATAAAAACTTTTTTTCTCCGGAAAGAAGAGACTCAGAATTAAGAGCTAAAATTTTAAAAGACCTGGGATTACCTGAGGAAGCTCACCTGTTGATTTCTGTCAGTCGTCATCACCCCGAAAAGAGACTCAGCACGATTATTGATGGTTTCAAAATCGCATCAGAAAATAAGCCGATGGGTTTGATTATTTTTGGAGGCGGACCGATTAAAAAATGGATTGAATTTAAAGTCAAAGATGTTGAGAACATTCAGTTAATGGGTTTCACTTCCAACCGTTCTGAACTTGCTGATATTATGGCTAGCTGCGATTACTTTGTTCATGGATCAGCCGCGGAAACATTTGGACTTGTTGTTGCAGAGGCTATCTGCAGCGGACTTCCGGTTGTAGTACCCGACAGCGGTGGAGGTACAGACCTGGCGGATCCGGATTATGCCGAGATTTACGAAACTGGTAATAATACCAGCCTGGCTGAAGCTTTGTTGAGAGTTACCGGGCGCGATCGCAGAAAACTAACTAATTGTTGCGCGAATGCTGCAGTAGAATCTATTCGAACGGTTGATGAACATTTCAACCATCTTTTTTCGTTTTATAAAAAGTTGATTGATAAGAAAGAGGGTGTTTGATTTATGTGGACCCTCAGTGCGAATAACCTTATTGTAAATTATATGAATGTGTATCCGAAGACGATGACATGCGTAACAAACTTAAGCAGTAATTTGATTTGTGTACCTCAGCTAGTTGAAATGAGCAACGTGAGTGATGTTTTTTGAGGTAATAGATCATTCATCTGGAGAAGCCAAACGTGAACTGTTGCATCGATAAGCTTTATAAAATTCCTTATCTTCGCCAATTATATTTTTTGTTACATGAATAGATACGTCTCATATTTGCATCCTTTGCATATTTTATGAATAAAGTAATTCAGTTTTTTGAGCCGCTTGTTAAGTATAATATACAACACCCCTTCTGGGTATTAGCTGTAACAATCGGTTTATCGGTTGTAGCATCTTTTTTTGCGCTTCGTTTACAAGTAGACACGGATCTTGCCAATCTACTTCCCGATTCCAATCCAAACGTACAGGCCCTGGAGAAGCTGAAAGAAGTGGCCGGTGGAGAAACTGAAATGAAAGTGGGGATTAAATCTCCCGATTTCCAGGCCAATATTGATTTTGCCAGGCAATTGGCAGACAGCAGTCTCGAGCTATACTATTCCCGGTTAGATATTAACTATTTTAACAGGGCCGAGTTAAGGCGAGAAACCGGTGTATTGAAAGACAATGCCCTCTATCTGGCAACGACTTCGGAGCTCCAGGATATCATCGATTTTCTACAGGCCGAAATTGACGAAGCCCGAGAAGAAGCAAATCCGTTCTTTGTAGATTTTAGCGCTGACTTTGAAGATGAAGAGTCAGAATCGTCCAATGTAGATTCAAGCCAGATTGATCAGTTCCAGCAGAGTTATGATAACCTGATTCCATCGGAGTACCAGACCAACGAGGACAGTACTCTTGTTATTCTAACTCTTTATCCAACGGGTTCGCAAAATGATATTCGATACCTGGAAGATATGTTTGAAGAGTACCAGGATCTGATCGACTCACTAGAACCGGCATCCTTTCACCCTGAGATGGAGGTCCGTTTTGGAGGTCGTTTGAAGCGCCATTTGACTGAATTTGAATCGATCATGAATGATGTCTTCAACAGTTTTTCTCTCGGGATTTCAAGTGTAATTCTTTTGGTGATGATCTATTTCGGCGGTAAAAAATATATCAACTATCGAAGGGGATCGGGTGAGGATAGAAGTCATGGAATTTTTCAGCATATCATTCGAATGCCTGTTCCGATAATTATAATCGGACTGCCGTTGCTCATCAGTCTCACGTGGACGTTTGGCATTACTTACGCAGTTTTGGGAGTGCTGAATACTATGACGTCCGTGCTCTTCGTAATCCTTTTTGGTTTGGGTATTGATTATGGGATCCATTTTTATGCCCGGTATATTGAAATTCGATCCTCCGGCTTATCTGTTGAACAGAGTGTGATTGCATCCTACAGAAAAACAGGAATTGCCATCTTAGTCAGTGCGGTAACAACGGCTTCCGCACTATTTATTCTGCTTGTAGCTGATTTTAGAGGATTCTCGGAATTTGGCTTTATAGCCGGTACGGGGATAATCCTGGCTCTTTTTTGCATGTTATATGTATTACCTGCACTGCTGGTAATTTTTGACCGATGGAACTGGATTCTGTTGGTGGAGAGAGCAGAAGATAAAACTCTGAAACCTGTAATGCGCCGATTCCCGTTTTCAAGAACCATTGTTGTTTTTGGGCTTGTGGTTTCTGCGGTTGTACTTTCGTTTTCCGGAAACCTCCGGTTTGAATACGATTTTGGAGTCCTTGAACCTGAATATGAAGAGTACGATGAATTCAGAAATTTTGTAAAAGCAGCAGATGAAGACACCCGAAGAAATCCGGCTTATATTATCACTGATAATACTGAGGATGTATTCAGGGTACTTGAGAAAGTTCGTACCAATAAAGAGGAAAATCCAGAAACCCTTATTGATGATGTGGAAGCCCTGCAGGAGCGATTTCCTCCCACACAAGAGATGGCAGAAGAGAAACTTGAATATATCTCCAGGATCAGGCAGTTACTTCAAAATGATTTTATTGTAAACCAGGATAGCGAAACACTCGATATTCTTCGAAGAGGTTCACAAACGCGTTCACCATTGGATGAATCCCGGATCCCGGAATATCTAAAGAACAGGTTTATGACGAAGGAGGGCGAAATTGGACGGTTTGTAATTGTCTACCCAAAGGCAGGTTTGTCAGATGGGTTGAAGTCAATCGCCTTCAAAAATGAAATTACTGATATCACTCTCGAGGATGGAACTGTTTACCATGCTGCAAGTACATCCATCGTTGCTGCCACAATGCTCGATCTTATGCGTAAAGAAAGTCCGTATATGGTTACGGCTACCTTTATCGTGGTATTCATCTTAATCCTAATTTCATTCAGGAGTTTTCGGTGGACGCTCATCGCACTGATTCCTTTACTTGTTGGATTGCTTTGGCTATTCGGAATTCTGCTGATATTCGGGCTGAAATTCAATTTTTACAACCTTGTTGTGTTACCGGCCATACTCGGTATTGGGTGTGATAATGGAGTACACCTGGCTCACAGATTCCGGGATGAAGGAAAGAAAAATATGTGGGAAGTTTTATCCAGTACCGGTCAGCATATAACGATTGGTTCGGTAACCACGATGATGGGATTTGCCGGTCTGCTTTTTACGAATCACCCCGGTTTGAACTCAATCGGAACGATGGCGGTCATTGGTATAGGCATGACGTTGATTACGGCACTTACCTTTTTACCATCAATTGTACAGGTGTTGGAAGACAGAAATATGATACACGACTGACACTTTGTTATTCATTTCTCGTAAATCACTGCAACATTTGTTATGATAAATAATGTAGTGCATTTAACGATTTAGGCGACTCGAAAATGGTTACAAAAACAGAGGCTGTTGTTTTACGAACAGTTGATTACAGCGAATCGAGTTTAATCGTCACGCTTTTTACCCGCAAGCATGGTGTGATTGCTGTTATTGCAAAAGGAGCCAAGCGCCCGAAAAGCAAGTTTTCAGCTCTGATGGTTCCCGGCCAGGTGTTGGAGGTGGTTGTCTATATCAAATCCACAAGAAGTGTCCAGACTCTCTCAGAGGCTTCCTATATGCTAAAGCTCGACCAGCTTCGAATTGACCTGGAAAAGCTGGCTCTCGCTACAACGACTCTCGAGCTGATAAACCAGGTTTTGCACGAAAATGATGTAAATGAGATACTCTTTGCTTTCCTTGTTAAATTTCTTAGATGGATCAATTCTTATGACAATCCGGGCCGAATAATTTTTCCGTATGTTCAACTACGGGTGATGGAACATATTGGCATTGGAATACAACCTGAAGAAGCGATTGATGATGAAACCTTATCCGGGTATATGAATATAGAATTGGGTACGTTATCAACGAATGCAGAAGGAGCCGAATCGGTTAAGCTTACTGAAAGGCAATTTCAGTTTGTCAGAGATTCACTATTTTCAAAAAAAGAGTCTATTTTTGAAATTAGTTTGAAAAAAAGTGAACTAAGTGAGTTAATTGAATATTTAGACAGGTATATTCGTTACCATATAGAAGGAGTAAAACCCAGGAAATCCGATGAAATTTTCGAAAAGATTTTAGACAACTGATATGAAATTCCGAGATAAAATACTTTCAGGAATACTGCTGATTCTCATCGGGATCATGCTGGGGATGATTTTGATGCTTTTCCGCACTGGTTCTTTTCCTTTCGACTTGGCAGAAGTTCAGGTTACGGAAGTAAACAGAAGTACCGAACCCACCTGGAGTGATGAGGATCTCGAAAAAATAGATGATCGTTTTCTTTTTCAATCCGCCGCTAAACAGATTACACCCACTGTAGTTTATGTAGAAACGATTGTTACGAATCGAAATCGCGGACCTGAAGAAGATATTGAAGAGGAAGATGGATTTTGGGAACGTTTTCTACCGCCAAGGGCCCGAACGGTTGGGTCCGGTGTGCTCATCACCAAAGATGGATATATCCTTACAAATAACCATGTGATTGAAGATGCAGTTCGTGATGGAATTTCTGTGACACTGAACGATAAGCGTTCATTTGATGCACGTGTGGTTGGCCGGGATCCCAGTACAGACCTGGCAGTTCTAAAAATCGACTCCAACAATTTGCCTGCTGCTGTGATTGGTAATTCAGATGAAGTTGATGTGGGTGAATGGGTATTGGCAGTCGGAAATCCGTTTCGATTACGTTCTACGGTTACGGCCGGAATTGTGGGAGCATTGAGCCGTGATGTACAGATTATTAATGACGATTATCGCATAGAGAGTTTTATTCAGACTGATGCCGCCATCAATCGGGGAAACAGTGGTGGGGCATTGGTAAATACCAGTGGTGAGCTGATAGGTATTAACACCGCAATTGCAACACAAAGCGGCTCATACCAGGGATATGGATTTGCCGTTCCAAGTAACCTTGCATTAAAAATAGCCCGGGATATCATTGAATTTGGAGAACCTAAACGTGGTTTATTAGGCATACAAATTATTACGGTGGATTCTCAAACCGCTGAGAGAATCGGTATGGATGAAATTCGGGGTGTAATGATTAGCGGAGTCCCCGGAAATCCAGCCGAAGATGCCGGCCTTCAACCCGACGATGTGATTCTTGCCGTTAATGGCGAAACAGTTGATGAATCCAACCTTTTACAGGAACGCGTGGCAATGTTCCGTCCCAATGACCAGGTAACCCTGACCATTTGGAGAGAGGGCCAGATGTTTGACAGGGTGTTAACTCTTGAAGAGCGGCCGGAGCAGGAACCTTTAGCCTCACGAATGGACGTTGAAGAAGAAGAGGAGTTGGATGAATGGGAAGAGATACCCGAAAGTGGATATGAGCGAGGGATTGAACATCAACGGTTTGATATTTTTGGATTTACCCTGCGAGCTTTATCAACACCGGAGGACCCTGATACATTTAATATCTATTTCTATAGAGTTCAACCAAACTCAGAAGCATGGAATAGGGGAATTCGGGAGGGCGACGAGCTATTAGAGCTGAATGGTGCCGACGTAAAAAATATGGATGGCGTAGAAAATGAAATTTCTAATTCTCTTAAAAACAACAGATCTTTAGACCTGAAATTACAAACTACAGACGGAGCGATCGGCTTCTATAAGTTAAATTAGTTTTAATGAGATATTTTATTGGATGCGCTGCAATCTTTTTATTTGCTCTTGCAGGTTGCTCAAGCACTGAACCGGTTCAGCAAGAAACCCAACCTGATGAACCCATTGAAGAAGAATCGCTCATCCCAACCTGGTACGATGCCGGTACCCATTCATCATCTGATTCTCTTGAATTCCATGGGTATGCACTCTCCTCAGCGATGGATTCAACAAGGGCGTTAGATTTATCAACTCAAACAGCCCTCGAAAATCTTCGATTTGAGATAGACCGGTTTGCAGAAGAAGCTCGAAATGAACTTACCGATACAAATGAGGATGAAGGCCATTATAGCTCACCAGAATTTATTATTCGCCTGCGAAACTCTGTATACGACCTATCCCTGGAATCAGCAGTGATTACATCGAAACACGAATTATCCGATAAGGGAGTCCATTACTCATATGCAAAAGCATCTGTTTTAAGAACAGAATTGCCCGAACTTTTCCAGCAATATTTCGATGATGAAGCTTTTCTTGAACAGATTAGAAGCGATCCGTAATTAACTTCTTGATTAATTATTTTTAAAAAAGCTTGTTTTTGAAACAAGAAGACCATTTTTAAACCATCTTTTTACCTTTCATAAAAGAATAAAAAGTAACAACTTAAAAATAATAATTACTTAGGATAAGAGTGTTCCAATAATCCTTTGAAATGCATATTATTGTTGTAGCATAATTTTTTATTTGTATTGCAAATAAAAGAAATGATTTAGTGTCTATTAGAGTTATTTTGGTAGAGAGTCTATTTCGGAACTATAGCGCAGTAATTCTATACAACTAATTGCTTTAGCGATTGATAAACATTAATCTGAACTAAGTTAACTATGAAAACATATTACAAATTGCTACTTGTAGTGCTGTTGTTACCACTATTGGTTGTATCGACAGCAAACGCACAGGACGAAGATCAAGTGCCAGACAAATTAAGTATTGGTCTGCTGGGGGGGATAACTCAGGGGCATATGAATATCGGAACTGAATATGATCCAACTTTTGGATTTAATTTGAGATATGCTGCGAATCCTACCATTGCAGTTCAGACAAATTTTACATTCGGTACAATGACGACAAACCCGGATGATGATAACTATTTCGAACGTGAATTTGAGAATAGTTATATCACCACTTCGATGTCTGCACAGATTGATATTCTCAGGCTTCTGGGGTCTACATCCGAAAATGTAAAATTGTACACAAGCGTAGGGTTAGGATTAATATTTAGTGATGTTACTACAGATGTGAATAATAGAGAACCAAGTAACTGGACAGAGTATATTGGAGAAGATCATTCTGAACCATCCATGTTTGCTTCATTCGGCCCCGGTGTTCGTTTTAACCTTGGCCGACGTATTGACCTATTCGCTCAGTATGATTACTACATTTCCAATTCAGAAATCATTGATGGTTTCAGAACCCGGCCTGAATTAGATATCGACTTGCACCGACGTACTCCCGATAACTGGAGCTCAGTGACAGCGGGTATTCAAATTAAGTTCGGTAGCAGTGATAAAGATGCTGACTGGCATACATATACACCCGGAGTTGATCCAAGTGCTCTTGATAATATTAACAGCAGACTTGATGATTTGGATGATCGTGTTGATGATAACACAATGAGACTTGACGAACATGACAAGTATCTCGAGATGTTAGAAGAACGTATGGATGACCTCGAAAACCAGTTGGATGATCTGGTTGTTCTTGTAAATGATATGGATCGTGTGGATATGACTATTCCCAATGATATTCTCTTCGCATTTGATTCTTCAGTAATCAGAGAAAGTGCGAAACCAACTCTTGCTCGAGTAGCACGTGCACTTTCACAGAATACTGACAGATCTTTGAACATAGCTGGACATACCTGCGATATTGGAACTGAAGAGTATAACCAAGGATTATCTGAGCGAAGAGCAGCTTCTGTTAAGGAATATCTTGTAAACTCTGGTATTGATTCAGATAGAATTACTACTGAAGGTTACGGCGAATCAGATCCATTAGTTCCTAATGAAAATGAATCAGCTCGTAAGTTAAACCGACGTGTTGAGCTTACTATTGAATAACAGATTTAATTACTGATCTAAAAGGGTTGTCATTTTACGATGGCAACCCTTTTTTTATTGGGTAAGATGGTTAACTGTTCGTAATGACTGACATTTACTAGTCTTTACGCATATATGAATACAAGATCTTCAATAAGCCCAAACTGTTATGAAAGAAATATTCTCCTGTTTCGCCTTTCTATTGTTAACCATAACATTGGTTGAAACATCTACTGCACAAATAGGAATTCGGGGAGGCATTAACTTGTCGCGGTTTGTAGGTGAAGATGTTTCAGAGACGGAAGATTTAATGGGTCTCAATGCAGGTCTCTCTTTCCAAATAATCAATATAGGTCCAATTTCAATTGTACCTGAGGTGTATTATGCTGAAAAAGGAACACGACTTACCGATCAACTGCAGCAGTTCCAGCAGCAAGACCCCGAAAATCCAATAAATCCCGAAGATGTAGAACTGGAGTTCAATCTTGCTTACGTAGAAATTCCAATCCTTTTAAAAATACGCCTGCCTTTTTTAAGTACAGATAAGATTCACCCCTACATTGCAGGGGGACCGGTTTTTGGGTTTCGGCTGGATTGCAGCATATCTTTTACAAATGCTGCTGCTGAAGATAGGGTACAGGAATGTGTGGACGACAACTTTGATGATCTCGAAGCCACATTTAATGATGCAGACCGTGGATATGTACTCTCTACGGGTATCGATTTTCAAATTCCGTTATTGGGAACTCTCACACTTGATGGTAGATATTATCGAGGCCTGTCCCGACTGATCGAAAACCAGGAAAATGACGATATCTATAACCAAAATATTACCCTGATGCTCGGCTACAATATTGGTTTTTAGCCTTATTTGAATTTGGAACCAACTTATCTGTCGAATCAAATTTTCATCATCATCAGCTTTCTCTCCAATGATTAATGAGATTGGCAATTATTCCCTACCTTAAGGTTTACATTGAATTTTCAATACAGATGGCTCAATTGCAGGTCTAAATGTACTATTCTGATCATATTATTCAGTTCTGCTTTCACTCAGAATGTGGAGAAAAACTGAATCTTTGAACAGCACAACTCGTAGGAATGACTCGTTTGCGAATTCTTCAATTCAGTTCTCCTGGATGACAAGCATTTAATCCGGATTATTCACCAAGAAATTTCGTTGTGAGCAAGGCGAAGGAGAAAAAGAGACGGAAGGGTACTTGTGGTACCCTGAGTAAGTTTTTTTTACTTCCGCCAAAGGCATACCCTTGGCAAACGCAGCTCACGGGTAAATTTCGCCGTTTTTACTAGTACCTCACATTCGGGCTACTATCTATTTTAACGATGAGCAATTTTATCAATAACTTGAAGTGATAAATATATCTATTCGTGAATAATACGGGTTAACCTGAATTTAGTTACTATCTTGCATTTTAATGGATAAAATAATTTACACAATGAAAAAATACGTACCACTTCTATTACTCCTTTTTATTTGGAGTTGTTCACCTAAATCCGGTTCTCAACTTCAAGAGGATGATACCTCAGCTCAGTCCGTTCCAATCGAAACATCCATTGACCTAACGGCGATGGAAAACGATCAGTTGACGGTTCGGGTCAATCCGGGAGATTTTGAGCAGGATACTGTTTTGTATCGTTTACCAAAAGTTATACCGGGAACCTATATGGAGAGTAATTTCGGCTCTTTTGTGGAAAATATGACGGCGTTCTACATGGATGGGAGTTCTGCGTCTGTCAACCCAACCGATACAAACACCTGGACGTTAAGTAATGCCTCAGCGGTTGATTACCTGGAGTACAAAGTAAATGATACGTTTGATATTGAGAATACCGAAAAAGAGACCCCATACTCAATGGCAGGTACAAATATTGCAGAAGAGATTTATGTGTTAAACCTGCATGGATTTGTTGGATATTTTGAAGGTTTCCAGGAAAACAGGTATGAATTAAACATTACTTCTCCAATGGATTTTAAGAGTGCTTCTGCATTAAATAGCTCCTCATCCGACACTACAGCAAATCAGGTTGCCACGACCTATTTTGCCGACCGATATTTTGAGGTGATTGATAATCCTATGATGTATGGAGATTTCACCAAAGAGGAGTTCAAAGTGGATGGGATAGATATTGTATTCAGCCTCTATTCGCCATCCGGTAACCACACAGCTGCAGGACAAAAAGATGTAATCAATGATATCATGTCAGCTCAAAAAGAGTACCTGGGAGACCTGGAAACAACGGATCGCTACAGTATTTTCCTCTATATGGCCGGCCAATCCCAGGATGCAATGGACTTTGGAGCTCTTGAGCATCACACCTCAACCGTTATGGTGTATCCGGATTACGTAAATGATAATCAATTAGAAGAGGGTTTGGTCGATGTCATATCGCATGAATTTTTCCACATCGTTACCCCGCTCAATCTTCACTCGGAGGATATTCGATATTTTGACTATTACAACCCTACATTCTCAAAACACCTGTGGATGTACGAAGGCCTCACAGAATATTTTGCAAGTCACTTCCAGATTTATGAGGGGCTGGATACAAAAGA
>Ga0102943_1001948_pt1 | contig 12389 bp, 9 predicted proteins | sample SalPonC_black_MG_FD_78174 | JGI IMG/M metagenome (GOLD analysis project Ga0102943, IMG submission 78174) | Salt pond soil microbial communities from South San Francisco under conditions of wetland restoration - Salt Pond MetaG... | ecosystem: Environmental > Aquatic > Marine > Intertidal zone >...
ATGGAAGAGGGCAATATTTATGAGGTCAATATGACGCCGATGTCTACCAGTAACTACTTCAAGGAAGGCCATCGAATTCGAATTGAGGTCACCAGCTCCAACTTCCCGCGTTTTGACAGGAACTTAAACACCGGCGGAAATAACTACGATGAATCGGAAGGAGTAACGGCCACGAATAACATTCATCATTCAAAGGAGTACCCGAGCAGTATTACGTTGCCGATTGTTCGAAACTAGTATTATTTTAAGTTTTAAAGACCAATATATTCATTCTTCTACACTAGAAAGCATTTATAATAGAACATTTAATTACTCACCATTAAATATCCTTCCCCATGAAAAGATCCGAGATGCTACATGCAGTTAATCAAAAGCAAGGTTACTTCGATATGATCATTATCGGTGGGGGAGCAACCGGCCTGGGAACCGCCGTTGATGCGGCATCTCGTGGGTACAGTACCCTGCTTCTTGAACAGCACGACTTTGCAAAAGGCACATCGAGCCGTTCAACTAAATTAGTTCATGGAGGTGTACGATATCTGCAGCAAGGGAATGTTTCACTGGTGCTTGAGGCTCTGCGGGAGCGCGGACTGCTCATTCAAAATGCACCTCATTTAGTCCGAAATCAATCATTCATTGTGCCTAACTACGATTGGTGGGAAGGACCGTTTTACGGTATTGGGATGAAAGTCTACGATATGTTAGCCGGCAAACTCGGACTGGGACCATCAAAAAATCTCTCACTGGAAAAAACGATTGAGCAGCTTCCAACACTGGAGCAGGAAGGCCTCCGCGGAGGTGTGATCTACTATGACGGCCAGTTTGATGATTCTCGTCTTGCCATTAATCTGGCTCAAACCGCAGTGGAGCACGAAGCTGCAATGATTAACTACGCAAAAGTAACCGAGCTGCTAAAAACCAACAACATGGTTGACGGAGTTGCTTTTACGGATCAATTAACCGGGAAAGAGTTTAAAGTGAATGGCAGGGTAGTTGTAAATGCGACAGGGGTTTTTACAGACAACATTTTAAAAATGGATAACCCCGACAGTAAACCGATAATTGCTCCAAGCCAGGGGGTACACATTGTTATCGACAGCGAATTCTCGCCCGGCAAATCGGCCATTATGGTTCCTCATACTGATGACGGCCGTGTTCTTTTTGCCGTCCCATGGAATGGTAAACTTGTATTGGGGACAACAGATACTCCTGTTGACAAACCGGAGCTTGAACCAAAAGCGATGGAAGAAGAGATCGACTTTATTCTAAAACATGCGGCGCAATATCTGACCGGTGATCCCACCCGAGATGATGTTCGCAGTGTATTTGCCGGATTGCGTCCTCTGGTGAAATCCGGCGGAGATGGCAGTGATACCGCTTCTTTATCCCGCGATCACACATTAATGGTTTCAGACAGCGGGTTGGTTACTATCACGGGCGGCAAATGGACCACTTATCGAAAAATGGCTCAGGATACGGTAGATCAGGCCGCCACCATTGCCGGACTCAATATCAATGAGTGCGTAACCGAGAATATGAGGATTCACGGCTGGCTCAAAAACACCGATCACTCCGATCCGCTTCATCATTATGGTTCAGATCGGGTGGAGATTGAAAAGCTTATCAAAGAAAATCCGGATCTAGGTGAAAAGCTCCATAAGCGGCTTCCGTACCTGAAAGCTGAAGTCGTTTGGGGAGTACGAAATGAAATGGCGATGACTATAGAAGACATTCTGGCACGGCGAACCCGCGCTTTACTTCTCGACGCAAAAGCCAGTGTGGAGATGGCTCCTGAGGTTGCAAAACTTATGGCTGATGAGATGGACAAGGACAGGGAGTGGCAAAAAACTCAGATCTCTGAATACGAGCATATTGCTTCAGCATACATTCTTTAGACGAAGCCACCGCCACTTTGATCGTTAATCGGAAAGGAGATAAGCAATTCGGTACCAAACTCTTTACCATTCTGAAGGGTATATTTTCCGCTCAACTGTTTGGTTAAGGTCTCTATTAAAATGAGTCCCATTGAACCGTTTATCTCTTTGTCAAATCCATCCGGGAGGCCAACACCGTTATCGGCTATTTTGATATTGATATCCCCATCAGTCAGCTTCATTCTGATAGTGATCTCTCCTTTATCCATATTTTTAAAAGCGTGCTTGTAGATATTTACAATACTCTCATTGAGCAACAGTGAAATTGGAATGGCCTGGTTCAATGTTACTAAAATGGATTCACAATCAAACAGCGTTTCTATTTTCTTTCTTTTTGAATGATAGGTCTTCTGAATTTCCCCAACCAACTCTTTTGTATAATTCGCAATATCAATATCTACAAAATTCTCATTTTGATACAGCTTCTCATGGACCAAAGACATTGATTTAATTTTCAATTGACTATCCCTCAATATTTCAGCCGTACTCTCATCTTCCGTATTCCAAACCTGCATTTCGAGCAATCCTGAAATAACAGCCAGATTATTCTTCACTCTATGGTGAATTTCAGAGAGCATTACATCTTTCTCTTTCAAGGATTCGCTGATTTGCCGCTCAGCCTCTTTCTGTTCGGTCACATCTCTGGCCACATAAATATGTTTGCGCTTCCCGTCCTGGTCAAATATTTCGGTGTGAGTGACCACAACAGGGATCTCTTTTTCAGACTCTGTTCTCATCATCCATTCATCCACAACCGGCTCATCCAGATCGTTTTGAGAATATGTTTGATCCAATTCATCCCGTTTATCAGATTGGAAGAGTTCAAAGAAAAACTCTCCCTCCAATTTCTCAGCTCGAAATTCTAGCGTTGATGTTACGGCATGATTAATCAACTCAATACGGTTGTCCTGGTCAGTTACAATCAACATATCTCCCATCGACTGAATCACATTATTCATGTAGCTTCGGGACACCATGCTCTTACTCAGATTCTCAGCCATAGAGTTGAATGAGGAAGCAAGATCAGCAAGCTCATCTTTTGTATTGATCTGAATTCGTTTTGAAAGATCTCCTGAACCCAATTCATCGGCCGTACGCTGTAATTTCTGAATCGGTTTGGCTATCGATCGATACACGATAAACGTAAACACAAGAGCAATCAGAAATGCGAGAATGGTTACAAAGATGACTTGACGAACCGTAGTATTTGCCCTGCTTTCAAGTTCAGCAAGCTGATTATTTACCCGTTCATTGAAAAGGGATCTCAGCTCCATCAGGGAAGGCAACACTGTATTTCTAAAATATGGCTCTACGGTTACAGTAAAGATCTCATTCCCGAAATTCCCTTCCTCCGGGCTGATAATTTGCCTGGTCAAAGAGTTATAATAGTTGAAGGAGGTTTGTAGGGAATCGGCCAATTGCTCAATTTGAACTACAAAAACATCAAAATCTTCCTCTTCGGCAATGTTACTTTTTGAACGCTCCAGAAACTTTTGGAAGTCCGTTTCAAAATTGTCCAGGCTTCTCTCTACAACACGCCTTGATTCCCTGATTTGAGCTGTAACAGAGATAGAATTATCACCTCGTTCGCGCTTGTCTACTTCTGTAAGGTAGTTTCTGGTATATAGAAGAGAATTCTGCAAATCCGATGTCAAATCGGACAGAGTTTGAAGTTGACTCGACGTAAGGACACTGGTTTCTATCAGTTCATTTTTGACAGCATTACCCAGATAGTACGATAAACTCCCTGTGATTAAAACAAGGAGAGCAATCGAGAAAAAGCCCGCTAATAATTTTGTGCCAAGACGCATTGAGTAATCATTTAATTATCATCTTGGTCAGCCTAAAAGTCACCCTGTGCTGAATGTAATACATTTTAGAGAGAAGATTCAGAAAATATTCCACTTTAGTTGTAAAGATATTTTAACCAAATTTTCAAACAGTACATAAAGTCTACTTGAAACGGTTTCTTAATCACTTTAGCAATCCTAACAGTAGTCAATGATTAATAACGAGTAATCTCCTCTATTTTTTCGAGAATTTTTTCCTCTGAAGGCAGCACTGAGTTCATCAGCCCCACATTATATGGCATCGGGATATCCGGCATGGTCAATCGCTGAACAGGTGCATCGAGATATCTGAACAATTCATTTGATATGGCCGCACCTATTTCAGCTCCAAAGCCGGCTGTTTGGCTGTCTTCGTGAACAATCAGACATCTGTTGGTTTTTTTCACAGACTCAAAAACCGATTTCTTATCCCATGGTGTAATCGTCCGCAAGTCAATAATGTCCATGGAAATATCAGAGTTTTCTGCTGCAGCTTCAACCCTTTCACACATGGCTCCCCATGTCACAACGGTAATATCTTCTCCCTCCTGAAGTTTGTTTGCTTTTCCGAACGGAACAACAAAACCGTCTCCGGGATAGGGTTTTCGGGCATATTTAGAGTCCAGCAAGTTTCGATGTTCAAAGAAAATTGTAGGGTTATTGCTTCTCATCGCAGATCGAAGCAACCCTACGGCATCCTGAGCGTTACTTGGATAGGCAACCTGCCAGCCAATCATATGTGCAAAAAAGACCTCATTCGACTCACTATGCCAAGGATCGCCACACTTTGCAAAACCACCCGGCATACGAACAACCATCGGAGCCGCAAATTTATTTGCCGTTCTCCATCGGATTGTACCGGTATTTTTAAGCTGTTCTGTAGCCGGATCGGCATATTTCCTGAATTGAATCTCAGCGACCGGCATCAGCCCTGCATAAGCCAAACCTACTGCACGACCAATAATCCCTTCTTCAGAAAGGCTGGTATCAAATACACGATCTTCGCCAAACTTGGACTGTAATCCCATTGTAGCGGCATGTACTCCTCCTTTGGCTCCAACATCTTCACCAAAAACCACAACCTTGTCATTGTTCTCAAGCTCGTGCTCCAGCGTTCTGCGAACCCCTTCAACAATGTTGATCCTCTGCTTTTCCGGTGAAGGCTCCTCAGAAGAGTTCGGAAATTCATATTCTTCCTTATACAAACCTCCAACCTGCTGGATATCATCTCCATCTTCATAAAATACATGTTTTTTAATACTCTCCTTGTCCGGATCCGGACGATTCCATGCATCATCTGAAGCCTTTTGAGCTATCTCCCGGTTTTTCTCCTCCAGTTCCTTCCACTTCTTCTCGCTGATCATCTTTGGAACCATAAATTCCTTTAACGTCTTCAGTGGATCTCTCTCCTTTTCCTTCTTCAGCAGCTCATCCTCTTTATAAGCCTGATTATCCTGATAAGAGTGCCCGTTTAATCTCGGAACAGTCAGTCGTAAAAGAGCCGGTCCTTTTCGCTCTCGAGTATATCCTGTTGCTTCCGTAATAAGTGAGAGTGCTTCTTCCGGATCAGTACCGTCACCGTCAAAAATTTTGAGATTTTTAAAAGAGTAGAGATTATTGGCAATATTTGCACCCGGCGTTTGCATATCGCTGGTCACCGAAATTCCATATCCATTGTCTTCGATGTAAAACAATACGGGCAGATTCAGTGTAGTAGCCATGGTTAAACAAGACCAAAATCCATTTGTGGCAACAGATCCGTCTCCGCCTAAAATCACAGATATTGCATTTGAGTACTCATCTTCCTTCAATACTTTTTTTCGATACTCGACAGCCTGAGCCCAGCCGGCTGCCGGAGTATATTGCGACCCAACGTCACCGGCCATTGGCAGAACCGTTACACCATCGTTACCCGGCTTGTTACAAACAACTCCAATATCCCGTCCATCACTGTAACCGCCTGATTTGGCCATCCCTGAAGCAATGGCATCTTCAGCATCAAGGCCAAGCGTAAGCATTAAAGGGCGTGAACGGTAGTAGGCGGACGCAGCATCATTTGGCTGGTCTAACTGCATTCCAAGCAATATTTGGCCCAGCTCATGTCCCCTTGCTGAAAATTGATAGAGTATTTTTTTATCAGGAACCAATTCACTCTCTTCAAGGTCATCAATTGCTCTCGAGAGTAATAGTGTATCGGCCACTTTAAGCCAGTCAAACTCGTTTTTCGCGCCTTTCTTTTTAGCCATAATTCTGTTCTGATCTACTGCTTAAAAATTTGTTTAAAACTTTCTTCAAAATGATCCATTTCCGAAGGAGTGCCAATCGTAATTCGCACACACTCTGGCAATCCAAAAGCGTTAATACGTCTTAAAATAACGCCATGTTCCAACATTTTCTGAGTAAAATTGATCGCTTCCTCTTCAGAATTCAAAATCATCATTACAGAATTGGAAATTGATTTTTCATACTTCACGCTGTGGGCATCAAAAAAATCATAAAGCCTCTGCCGGCCTTTTTTAACCACTTCAATACTTCGGTTTAAAAACACATTATCCCCGTATGCCGCATGTGCCGCAGCCTGAGCCGGTGCTGTGGGTTCAAAGGTGAGTTTAGTCTTTAACATCTCTGTAATGAGTTTTTCATCGGCAATTGCATAGCCGATCCTGAATCCGGCCAGGCCGTATGCTTTCGAAAACGTTCGAAGAATAATCACATTTTCATTTCTGTAGTCAATTGCCGGGAGGTAGTCTTTAACTTCGGCGGCATATTCGTAGTAGGCCTCATCAGCAATCAAAAGTACATGCTCGGGAATTGAATCGACCAGTTTTTTATATTCATCTGCCTTTAAATATGTACCTGTCGGATTATTTGGATTGGCCAGGTAGACCATTTTTGTTTTCTCATCGATAGCGTTAAGAATTCCATCCACATCAAAACAATAGTCATCGGTAACCGGAATTTTCTTTAACTCTATTCCCCGAACACCGGCTTGAACAAAAAAGCCAACAAAAGTTGCATTAGCCGTAACTGCATTATCATCGTGTTTAAAAAAAGTTCTGCACAGGATAGATATAATGCTTTCTGAACCTGCGGCAAGAATCACTTCCGACTCTTTCACTCCGTTTCGGTCAGCAATAGCTCTCCGTAGTTTTCCTGCAATAGGATCAGGATAGTCCTGAATCTCTTTGAGTGACTCCAAAACAGCATCTTTTACTTTTGAGCTGCAACCCAACCGATTTTCATTAGAAGCCAGTTTGGATATTCTTTCCAACCCATACTCTTTTTTTACTTCTGCTATGGTCTTCCCGGCAACGTAAGGTTTTAGCTTTTTGATGTTGTCCGGTAGTAGTTTATCAATATTCATGGTGATCAATCCAGGTAATTCTTATTCAAATTGATTTTTTGGATTCTGTGCGTCTCTATCCGTGTTAAACCGTCTTATTTCTTCATATACACCGAATTCAATCTAATGCAATTTTGTTAAAGCCACGTAAAGAAACAAAAAAAGCGCTTACAATGACAACTTTTTAAACCAAGACAGATAAACTATTTTTAAAAGTGAATAATGCTGTTATTAATGTTGTTACAAATGTTATCTATCAACCAAGATCCATCAAAAATATTTATAAATGTCTAAACAAATAGTAATTACGGGAGCCAGCAGGGGTATCGGAAAAGAAACGTCAAAAAAGCTGGCTGAGCTGGGACATCAGGTTATTGCCATTTCCCGTTCAAAGGATTTGCTAAACCAACTTAAAGATGATTATCCAAACAATATTGTGCCACTATCTCTGGACATAACGGATAGTTCTGCCGGAGAAATAATTTCTAATTATCTCAGTGAAAACAACCTCGAAATAGATGGCCTGATCCACAACGCAGGTGTTTTAATAAATAAGCCCTTCATTAATCAAACCCGAGCTGACTGGCAGAAACAGTTTGAAGTAAACGTTATGGCCCCGGCTCTCTTAACGAAAGATCTACATAGGTTTTTCAAAAACGGTTCCCACATTGTTACCATAAGCAGCATGGGAGGTTATCAGGGAAGCAGTAAATTCCCCGGGCTCTCGGTTTACAGCACAACTAAAGGCGGACTCTCTATCTTAACTGAATGCATTGCTACCGAGTTTTCTGATAAAAATATTTCATGCAACTCCCTTTGCCTTGGAGCCGTACAAACCGAAATGCTAGAGCAGGCTTTTCCTGGCATAGAAGCTCCTGTTGAACCGGAGGAGATTGCAGAATATATTTCTGAATTTGTATTAAACGGTCATAAATTCTATAACGGACAAATTCTGCCGGTTACTTTAGGCGATCCCGGCTAGAATTTAAACTGTTTTAAAGATCGAATATTGGTAAATTCAGCCAAGCTATTATCTCATAAAATTCAAGACCATTCATGAAGCAATTTACTCTGCTATCACTTTTTGTTTTTCTCCTAACGGTCACCGTTTCTGAAAAATCATCTGCTCAAACCGGACAGCTTCTTGGAGGAAATGTCTTAAATGGTGCGCTGACAGGTACTGCATTGGGTGCAGCTACAATGGGTCTTCAAAACAGCAGTGATTTTGCACCGTTACGTGTCGGTCTTGGATCCGGAATTTTAGCCGGGGCCGGAGTTGCAGTATATGACATTGTAACCCTTCCACAGGGACAGGAATTCTTCATTTCAGGTATATTTAATGATGGGAATAACTCATCTGTCATCATTTTGCTTGACACCTTTTATGGAGCTGCAGGGGGAGCCATTTTGGGATCGGCAGTGATGCTCATTGGTAACAAACCGATTGTAGAAGGCCTCCAATACGGATCATCAATCGGTACCTGGGCAGGATTTGGTTTCGGGCTTTTTGATTCTTTTTTCTATGCCGAACGGAATTCAGATTTTGTCTCTTCCAATCTATTAAACAGAAGCTCTCTGATAGAAATTGACCGTGAACAATTCACCTTTGGTATGATCAGTCCTGATATTGTTGCTAATAAATCATTGGATACAGACCAGCTCAAGTATAATTATTCGCCTGTATTGAACATGGTCTCATTCCGGGCACGGTTTTAACTTCAATGCTATAGAAAATTTATTGAGGGAAGCCCATCCTAATCAAAGAAACAGGAAAACTTTGACCAGGATAATGTTTACCAGAAAAAATACTTGGGACACCCTTCTTCCTCTCCCCTTTTTAGGGGAGAATCTTTCAATCCTTTATTAGTATTCTTATCTCAAAATCAGATTTACTTAATCACTTAGTACAATTCTCATTCTTCGGGATCAAAATCTACAGAAGCCATTGTTCCATCTTTCTCTTCAGCAGTTGCAAGTGTTTTGATAAGTTCCCGAACCGTGTTCACATGACCTGATAGAGACGGATTAATTCCATCACTCAAATAGTACCATGCTTCCGGAGGATTTCCCATTCTTTTACCGAGCGGATCCACGATGTAACCGGCTTTCCCTAACAGTATTTGGCGAATTTGAGACAAATCTTTCTCATTGATTTCAAAATCAAAAAGCTCCATTTCATCCAAAAGTCCGGGGATTACGGGTTGGGGAGAGATCCATATTGGAGGGTTTTCTGTTACTGTTTTAATCGCGTCTCCAATCGTAGCGAGGTTTTCCCATGTTTCAGAGAGAGGGTGCAGTGTACGGTTTGGCATAAATGCCGGACGAATCGTATCAAATGTGCCTAAACTCACAATTACCCAATCCGGTTCATGAGCGAGCACGTCACGATGCATTCTTCTTAGAGCTTCTGATGAAGTATTGTTCGCAATGCCCGCGTTAATAAAGTTAAAATCGGCACCATCAACATAGATATTCAGAACGTTCTTAAATATCTCGAACCAGCCCTGTAAATCATCAGTTGCTGAGTCGCCAAAAGCTACAATTGTATCATTTTTATTAAAAGGCAGTTCGTCCAGCCAGTCAGCTATATCATCTTCTTTTAATAGTTCCAGCGCTGCTTCCTTTGCGCTCTCAGAGAAATGATTTCTTAGTTTTTCTAAATCTTCCTCGTCAATTCCCATTAAGCCGGCTATGGCTGTATTGTCAGTAATTCCAGGTAGAAGCGGAAAATGTTTCTCAATATTTAAAAACTGAAGCAGATACTTTTCCAGTGCTTCTTTTTCTTTTTCTGTTGCTTTGTTACTCATAATCTCTATTCAAAAGTTGTTTAGTTAATTTTGGCACTCCAGTCGCAGCACTCTCCTGTATGTGATGCCAACCATCATACGAATATAATTCAGGCGTTCCCGGGTCTACTAAATATTTCTCTGTTCTTGGTTGGGTATAGTCTGTAAGTCCCGCCGCCGGATATACGGCCAGCGACGTACCCACTACAATAAAAAGATCTGCCGATGATACTTTCTCTGCAGCAATTGAGACCATCGGCACCGGTTCACCGAACCAAACCACATTAGGTCTTAACTGTGTACCATCCGGTGCTGTATCACCAATAGAAATGGCTTTTTCTCCTATATCAACAATAACGTCAGGGTCTTCTTCACTTCGGGCTTCCCTTAGTTTACCGTGCAGATGGATAACGTTACTTGACCCGCCGCGTTCGTGCAGGTCATCCACATTTTGAGTGATAACTGTTACCTGATACTCATTTTCAAGATCGGCTAAAGCTTTATGAGCTAGATTGGGTTCAACATCTGCAGCCTGTTTTCTACGAATATTATAAAAGTCCAGGACTTTCTCCCTGTTTCTGTACCATCCTTCAATAGAAGCTACCTCATTAATATCAAACCCTTCCCACAGGCCACCCGAATCTCTAAAAGTGGATAGCCCGCTTTCCGCACTTATACCCGCGCCAGAAAGTACAACAATATGTTCGATAGACGTACTTGGCAATGGCTGAAAATTCTTGATCAATAATTACGCATTAACAAATTTAAGCCAGCTACTGTTATCGCTGTAATCTTCAAGAACCGATGGTTCTTCATTACTATTGAATGTACTTACCAGTGAATGAACCTCTGAACTCAGAACCTTCAGACTATTTGAAATCATGCTGGAGTTAAAACCGGTATTACCAAGATTCAGGGTCATTTCCATAGAAACAATTCGTCCGATAGCTCTACCCAACTGAACTAACTTTCTTTGAGGCAGTTGACTATCAATCTCGAAATTTAGTACATCTTTAAAATATTCGGCAGCATTTTCTGTCAATGAGTAACTGTTCAAAAATTTATAAAGATTCGTCTCTTTACTTTTTCTCATCATTTTAAAAACAGATTCTGTGATCTGTTGATAGAGAATATCATTAGATCCCTCAAAAATCTGGAAAGGCCTGCTATCAACCATTGCTCTACCCGCAATATGATCTAATCGGTAACCTTTGGCACCTACAAGCTGCATCAACGATTGTGAAGCTTCATGCATATAATCTGTTGCTACAGTCTTGATAGAGTTTGCTGCAACATCCATTCTGGATGTATTTTTTTCAAGCGGCACATTGGTACTTGTAAAGAAGCTCATTGCAGAACTGACCGTAAAATAAGACTGTAATTGTGCAAGACGCTCTTTCACTTGATCGTAATTAAACAGGCTTTTGCCACCTACCAATCGCGATTTGCAGTGATCCAGCGCTTCATCCAACATTCGTTTTAAATGGCCTGTACTCATGCCCGGAAATTGTAATCTGCTTCGATGCAAAATGTCAAGCATCATTGTAACGCCTGTCGTATTTGGCTGTAATCGATGAGTAGCAGGCACTTCAATGTCCACCTTATTTTTACCGTAGGGAAGCATATAAAGACCGAGATTTTTATAATACTCCAGTACTTCAATACCGCCATTTGAACTATCATGAATAAAGAAACCAATATCTCTTCCAAGCTCTCCGTCTTTATCCAATCCACGTGCGGTTATCAACCAATAATCCGCCCAACCTGTAAGACCGGCCCAGTGCTTTAGCCCTTCTATAGAGTAAGAATCATTTTCTTCATTATAATTGAAACCTGTTTGCATTCTGAGAGCATCTGAACCGTAATCAGGTTCAGTGATCATTAATCCACCCATATTTTTCTTTTGAAGAAATCTTTGAAAGACAGATTTTTGAGCCACATCTTCTCCGTAATTTGCTACCGGTTGCAAAAAAAGTGCACCATTTATACCCATCATTAGCGACAGTGGCAATGACTGATAAGACGTAGTTTCAAGCATGGACAGCGCCTCGCTGGTTATCGCGCCTCTGCCATTATATTCTTTCGGTATAAATGTTGATAATGGGTTTTGTTCGAGCACTTCACGCAGTACATAAGGAGGTATACCGCGAGTAGCCAGCATTTCGTCCTCATCATTTCTTTCGTTAAATAATTCGAAGAGTTTTTCTTTATAATCTGATAAAAATGATGAGATATCTTTTTTGATATTCACGGGTTGAGCTAAATTATATTCCACTTTTTTACTGCTTTTGTTATAAGATGGGTTTTAATGTCTAAATATAAACAATACCCACACAAAAACCATTTCGTGGGGAATGGAAGAGTTGGGGGGATAAAAAAAAGCCCCGAACGCGAAGCGTAAGGGGCTTATAAGAAGAGATGAGGCGACGACCTACTCTACCGCAAATGCAGTACCATCGGCGCTGCGGAGCTTAACTTCCGTGTTCGGAATGGGAAC
>Ga0102943_1001949_pt1 | contig 12378 bp, 10 predicted proteins | sample SalPonC_black_MG_FD_78174 | JGI IMG/M metagenome (GOLD analysis project Ga0102943, IMG submission 78174) | Salt pond soil microbial communities from South San Francisco under conditions of wetland restoration - Salt Pond MetaG... | ecosystem: Environmental > Aquatic > Marine > Intertidal zone >...
AGCGGAATGAGCAGGTCGACGGTTGTCCCCTGCCCCTGTTTGCTATTCAACAGCAGGGACCAGCCATGGGCATCGCAAATGCTCTTGACGTAATAAAGCCCAAGGCCAAATCCTTTCACATTGTGTATGTTGCCTGTGGGTATACGGTAGAACTTGTTGAAAACGCGATTGAGATATTCTTTGGAAATCCCAATACCTTCATCGGCAATCTGTACACGTACCTGCCGCTCGTCTACTGTAGCGCGAAAGTTGATACGGGGCTGGTCTTTGCAGTATTTGATGGCGTTGTCCAACAGATTGTGCAGTATATTCGTAAAGTGCAAACGGTCGGCTTGCAAGACCACGCCTGCGGTATCGATATGGCTTATCAGGGTACCGCCCTGCTTCTCCACCCGGACGGCCGTGCTGTCCACGATGCGGTTGAGCAGGCTGTCCAGCTCAAAGGGTTCTTTTTTCAACTCAAAGCTCCCTTGGTCGATGTGGGCCAGTTGCAGAACTTTTTCCACCTGATGGTTGAGCCGTTGGTTTTGCTCTTTGAGGATGCCGGCGTAGCGGTTGAGGCGCTTGTCGGACTGCACCTCATCGGCACCGGCGAAAACGTCGGCGGCGATGCGGATGGTGGAAATGGGGGTTTTGAACTCGTGCGTCATGTTGTTGATGAAGTCTTTTTGCAGCTCTGACAGCCGTTTTTGCCGGAGAATGACGTACATAGAGTAAGAAAAAAACAAAATAACGACGAGCAACAAAATAGAAAAGACGATGGATAACTGCATACGCCCAAACAGGTAACCGGAACGGTTGGGAAACTTGACACTGAAGTAGTAAGTGAATTTGTCGTCTTTAGGCAAGTCGCCAAGTTTAGCTTCGTTGATCGGTTCATGGGGCTTGAAACTGCAGTAATTACCGTAGACCATCTCATTCGTGGTGCAATCGTACACTGCGTATTCAAAATCGACGTACAGCGCCAGGCGCTCGAGTTCTTTTTGTAGGAAGTACTCCAAGTGCTCTTCGTCAATCTCGCTTTCGATATTGACCACATAGGAGTTGGAGGTCCGCTGGTTGACAATATTACGGGCAGGAAGCTCGCCGCCGCTGAGCTCCACCAGGTCGCAAGCTACCCGATAGAGGGCCAAGCTAGCTTTTTTATTAAACTCCTCTTCGTTGATATTCCACGTGCTGAGTACCCAGTAAGCCTGCATACCGATAATGCCGACTATGGCTACCGCGCCGAGTATAATCACCCTGAAGATGGTGCTGTTTTTCATAGATTAACAGTGGGTTTCACTAAAAATATCTTCTAGTTCTGAGATATGGAAATCATTAACAGCTAATTAACAAAGCCGGCCGACTGTATTTTAATGGAGGCAGAGTAGGCAAGTTTACCGGCTACGGTGTACATTTGTAGGTAGTGTGCAAATGATAATGCAAAACATATCAGTATCCAAAGGGTTTTTGCTGCTCGTATTTTGGCTGTCTTGTGGGGGCCTGCAGTTGTCCTATGCCCAGAACAACCCTTTCGATTTGGTGCCCCGGCTGGGAGCAGCAGCTCCAATAGACACAAGCGGGGAGGTTGCTACCGGCAACCCTTTTGACATTGCGCCGCCTAGCGCGGGTAGCGAAACCGCAGCGCCAGCCACTTCCCGATCCGTAGAGCCAGAGTTTAAGCTGGACCGCGAGCCCGTCGTGACCGTCGATAGCCAGTATCGCCGTTTATTGCTGATTGCGACTATGGTCAGCTTGCTTTTGCTTACCATTTTGGTCACCCTTTTCCGGGGGCAGCTCAGCCGGGCCTACCGGGCTTTCATCAGCGACAACATGCTCAATCAGCTGCAGCGCGAGTTTGAGGGCGGCGGCGGTTTCCCCTATTACCTCTATTACCTGCTGTTTGTCTTTACAGCCGGCTTTTATCTATTTCTGCTTACCCACCAATTGGGGTACTACTTGGCATCCACCCCTTTCTGGTCACTGATGTACGCCATGGGGTTTGTCGCTGTTTTTTTCATCGCCAAACACCTCATTTTAAGCTTCATCGGCTTCGTTTTCCCTGTTCAGAAAGAAATCGCCACCTACAACCTTACTATCATGGTGTTCAACATCATGCTGGGCCTGATTCTGATCGTTGCCAATCTGCTTCTTGCGTATGTTTCGGAAGAATTGTTCCAAGTTTTAGGGTATGGTACCCTAGGCGCTATAGGTGCGGTATATGTTTTTCTGGCCTTACGCGGTTTGTTGGTAGGTAGCCGTTTTCTCGCCTTTCACAAGTTCCACTTTTTGTTGTATATTTGCACCGTCGAAATTGCACCTATTGTAATCATTGCGAAGCTGATAATCAGCTAAATATAGCTGATACAGTACTAAAAGGGCCCCCGACGGCTGACGCCCCAACTTGATTTGAAGGCATGGAGCAGCAAACGGCTCTGTCGCCTTTTCCTTTTTCGAGCCCTTTGTAATGTATTGTATGGTGCCTAGGAGCAACCAAAAACTTGTTGAATGGCCGCTAACGGTAACGCAAAAGAAGAAAATTACAAACCAGTGAAGACCATCTTGGTCTCTCAGCCGAAACCTGAACGTTCTCCCTACTTTGAACTGGAAAAGAAGTACGGCCTGCAGATTGACTGGCGGCCATTCATCCATGTGGAAGGCATACCGGCCAAAGAGTTCAGGAAAACCCGCATAAAGCCCGATGAGTATTCGGCGATCATTTTCACCAGCAAGAATGCCATTGATCACTTCTTCCGCATCTGCGAAGATATGCGCATTAAGATGCCGGATGATACGAAGTATTTCTGTACGACTGAAGCGTTCGCCAACTATTTGCAGAAGTTCATCGTGTACCGCAAGCGCAAGGTGTTTTTCGGCAAGCGTACGATTCAGGACCTTGCCCAAGCGTTGAAAAAGCACAAGAAAGAGAAGTTTCTGCTGCCCTGCTCCAACTTGGGGGCCAAGCAAGTTTCTTCTTTCCTCGAAGAAAATGATTTTGACTGGCAAGACGCTATGATGTACAAAACCGTGAGCAGCGATTTGTCCGACCTTAGCGACGTGACCTACGACGTACTGGTATTCTTCAGCCCCCTTGGCATCAAGTCACTGTACGAGAACTTCCCTGACTTCAAGCAGAACGACACCCGGCTTGCCATCTTTGGCAACTCTACCAGCAAAGAGGTGGAAAACAAGGGCTTGAGCATTGACATAAAAGTCCCTAGCCCCGGCATCACTTCTATGACGATGGCGTTAGACCTCTACCTGCAGAAGTCGAATAAAACTGACAAATAAAAAGGAAAGCGGTTACTGCTTCAAATACACCGTACTGAACAAGCCCTGTTGCTAATCAAGCAGCCGGGCTTGTCTTATGAAGTTAAGATATGACTTATCCTTTTCGGCTTACCAATACGAAGGCCGGGGGCACGTTGAGCGCCACGAAGTTGACATCCACGTTACCGAAAATAGATTGATATAGCTGTTTCATGACTAGGGAATAGTGCACTTGTATGTAGCGTCCCCCTGTCTTAAGACATCGGTGTGCCTCGCCGACAATTTGTTTGCCCACTTCTTTAGGGAGTGCCACAAAGGGGATAGCGGAGATTATGAAATCGATTTGTTCAAACCCTGATTCTTTCACGTACCGCTCCAAGTGCTCCGCAGAGTCTTCGATAACCATCAGGCGGTCATCGTTAATTTGCCGCATCTGATCGCAGAACTTGGTATTCACTTCAAAGGCCAGAAGCTTGGCATCCGGCCGCATGCTGTTGAGGATATGCTTGGTGATCACGCCATCCCCAGCTCCCAGTTCTACAATCAGCTTGGCAGAGTCGAAGTCGACGTGCTTGATCAGGCCTTTGCAGAGGTGTTTGGAACTGCGTGTAATAGTACCTACGGTCTGTATATTGCGCAACCCCTCCCGCAGAAATTCTATATGTCTCATATTATTTTATCGTTAAAATCGCTTAATCGTCTTGACGGACAAAAGGCTAAAGTACGAGCTTTTTGGCAGATGCTATAACGCCTCAGCGCTTGGCGGTGTTCTTTACTCCGTAGATGGCGCCTCGGCCGAGACCCGGTAGCCGTATCGTTGGAAGATGCGTTTTGCAACGGTACTGGACAAAAAGCGGAAAAACAACTGGCTAGCTTCAGCCGCATCAGACTGGCCGAAATCGGTGATGACAGCCCCCTGCTGTATTGGCTGGTAACTACCCTCTGGGAGCTCTACCCAGTGCCCTTTCCCCTCCATAGCCGGGGAAAGCACTACAGACATAGCCGTAATGCCAAGATCGACGGCACGGGTCGTAATATATTGGTTGGTCTGCGCTACGCTCTCTCCGTACACCAGCTTGTCCCGCAGTTTTTCCAAAACCCCATAGTACTGTAGATAGGCCATGGCTTGCGCGCCGTAAGGGGCGTTCTTCGGGTTGGCTACCGCTATTTTAGTGACACGCTCACTTAGCAGGTAAGCTGGATCGGGAGAAAGCTCAACGGCATTGAGCGTCCAGACAACGAGCTTGCCTTGGGCGTAGATTTTCGTCCTGCCAACTGCCGCCCCCTTTTGGAGTAGCGTTTCCGGGTATTTGGTATCAGCGGAAAGCAGCAGATGATAGGGGGCTCCTTCAATGATTTGAGCAGTAAGCTTGCCCGAAGAGCTTACAGTAGGCTCAATACGTATATTGTGGAGATGCTGAAAAGTGTCGGCGAGTTCGGACATCGCCATCTGCACATTGGCCGCCGTAGCAACGCGTAGCAAAGGGGCATCAGAATCGCTTGCCGACTCGCTGGAGCAAGAGGCGCAAGCTGCCAGTAACGAAAGAAGAATAATTATCCGCACACACTGTGGTTTACTTCCCTGTGAAGATAAGGAAAAAAGTGCAGCCCCAGACTAGCCGGGGCTGCCCCAAAAACCAACTTCAAAAGGGGGTCTCTTGGCAGCACATTTATGCCGAGATGATTGGACACTGCCTTTTTGATAAGTGATATATCATAGTCTACCAGCTTAGGACCTGTGTATCTAAACTCGGAAAACTGTAAGCCTGAATGGCTCAAGAAATAGCATTAGGGAGTGGAGGGTAGGTACATAGCTTTAACCCATTACCATTTACGGAAGGCTAGGTCACAAGTCAATGCAGAACTTATAATTAGGGGGGTAAATACTATTGAAGTTGGAAAGGTATGTCTGCCAAGAGGCAAATATAAGTAAAAAACCACAAATCTACTAGACTTTGCCCAGGTCTTTGGCTGCTGCTTCGAGTTGCTCGAAAAAGGCTTTCCCGTATTTGCGCACCAGCGCTTCTTTGACAAATTGAAATACAGCAAGTTTTTTTTGCTCGCCGAGCGAACAAGCCGCTGAGCAGATATCCCAACGATCATAATTGAGCGCTTCCATACCCGTGGTCTCGTGCTTGCTCGCTCTAATAGGGTACAATTCGCAGGAGATCGGTTTTTTAAAATCAGTAGCTCCGGCTCGGTAAGCCTTTTCGATACCGCATTGGGCTATGCCATTTTCATCGGTAGTCATGAAAGCACAAGCCCCGTTTGAAAGAAGACTGGTGCCGTACTCTTGGTTCTCTTCGTAGTAGGCGTATGGCCCTTCTGATTCAATAACCGCCTGCCCCTCCAAGGTCAGGAAAGGCTTTACTTCATCGTAAATACGGCTGAGCGTCTCCAGCTCTTCTACTTCCAAAGGAGCACCGAAATCACCTTCCCAGCAGCAAGCACCTTTACAGGCTGATATGTTGCAGTGGAATTGCTCCTCCAATACATCATCGCTGATCAGTATATGGTCTATCATTAACATAAGTCGGTCAACCCCCTTTCTTTTTATCAACACAAAAGTACGGCTGCCCGACCGAAAAGTCAGCTTCTATGCTGCTAATTTTAGCCAAATCTGCAACCAGCCGATGGCAGGTTCCTCAAAAATTGTATTTTAGCCCGAAACCACAAAAGCATGAGATATACACTAGCTTTATTCGTTACTATACTCGCCCTCTCTACGCTACATGCTCAGGAAAAAATCGATCCTGTCGCGGTTGAAAAAGCCGTAGATATAATGGCTGAACAATATCAGCTGAATGCGGAACAGCGGGAGCAAGCCGTCGAGATTCAAACCCGCCGCCTGCGAAACCTAGCCGAAATAGCACCACTGAAAAATACCGCCTACAATCAGTACCTACAGAAAAAGCACTTCATCCGGGAAGCCACACAAGCATCTGTGCGGCGTCTGCTCACCACCGAACAGATGCCCATACTTAAAGAACAACTGCTAGAGCGCCGCAAAAAAGAGTCCAAGCTTATCGAGCGATTGAAAGCTGAAGGGGCATCACAGAAAGACATCCAAATCGCTATTTGGGAATTAGACTAAGCGCGCGCCTCCGTCAAGGGGGCTTTTTTGATTTCGCTGCCAACTATTTTGTAATCTTTACTGTAGTATTATGGGCAAAGCGAAACAAAAGAAATTTGAATAGAGGGCAAAGCGACAATCCTTTGGCTGCCTCGTATAGCTTCATACGCTACGAACCCCATGCAGAGCTGCTTGTTCTCCTTTCGAACGCCGTATTTACTACACCAACATCACAATCATAACCAATTAAATGGATCCCTTAAAACAGAAATTCAACGAAAAAGCAAATGAGTTGCGCAGTGAGATCAAGGCACTGCTCAAAGAACATGGCGACAAGAAGTTTGACGAGGTAAAACTCAAGCAGATATACGGGGGTGCCCGGGGGGTAAAGACGATGGTCTGGGAAACGTCCCAACTCGACCCTATCGACGGTATCCGTTTCCGGGGCTACTCTATCCCCGAACTGCGAGAGCTGCTGCCCAAAGGCCCAGACGGCAAGGAACCCCGCCCGGAAGGCCTCTTCTGGCTGATGCTCGTCGGTGAAGTGCCTACCGAAGACGAAGTCAATTGGCTAACCGAACAATGGACCAGCCGCAGCCACGTGCCAGAGCATACCTTCAAAGCACTGGACAGCCTGCCGGTCAATACCCACCCGATGACGCAGTTCTCTGTGGCTATCGCTTCCATGCAGACCGAGAGCTGCTTTGCCCGCCGCTACGACGAGGGTATTCAAAAGGCAGACTACTGGGACCCCACCTATGAGGACACGATGAACCTCATTTCCCGCTTGCCACGTGTAGCCGCGCACATTTACCGCCGCACTTACCATAACGGCGACCACATCGCACCGGATATTTCGCAGGATTGGTCGGGCAACTTCGCCCACATGCTCGGTATTGAAGGCGATGACTTCAAGAATTTAATGCGCTTGTACCTGACCATTCACGCGGACCACGAGGGGGGGAATGCTTCTGCCCACACTACGCATCTCGTTGGTTCCACCCTCAGTGACGCCTACCTGTCATTAGCAGGAGGCATGAACGCTTTGGCCGGGCCACTGCACGGATTGGCGAATCAGGAGGTGATCCGCTGGATTTTCCGCATGTTAGATGCGCTCGGTACACGTACCCCAAGCGAGCAGCAGATCAAAGACTATGTACACAGCACCCTTTCGGCCGGGCAAGTGATCCCGGGCTACGGCCATGCGGTACTCCGCAAACCCGACCCCCGCTTTATGGCGCAGAAGCGTTTTGCAGAGGAGTACATCAAGGACGATGAGGTAGTCAACGTAGTATGGAAAATCTTCGATGTGGTACCGCCGATCCTAGAGAGTCTGGGCAAAGTGAAAAACCCTTGGCCAAATGTGGACGCCCACTCCGGATCCTTGTTGGTACACTACGGCTTGAAGGAGTACAGCTTCTATACCGTGCTGTTCGGTGTTTCCCGGGCATTGGGCGTACTATCAGCCCTGTGCTGGTCCCGGGCGCTTGGCTTCCCGCTGGAGCGGCCTAAGTCGGTTACCACCGAGTGGGTCAAAGAGCACTTAGCGGAAATGGCAAAAGAGGCGTAAAAGTCATTCAATAACATACAGAAGGGCTGCCGTGGTATTACGCTGCGGCGGCCCTTCGTAGTCAATAGCCAGTCGTGAAAGTATTAAAAATCCTTATTGGGCTCTTGGTTCTGTTAGTTGGGGGCTATTTCCTAGGGCCTCAACCAGATCCGCCTGTACTACAGGCAGAGCGATACAAGATTGATATCGAGCTGAGCGCGTTAGCTGATAGTATCCGCGCGGCAGAAGCCGCTGTTCCTCATCTTAAGCCCAATAACGAGGCTCGTATCCTCTGGGCAGATTCCATACCGCAACGGACACCCTACTGCCTAGTCTACCTGCCAGGGTTTACAGCCACCTATGTGGAAGGAGAGCCGATCCACCGGGAATTTGCCGAACGCTATGGCTGCAATCTTTATGTGCCGCGCTGGCGCGACCATGGCCTGGAGGTGGAAGACAAACTGCTGCACTACCACCCGGATTCGGTACTGGAAACCGCGGCGCATGCATTGGCGGTAGGGCAGCGCTTAGGCGAAAAGGTGATTTTGATGAGTACCTCCACTGGTGGCACTTTGTCCTTGCTTTTAGCAGGGCAACTACCAGACCAAGTAGATGGCCTCATTGCTTTCTCCCCTAATATCGCGATCGATGACGGCAGCGCGGCGTTGCTCAACGGTCCGTGGGGCCTGCAAATTGCCCGGCAGATGCTGGGCGGGAAGTTCCGTTCCTTTGAAGCGGAAGCCGAGTTCAAAAAGTATTGGTACAACCGCTACCGCATCGAGGGCTTGGTGCAGCTACAAAACCTGGTGGAGCATGGCATGAGGCCGGAGTTGTTCGGCTCGGTAGAGGCTCCGTTTTTCCTCGGCTATTATTACAAAAACGAGCAAGAGAAAGACCACGTCGTTTCTGTTGTGGCTATGTTGGAGATGTACAAGCAGTTGGGAACGCCGGACTCGTTGAAGCGAAAGGTCGCTTTTCCCAATGTTGCAAATCACGCACTGGCTTCCTATGTAGGGTCAAAGGACCTAGAAAGCGTGCGGGAGGCTGTTTTTGACTTTACAGAAAGTGTACTGAAGCTGCAACCATTGGAATAAACCTTTCTTAACCCTATCTTTCGTCTATGATTTGGGAAGCTCTTACTAAACTCGCCCTGCTCGGCACGGAGCGGGGGCAACTCCCCGCTGAAGTCAAATCGGCTTTGGAACAAGTGGGGGTAGATACGAGTGCCGCTCCGGAACAGCAGTTGCTAGATGCAGCCGCGCTCTACCATCAGCTGCGGCGGGCGGGGTTTCCGTTGCGCGAGGTGCCAGAGCAGGCTTCTAAAAACCTGCTGGATGATCCCCGCCATCCGCTTCCCGCCCGAGCAGCCCGGCAGTTGCAGCACATCGTACAGGGCCGCTACCGGGGCGCGCTTACCGAATTTCTTTCCCTCCTAGAACAGGGCGAGTGGAAAGTGCCGCCCGAACAACTGCCAACGCTCTTTACCTATGCTGTGAAGCAACCCCTGTTTTGGAGAAAGCTTCGCCCCTTGATTGGCTCAAGAGGGCAATGGCTACTCCGACAAAATCCAGATTGGCACCCTTTAGCAGAACAGCCACCAGCCGAAGACTGGCATGGGCAGGATACCGGGCAGCAGTTGATGATGCTGCGCTACCTCCGACGGCGGGAGCCCGAACAAGCTTTGCCTCCCCTTCGTGCCGTATGGCCGAACCAAAACTATGCGGACAAGAAACGGTTGTTGGAAGAGTTGCAGGAAGGCTTGAGCGAAAAAGACCTCCCCTTTCTGGAAGAAGCCCGGAAAGACCGCCGGAAGGAAGTTCGGCAAACGGCAACACACTTACTACTCTTCATTCCTTCCTCTACTGTACAGCAAGAGCTGTCTGCGAACGCGCAGCAGCTGTTATCGATGGACAGCAAAGGCCAGTTGCAGGTCGATTATCCAACATCTTTGACCCAAGAACTGAAGCGGTTAGGTATTGGCAAGCGCAACAAGTCAGTCTATTCTGGCGGTCAGGCGGCTAACTGGACTTATGAAATATTGTCTAAAGTCCCTCCCAAGCATTGGGAATCTCACTTCAAGCGACCGACCTTAGACTGCATGCGGCTCTTCTTGCGGGGCAACCGCCAACGCCTGCTTACGGATGCCGTAGCCAATGCCGCCCTGCTGCATCAGGACCATCGCTGGGTGGAGGCCATCCTCCGGCATTGGTGGCGTACTGGCCAGGAAAAACAGTGGAGCAACGCATTGGGCAACATGCTGATAGAAGCTTTGCCCGCAGGAGCTTTTAACGATATGCTGGAGGCACAGTTTCGCCAAGACTCGGGTTATGTTGCAGAAAACAGCCTAGCCGCTCAGATGCTTTGCCTAGGCGTACACGACTGGTCGGTGAGCGTATCCAAAAAAGTAATTTTAGGCCTGCAAGAGCGTTTGAATGGCAGTAGTGCTTACCACTGGGATTTGTGGCACTACAAGCGTATCCTGAAGATAGCAGCATTTCGCGTAGCCCCTTCTCTGCTATCCGATCTCCGGCTGGGGTGGGACAAGCGGACGCCGGTATGGGAACGCTGGGCACCAGACATCGACCGTTTTCTAAAAACACTGGCTTTCAGAGCGGACATGTACAAAAACCTGAAGCAGTAGCATCCCAAGGCAAAAAAAACTTATCTTGTTGTTCATGCTGATCACCACCGCGCTAGATACGCCTTACGGGAAAGTCGCTTACCGCAAATACGGGCAGGGTAAACGCCTGCTGATTGCATGGCACGGCTTTGGTCAGGACAGTCGGGCCTTTGAGCGGGCCATTTCAGACCGGGACCACAGTTGCACGCTCTATCCCCTTGACCTCCCCTTTCACGGACATACGCAGTGGATTAGACCGGAATACCATCCTGAGCAACTCTTGGCAGTCATTGATTTAGTTTTGCAGCGGGAAAACCGGCTGCGTTTCGAAGCCGTTGGGCATAGCTTAGGGGCTCGATTGTGGATCAGCTTGTTGCCGCTTTGCGCCGGGCGGATGAATGCGCTCTACTTGGTAGCCCCGGATGGGTTTTTCATGCCTTGGGCGTGGGTGACCGAAGGTACGCCACGCATAGCCCGGCATTTGCTAGGGCGATTGGCTAGCCGGCCAGACAAGGTGTTGGCATTGGCGAAAGCCCTGCAGCGGCAAGGTTGGCTGGATTTATTGGCTTTGCGTTACCTCAAGCATCAGCTTGATCCGAAGCGGCGTCAACGCTTGCTACAAACTTGGTACAGTCTGTCCCATTTCCCGCTCAACCGCCGAAAAGCGGTCGCCCTACTAGAGCGCTACAACGTACCTACCTTGGTGCTGCTGGGCCAGGATGACCAGATCGTACCCAGTTCCCGCGTGCAGCCTTACGTAGAAGAACTGCCCTCCGTACTGGTGCACGAGGAAGCTGGCAACCACTTGAGCGTACTCAGCAAAGTAGCCCCTTACCTGCAAGATGGGCTGTTGCCTTATTGGCAATGGCTACGGATGAAATGATCAGGCCCAGACTTTACAACCCTCGGTACAATTGGTGCAAATGTCGATCTGGTCCCGCCCCTGCAGGAGCTGGCGGCGGAAAGACTGGTAAGCGGGTCCCTGCCACAACTGCTTGAAGGATTGCTGCTTAAGGTCGCCTAGTTGATGCTGCGCGTCTTTGTCGAAACAGCAGGGAACGACCAAGCCATCCCAAGTGATCACGCAGGCGTGCCAGAGTTTCCAGCAGTGGTTGAGCAACTTGTTTTTTACCCGGTATGTACCATCGGCTTGCCGGGTGTAGCGCGCGTACTTTTCATTGAGTGGGATAAGGGGGTTGCCATGCTCATAATCGTACACTTGTGCCGTTTTGAGCTTTACTTCATCAATGCCGATTTCCTCGGCCAGGCGATAAATGTCGGGGATTTGGTGCTCGTTGGGCCGTACGACCAGGAACTGGAAGATGATGTGGGGGGTACGGCTGCCTAATTCTTTTTTGGCTTGAACGACGTTGCGCGCACCCTGTAGGACCACGTCCAATTTACCAGCTTTGCGATAGTTTTCGTAAGTCTCTTGCGTGGTGCCATCTACGGAAATGATGAGGCGGTCTAGGCCGGAGGTTACCGTGCGCCGGGCGTTGTCCTTGTTCAGAAAATGGCCATTGGTAGAAGTGATGGTATAAATCCCTTTTTGGGAAGCGTGGGTGACCATCTCCAAAAATTGTGGGTTGATATACGGTTCCCCTTGGAAATAGAAGATGAGGTAAATGAGCTCCCGCTGCAATTCTGCCAGGGCCTTGCGGAAAAAGTCGGCTTTGAGATTGCCGGTAGGGCGGGTGAAGGCACGCAGGCCGCTCGGGCACTCCGGGCAGCGCAGGTTGCAAGCAGTGGTGGGTTCAACGGATACGGTGATGGGCAGCCCCCATTGTATAGGCCGGCGTAGGAGACGGGTGAGGTAGTAGGAGGAGAGGACTTTTAGGGCATTCCAGAGGCGGGGTAAGGTGAGTTTGGTGGCAAAATTGTAAG
>Ga0102943_1001950_pt1 | contig 12378 bp, 6 predicted proteins | sample SalPonC_black_MG_FD_78174 | JGI IMG/M metagenome (GOLD analysis project Ga0102943, IMG submission 78174) | Salt pond soil microbial communities from South San Francisco under conditions of wetland restoration - Salt Pond MetaG... | ecosystem: Environmental > Aquatic > Marine > Intertidal zone >...
CTTCTATTTCGAAATAGCGGGCGGGATTTAGTGTCGCAGATTGGAGTGCTTCCATTGGAGTCAGCCCGGCATCAACCATCACTTTCAGTTCATGATGGAGGCTTCGACCCGGGGTCAGAAGTCCAATTGGAGTATCGGTTCCGGCCATCATAGGAATTCCTGCTTCATTTATTTTTCCAACCATGTTGAATAGCCAATCGCTGTACTCTGCCTGGAAATCTGAAATTTCTGATTGCTCACCTTCTTCTGCACTGTTGTACCACTCCTGTTCGATGGAATCAGGAAGAAGTGTAAACGTCTCCTGCCAACTGGGATCGGTGTAAAATTTCTCAACGGACCGCGTATTCAATGCCAGCGTTGGAATTTGCCATGTTTCGTTTTCTGCCAAAACTTGCAACACTTCATTGGCTCGTTCTTCGTCATAGTTATCGATGGCGGTTTCTCGCATCGCTGAATGAATTCGGGATCGCAAAATTCCACCGGGATCATCTTGTCCCTCTTCCAACATCTGCAACCGCTGCTCCTGCAATTCCTCCCAGTTCGATGCCATCGACACTTCCAGGTTTCGCATATGCTCCATGCTGTTCAGTCCTGCATTGGAAGCACTCACCGCGTTCATACTCAGTGGAATATGGCCGGTTACTTTCAATCCCTTTTCCTCAGCGAGTCGCATCACCTCTTCAAACTGTTCGGGTGTCAACATCTCGTAGGCTTTCAAAAGATCCACTCCGATACTGTCAAACCTGTTGACCATTACTGTGACATCTTCAACGGTTTCCAATCCAACAGAGAGCGGTGGCCTACCGGGACTACTGCCATCATACACATTGGGCTCGCCATCCAGAAGCGGACCTGCAATCATTACACGCGGTGCTTCTGCAGGATTTTCAACCGCACGATCTTTCCATTGTTTTACGAACTCAATCCGTCCGCCTGTGTCCCGAACACTTGTAATTCCGTAGGCTAAAAAGAGGTCGAACATGCTGGGCGCTAACTCTTCGATGTACGAAAAATGAACGTGTGCATCCCACAATCCCGGGATCAAATACTTTCCCGATCCGTCAATGATCTCATTGCTTTCAGCAGAGATTGAAAATTCATCCGAAGAACCGATCTTTGCAATTTTTCCATCTTTAATGACTACTGTTTGATTCTCACTCATACCATTATCGGCATCAATCGTGGTGATGTTTTGGATTACCGTTACATCTTCATATTCAGTTTCAGTGGATTGGCAAGCGGTGAACAGTAAAATGAGAAAAGCGAGCAGTACAGAGAATCGTTTCATATTCTAAAGAGCATGTTTTAAGAGGATTTATAATGACTCCAATCTATTTAAAAACAGTGTGTTTGCCAATTTTAATCATCCAAGTTGGTACCACAACTCTTAATATAATCGAATAAATTGCAAAAAATCCCAAGGGAAGCATATAGTAGAAAGAATACCTAGCAGAACCATCCGAGAAAAAGGGATCATACAAAGTGGAGCGACTTCAAAAGAATCAAATCAGAAAACCATCCGTATCTGTCCAGGTGAAAGAGCAGTACCGCAATCCAGATTGTAAAAGGGGGAAATAAGATATTCACAGCTGTGAATATCAAAAAAAGTATGATACCAGGTAAAAGCCACCACATTAATACCAATATACTGGAAACCGGGATCTCATATTTCAGCAGCATTTCAAGTTGAATCAGCTTCTTTTCGTGAGTTGTTTGCCATGTGGCTTAAATTTGCAAAGGATTTGAATAATTTATTGCTGATAACTGTACCCACATGAATTTGAGAAAAATGATTCAGATATGCATTAGAAATATCTTAATCCCTGAATTGCAACGGTTTCAATGGCTACCTTGTTTTTATGAAAACAACTAAATAAATACAAAAGATGAACCGTCTCGCTCAATCAAAAAGTCCTTATCTAAAACAACATGCTGACAATCCTGTTGATTGGTATCCCTGGGGTGAGGAAGCATTTGAAAAAGCCAAAGCAGAAGACAAACCCATTTTTTTATCAATTGGGTATGCAACCTGCCACTGGTGCCACGTGATGGCCCATGAGAGCTTTGAAGATGAGCAAGTTGCCGAATTGATGAACGATGCGTTTATCAACATAAAAGTAGACCGGGAGGAACGGCCTGATATTGATAACACCTATATGACCGTCTGCCAGATGCTCACCGGTCGGGGAGGATGGCCGCTTACCATTGTGATGACCCCTGATAAAAAACCGTTTTATGCAGCAACCTACCTGCCTAAAGAATCACGGCAAAACCGAATGGGTATGCTCGATTTTGTGCCGGCGATAAGAAAAGCCTGGCAATCAGACCGTGAAAATGTGTTGCAATCCGTTGAGAAAATTGAAGAGGGTTTTTCAAAAAGTTTGGACATTGGGAAAGGTAAAGGTCACCTGCCGGACAACTTACCCAAACAAACGTATCAGCAGCTCACCCAAAAATACGATTCGGAAGAAGGGGGATTTTCTTCTCAACCCAAATTTCCATCTCCCCACAATCTTCTTTTTCTGTTGAATTGGTATCGGCTGAATGATGATGAAAAAGCATTGGAAATGGTTCATCACACACTCAAAAAAATGCGCTTAGCAGGATTGTGGGATCATGTCGGTTTCGGATTTCACCGCTATTCTACCGACCATAAATGGCTTCTCCCCCACTTCGAAAAAATGCTGTACGACCAGGCGATGTTATTGATGGCTTATGCTGAAGGCTGGAAAGAAACCGGGGATCCACTGCTTAAACATACAGCTTATGAAATTGTTGAGTATTTGGATGATTGTCTGACATCTGAAAGTGGTGCTTTTTATTCTGCTGAAGACGCTGACAGCGAAGGTGAAGAAGGAAAATTTTATGTCTGGGAAATGGAAGAGATCAATTCTGTATTGGAAAAACCGGATGCTAATCTCTTTAAACAACGATTTAATATCCGGGAGGATGGCAATTTCAGGGATGAAGCAACCGGGCGAAAAACCGGGAAAAATATTCCACATCTCAAAGATCCTGTTGATGAAGAACAAACTGAAAAAGTTGGTCGGATTTTGAAACAACTCAAGGCAGAAAGAGAAAAAAGAGAGCGTCCTCTTCTGGATGATAAAATCCTTACTGACTGGAATGGTTTGATGATCGCTGCACTGGCTAAAGCCGGTATTATCTTCAAAGAAGATCGATTTATTGGGAAAGCTGAGAAAGCTTGGTCCGTACTCGAAGAGCATTGCGTCACTCATGAGTCTAAACTCTTACATCGACTGAAAGATGATGAAGCTGAAATTGACGGAATGGCGGATGATTATTCATTTACTATTTTTGGATTGATTGAATTGTATGAAGCCACATTTAACCCGGAATACCTTGAAGTGGCCGTTGACTTACAGAAGCAGTACGATAAAGGTTTCCTGGATTATCAGTTTGGCGGTTATTATTTCACAGCTTCAGGTGCAGAAGAACTTCTCGGCCGACAAAAAGAGATTTATGATGGAGCCATTCCCTCTTCAAATTCAGTTTCGGTATTAAATCTACTTCGGCTTTCGCGGCTTACGGGTAATCCCCAATTCGAAAGTCGAATCACTGATCTTTTCGGAACGTTTTCCCGCCAAATCAAAGAAGCTCCAACCGGTTACACATTTGCCGTTCATGCCTTTCAAATTTCACAGGCAGACCTGGTTGAAGTTGTAATCACAACGCCGGAGATGAATAGCGTTCTGGAGCAACCTCTTGAGATGTGCCGAAATAATATTCCGTTGGGCTCTGCCATAATTGTAAAAACACCGGAATTGGCTACAAAACTCCGGGAAGTAGCACCGTTCACCGAAAATTATGAGATAAACGACTTGCTGATGGTATATGTGTGCAAAGACTTTCAATGCGAAGCCCCGGTTCATACACTCCCCAAGCTGGAAAAACTTTTGGAAGCTGAGATATAGATACTTTGGTTTCCCACACTTACTAAAGCTGAGTGCACATCAAGTAGCTTACAGAACTGTAAATCAACTTTGAGTGACACTTCGCTAAGGATTTTATCGGGCTCACAAAAAGGAATCAGTTAATCTCTATTACCGTCTGCTTTAGCTGACGGCTAGTAAACCAACAACAAGTTTGTGGCTTTAGCCACATTCTTAGAATAGATTAATGAGCACAAAAATGGTTCAAGAGAAATAGGGCTAAAGCCCGTTTTATGCCTTTGAACTTACCGTTGGCTGAAGACAACGGTAAGAGATGCACCCTATCCTTCAGTTCTATTCTCAAGTCTCAATTTTAAAACTTGCGAATCAACGGTAGAAAACTATTTGCTAATTCGTCTGTAATTTGGCAACATCAGAACAACAAATTAACTGCAGCAAAAAACAAGCTACCATGACTGAGAACGCCAACCCAAATGTAACCTATAAAACGGAAGGGCGAATCGGAACAATTGAGTTTTATCACCCCAAAGGTAATTCATTGCCTGGGTCGATACTCACGAAACTTACCGAGACAATTCGAGAAGCGGGTACAAATGGTGACATCCATGCCATTGTGATGAAAAGCGGGGGGGACGGAGCTTTTTGTGCCGGTGCTTCTTTTGATGAACTAACGGCAATCTCCACCGAAGACGAGGGTAAAGAATTCTTTATGGGATTTGCAAATGTGATCAATGCCATGAGAACCTGCCCGAAGATGATTATTACCCGTGTTCACGGGAAAACGGTCGGGGGTGGAATCGGGATCATTGCGGCTTCTGATTTTGCCGTTGCTCAGGATAATGCATCCGTTCGGTTAAGTGAACTTTCCCTTGGTATCGGTCCGTTTGTAGTGGGACCGGCTGTTGGCCGAAAACTGGGTACATCCGCTTTTTCCACTTTAGCTTTAGATGCAAAAACATGGTACGATGCTCAATGGGCCCTGGATAACGGCCTTTACAATAAATTGGTCAGTAACACCGAAGAACTTGATAAAGCTGTTGAGGAAATATCGCAAAATCTTGCTTCAAGTAACCTAAATGCACTAACACACTTCAAAGATATCATTTGGCAGGGAACCGGGCACTGGCACGCTACGCTTGAACAACGAGCAGAAATTAGCGGACGTCTGGTGCTTTCAGAATTCACAAAAAAAACGATCGCCAACTTTAAAAATAAAAGCTAACCCGGATTATTCACCAAGAAATTTCGGTGTGAGCAAGGCGAAGGAGAAAAAAGAGACGGAAGGGTACTTGTTGTACCCTGAATAAGCTTTTTTTACTTCAACGCAGCTCACGGGTAAATTTCGCCGTCTTAACTGGTATCTCAAATTTGGGCTACAGTCTATTTTAACGATGTACAATATTATCAATAACTTGGAGTGATAAGTATATCTATTCGTGAATAACCCGGGCTAAGAAAGCTTCGCTGTGCTTTTACGAACCAAAAGTTCCGGTTTGAGGCTGGCATGCCTAACTTTAGCATCTTTATTTTTAATTTTTTCTATCAAAAGCTTGGCTGCTTTTTCTCCCTTTCCATATGTAGGCTGTGCAACAGTAGTTAGAGGCGGAATCATATATTTAGAAATCGGAAGGCCGTCAAACCCAACCACTGAAAACTGCTCCGGTACACTGATATCATTTTCAAAAAGCGCCAGCAAAGCACCCATCGCAAGCGTATCACTGGCACAAAATACGGCCGTCATATCGTCGTGCTTTTTGATCCACTCCTCCATAGTATCATGACCATCGTGCTGGGAGTAGCTGCCAACAGCGGTGTAATCATCCTTCGGCTCAATTCCCGCATGACAAAGAGCATCTCGATAACCCCTCATCCTGTGTTCAGTCTCCTGTACGTTTTGATCTCCAAACATACCGCCAATATGTTTATGGCCCAATTGAACGAGATGATCCGTGGCTTTGTAAGCCGCATCATAATTATCCACATCTACTGATGGTATTTCCGGGTATTTGGGATTATGTCCTACCAATACAATTGGGATATTGGAATCTTCAAAAGTTTGTAACGTAAACTCAGTCACCTCTTCGTTGAGACAAATCACTCCATCAAGATGGTGTTCATTGAGTATCAAATCGTGAAGTTCCTTCTTCATGTCAGAATTGTAGAAGGATAGACGCACATAGTAACCGTTCCGGATGCACTCCTCAAAAATTCCAAGATAGAGTAGAGTCCAATACCCATTTCCAAGGCTCTCCTCTCCAAAAATTCCCGACAAAACCCCAATTTGATAGGTGCTGCTGGTAGCTAAACTACGTGCAACAGAATTGGGACGATAATTATACTCCTCAACCACACTCATCACGCGGCTGCGGGCTTCATCACTTACATTGGGATGGTTATTGAGCACTCTCGATACGACAGACCTCGACACATGAGCGAGCTTGGCAACTTTATCGATGTTTAACTTTTCCATAGATCTCTGGGTTTTGGCTACCTCTTTAACCAATCAGAAAAATGGCATCTGTTTGAACATTAACAGAGAAACTAAAGAATTAATTGCGCAAAAACTTTATTTGATTACTGAATTGTAACCGATCTGCCTGCTCTTCCTGCAGAGTTGAATACTGAAATCGTTACCAAATCACCACCAGATATTTCAACAGGTTCAGTATACAACGGAGATTCTGAACTTGTTTCACCATTTATTTCATACCGAATGTCAAGTCCGGGAAAGGCATTATTTACTTTGAGAAGACCCTCTTCAATAACGGCACCCGGAACCGGTAGTCTGTAATTAATATTTACAAAATTTTTATCTAGCCTGTCAAGTTCATATTGACCGATGCGATTTGCAAATTCATTCCACACATCATCTCGTTCCGACCGCAATTGAGAAATATTTTCCATATCTCCCCAGGGAGGATTTCCAACCCATGCCCTTTCAGCAAGTCCCAGCAGACGTGGTAAAACCATGTACTCCCATCGCTGAGGTTCATTCACCGTTTCAGACCAAAGCTGCCCCTGGATTCCCAAAATATTTTCTCTGCCTGTTTCACTTAATTGAATGGCATCATCATACTGACTCGGGCTTACAGGATTTCCGTAGTTATCATGTTCTGCATTCTTATAGAGGTCGTATGGAATGAAGGAGTAAGTATCTTTCGTATCAAACATAGCTGCCCAGTAAAAACCCGGTTCCTTCCAGTATTTATTATAAGCCATATCCAGGTAAAGGTTCGATGCGTTCGACATCACAACTTTGTAACCGGCATTAGCAAGCATGTATGCATAATCTTCCCGACCAGAACCCCAGATGCTCGACCAAACATATGGTACAACATTTTCTTTATACTCGGGATCATCTTTAGGACCATTATGATCCTCGTTGAGTCCTACTTCTTCCCAACCGGCCATTTGCAAATCACGCTGCTCAAGCATTGATTCTAATCGAGTGAAAAAGTGTCCAAAAAGATCCCTCGCACGATCAATATTATGTTCTTCCATATACTGCTCGCAGGCAGGCGATTCTGTCCATGCACCTTCGGGGACTTCATCACCACCAACGTGAATCATATTCAGCGGTACTCCTGCCTCCTCATGCATGATTATGACTTCGTCAAACACCTTTGCCATAAAATTATACGTGGATTCCCGGCAGACATTTATCACATTATCATCAAAATACTGGACGGACATATAATCCGATTCGTCAGCGGGATCAGCCAACCGATACATCTCTGCCTGTTCTGATTGTCCAAACTCCGAAAGACGATTGAAGCGTACTTCCATACCTTTAATAGCAGCTCTGGCATGTCCGGGTACGTCAATTTCAGGAATCACTTCGATATTCCGCTGATGTGCAAATTGCAGGATTTCGATATACTCGTCGCGGGAGTACCATCCACTGCCGAATGATGCACCCGGAGTTGGATCAGGCCCTGAACCGTAAGATGGAGCCAGGAAATGCTCTTCTGTTTCTGTGTGACCACGTCTGCCGCCAACTTCAGTCAGTTCCGGTAATCCATCAATTGCCAGCCTCCAGCCTTCATCATCTGTAAGATGGAAATGAAATTTGTTGAGTTTATACATTCCCATCAGATCCAGTAGCCGCAATACGTTTTCTTTATCCTGGAAATTACGGGCTACATCGAGGTGCATTCCGCGGTAACCAAATGCAGGTTCATCCGATATTTTAACTGCACTCAATTCCAGGTTTTCGCTATCATGATTTGATATTAGAGAACGCAGACTTTGAATAGCATAAAAAATCCCGGCGTTTCCAGATGATGTTAGTTCAATATTCTCTTCAGTGACTTGAATCGAATAAGCTTCTTCACTTCCGGGAAAGTCTTCATTAAGATTCAACAAAATTCCTGTACCACTCCACTCACCTTCCAGAATTTCAATAGAACTTTCAATTTCAAACTCATCAGTCAATAGCTGACTCAAGTATTCAGCCTCATCTAAAAAGTCTACTGCATAAGTAATTTTAATTCCACCTTCCAACTCAAAGCTCCCTTCACCCATTTCTACAGATGAAGGTGTTGGTGTAATTTTACTGACTTGATTAGCTGGCAATGTTGTTAATTGCTGATTCTCCCGGTACCGGCTTTCTGCACTGGGAATATCAAGATTGTCTCCGGGGATCCGGTTTATCTGCTCTTCCCCAGCAAACGGTGTAACTGTAATCTCTGCTATTTGTTCAATACGATCTTCATACACAAAATAGAATCCCTGGGGTGCATCTGTTTTTTTGATAGCATGAAATTGTGCATTGTATTCCTTTGTAAATTCACCGTCAGCCGGAATTGGGCTGAATGCATCAGTCGGTTCAAGCTTAAAGAAATCTCCGCTGATGTGTGTCGCTTCAAACTCCGGCAAAAAGCTCTCTTCATCCAAAACGCGTATGGAGTTGAAATAAAGAGTCCAGTCATCATTAGAAAAACTTTCATTCCCGGTGTTATGAAATGTCAGAGAAGCGAGTAACTGATCGTTGTTTTCAAAATTTGAGATCAGGTTCCAAGTAATCTCAATTGGAGAATCAGTAATCTCCTGTGACAGGCTCATCGGCGTGGTATCGGACTGCTCTTGAGATGTACATCCCATAAAATTTAAAGAAAATAGAAGAATAAGACTGAGGCAGGATTTTATGATAATTGGTTTCATTGGTTTCTGAATTTCTGATCTGTTCCGAAATAGTGAAATAACACCATACTCAGGAATCATTTAATCTATGCCGTTTGTTTGCTCAGGCTGTCCAGTTTCAGCCACATGAAAGCGGCTGTGCCAAGAATAGCCGTTTTTTTACCGCTAATTTCTGAAAGTTTCAGTTCCACGGTTCCTTTATAAATATCAAGAAGGTTCTCCTCCATATTTCTTTGGGTAGGCTCCAATATCAATTCCTTGGAACGCGATAACCCTCCGGTAAGAACAATCAGTTCCGGGTTCAATAATGCAACAGTATTTGCGAGGGTTCTGCCCAAAAATCGCCCAGTTATCTCAAAGGCCCGAAGTGCAAGTTCATCACCTTCAATGGCAGCCTTCGTAATTTTCTTGGCAGAAAGAGACCCGTTCTCTGAAAATTGTAAGACAGATTTAGGATATTCTTCGCTCGCTATCAGTTCGTTCGCAGTTCTTACAATTCCGGTTGCAGATGCATACGTTTCCAGGCAGCCTTTTCTGCCACATCCGCATTCCCTGCCATTTCCCGAAATCAAAACGTGTCCCAGCTCCCCTGCATGGCCACGTGAACCAAGTACCAGGTCTCCGTCTATAACAATACCGCAACCTAAACCTGTGCCGAGTGTTACGCAGAGAAAATCTTTTTTATTCTGAGCAACGCCGAAAAGCATTTCACCAACGGCTGCCGCATTCGCATCATTTGATACTGAAATAGGTAAATTAAAATTGACAGATAGAATATTGGCAACCGGCAATTTTCTCGGCCAGTTCAGGTTAGAGGCATTATCAATCGTACCATTTTTCTGACTTCCAGTGGGCGCTCCTACACTTACACCAACCAGTTTATACCCCGGCCCGAGTGCCTCCACCATATCCTGAATCGAATCACTCAACTGTTCAAAAAATAGCTCGTGACCAATTTCTGCATTTGTAGGTATAGATTGATAGGCAAACAATTTACCCTCACGACTCACCAAACCAAATTTTGTATCGGTACCTCCTAAATCGATTCCCGCAACTAACTCCATTTCATACACTTATAGAAGTTAAATAACGTTGAAGTAGCTCACCTCCAACATCAAATGTTTTTTGTGAAATTTCTAAAACCGTTCATGTAAGAACATTCTTAAAAATCACTAATAATCCTTTAAAAGCAAATTTATTAGACTTGGTTTTTTATATTTGGAACCGATTCCAATCATCACTCTTTTCTTTAATGCGTATATTAGAATTTGTAAATATTGGTGTCTACATAACAATTATCTGAACTGAAACGAACGATCAATGGAAAGCTTAGAAAAGAAGTTGAATTCTATTAACAAGCGTCTCACCTATTACGAAAACATTCCAACTGTTATTTATAAAGACAGTTCTGAGGCCTCCGTGGCAATTGCTCATGAAATTGCATCTCTCATCAAAGATAAAGCTAAAAAAAATGAACATGCTGTTTTAGGCCTGGCTACAGGCTCAACCCCGGTAGGTGTGTATGATGAACTGGTTCGCCTGCATAAAGAAGAGGGTTTGAGCTTTAAAAACGTCATCACGTTTAATCTTGATGAGTACTACCCCATACAGCCTGATTCACTGCAAAGCTATGTTCGCTTCATGCATGAACACCTGTTTGATTCTATTGATATTCCTGAAAACCAGGTTCACATACCGGATGGTACGATTCCTGAAGAAGATATTTACGATTATTGCGATCAGTACGAAGCCAAAATTGAGGAAGCCGGGGGAATTGACATTCAGCTCCTTGGGATCGGACGAACCGGCCATATCGGGTTTAATGAACCGGGTTCACGGCCAGATTCCACAACACGCCTGATTACACTGGATAAAATTACTCGTAAAGACGCCGCGAGCGATTTTTTTGGTGAAGAGTATGTGCCTCGTCGCGCAATTACAATGGGTGTCGGCACCATCATGAAATCCAAAAAAATAATCCTGATGGCCTGGGGTGAAGGTAAGGCAAACATCATAAAAGAATCGGTAGAGGGAGATATCAAAGAGAGTATCCCCGCAACATACCTGCAAGAACATGATAATACTGCCATTGTACTGGATACTGCAGCATCTGAAAAACTGATGCGTATAAATACACCCTGGCTCCTCTCTTCTTGCAAGTGGGATGACGAACTGGTGAGAAAAGCAGTAGTATGGCTTTGCCAAAAGCTCGACAAACCAATTTTGAAGCTTACGGATGAAAATTACAATGAAAACGGAATGGCTGACCTGATTACCAAACAGGGACCAGCCTATAGTATTAATATTAAGGTTTTCAACGAGCTCCAACATACCATTACCGGCTGGCCCGGGGGAAAACCGAATGAAGATGATAAATATCGCCCCGAGCGTAGAGAACCTTTTCCCAAACGCGCAATCGTATTCAGCCCACACCCCGATGACGATGTTATCTCTATGGGAGGAACACTGATTCGGTTGGTCGATCACGGGCATGAAGTGCACATCGCTTATCAAACATCGGGAAATATTGCGGTTTTTGATGATGACGTGGTTCGATTTGCGGATTTCGTTCTGGATTACACCGAAGCTTTTGACATGAAAGAACAGAAAGCTGAAAAGCTGTTTCGAAAAATCAACGACTTCCTGAAATCCAAAAAACCCGGTCAGGTTGATTCCCCCGAAGTGAAGAAAATCAAAGGACTCATCCGACGGGGTGAAGCGAAAGCCGGCGGACGCTATTGCGGCGTTCCCGATGAGAATATGCACTTCATGGAGATGCCGTTTTATGAAACCGGCCGCGTGAAGAAAAAGCCGCTTTCTGATGAAGATATCCAAATTACAGTCGATCTTTTACGAGAGGTGAAACCTCATCAAATATATGCAGCCGGTGACCTTTCTGACCCACACGGTACGCATCGCGTATGTCTGAAAGCCATTTTTGAGGCGCTCGAAATTGTAAAAAACGATGATTGGGTGAAAGACTGCTGGGTCTGGCTCTACCGAGGTGCATGGCAGGAGTGGGATGTGAATGAAATTGAGATGGCCGTACCGCTGAGTCCAATTGAACTAAAACGTAAGCGCAGAGCTATTTTCAAACATCAATCCCAGAAAGACCGTCCCCTTTTCCCGGGTTCAGATACCCGAGAATTCTGGCAACGTTCCGAAGACCGGAACCGTGGAACTGCCAAAGTGTATGATGATCTTGGCTTAGCGGAATACGAAGCGATTGAGGGCTTTGTTCGTTATCATTTCCGTGATTGAATAGGCGGTAATTACTTGTAATTAGAACCTTTGGAAAACTTTGCGTCTTTTCCGGTAATAA
>Ga0102943_1001951_pt1 | contig 12376 bp, 9 predicted proteins | sample SalPonC_black_MG_FD_78174 | JGI IMG/M metagenome (GOLD analysis project Ga0102943, IMG submission 78174) | Salt pond soil microbial communities from South San Francisco under conditions of wetland restoration - Salt Pond MetaG... | ecosystem: Environmental > Aquatic > Marine > Intertidal zone >...
AACAAATTATTGGCGGGTTACTCATTGTTGGTTCGGTATTAATGAATAAAGAAGATAAAACTGTTGAAAAAGTGAATGATCGCAGAAGTATTGTAGAATAATTGAGCTAAATCCTTAGGATTTGGCTTTTTTCTTGAAATTTTTTTTGAAACTGACGATAGTTATATTGGAGGGGTACTTATGAAGATCACATCATTTTTAAAACCGAAACAAAAAATCGAACAGCAACCAATACAGTCAAAGGTAGTAGATAATATATCTGAGAAAAAATCTGGTTTAAAAGCACTAAACCTAGAGAAAGATGGGATAAACGAGAAAATATATAAAACTTTAAAAGCCAATAATATTGAGCCAACGAAGGAAATGATTGAAAATATTAAGGGACATTTTGAAAAGTTAGAAGGACCTATCAGTAAAAAAATTGATGCCTTAGATTTGATGTTGAAAAAAGGTGTTGAGATAACTTTTAAAAATTTGGTGAGTATTCATCATACGGTAAAGGAATCAATTGATTATGGTGGAATATTTAAAAATTTAAAAGAAATCTATCAAGGCAAAGAAAACATTGATTATGAAAAAGTATTGAAAGCTTTAGAGCTTACAGATGAAGGTATTGACTTCATTATAAAACAGTTTGATTTAGCGTTAAGTTTTAATGATAACATTTCTAAAATATTGTCCCAAGAGAAGCTTCCAATGGAAAGAAAAGATCAAGAAAAATTAGAAAGTCTTGTGTATAAGAAGGGCTTTGAAACTGCTTCACCAAAAAAAGATATGGAATCTTTATTAGCGGATTTTGAGAAAAATGTATCTGAAGTTTTAGAGGAAGTACAGAATGAAATGGGAGAAGCCATTGACTGGTTACCAGAAGTTGACCATTTCAGGAAGTTTTTAGTTGAAGAAACAACTGAAAAAATGAGTGAGATAAAGATAGAGTTCGATACTTTTAAAACTGAAGCAATAGAAAACTTAGAGCAAATCATTCAAGCATCAGAAAAACAAGTGTCAAAAGAAAGTATAGAGAAAATAATTAATAACTTTGAAAAAGTGATTATGAAAAGTGACATAACACTTTATACGTCTATGTCAGATGAAAAAGAATTGATACAGATGGCTTCTTTGTTAGAAGAAGCAAAAACATTAGTTGCTAAAGGTGAAATGCCAGAAGTAAAGAAACTTCTAATAAATATTAAAAATCGACTCAAGGCAATGGATTTTGAACCAAAAAATTCTAAAGTAAAGGCCTTTATGAAAGAAGATTTAAAAGTTTTGTTTTATGGAAAAAAAGGTATGATAGAAAACTTCGAAAGCCAAATTAAACACGGGGAAAAAGGCCCGCGAGAAAGTTTAGAAGTCATTAGAAATATGGGGATTAATCATGAGGCAGAGGTTGTGCAAAACCTTGAACAAAACTTAGAAGAAAAAATGCCTATTGAAAATATAAAGAGTATTCTCATGTCACTCATGACAACTAATAGTAGTGAAGAGAAAGTGCCAGAAATGAAAGCCACAGTCGACCATCTCACAGGACAACAATTATTGAGTAAGTTAGAAGTCAAATCAAATATTCAACAGATGACACTTAATATACCGTATATGGCTCAGAATAAAATTAAATCTTTAGATTTATTTATCCAAGCAAAAAAAGAAGGCGAAAAAATTGACTGGAAAAATTCTACGCTGTATTTTGTAATGGATTTAAACCGCTATGGAAAAACAGGCATTAAGATTCAATCTGTTAATAAAGTTGTTAATATGACTGTAAAAAATAATAATGATAAAATAGAGCAAGAGACAAAACAATCTTTTGAAGCATTTCTAGATGAACTAACAGAAGATGGTTTTAAAAAAGGGTTTATTCAATATTTTGATTTTGATGTATCAGAAAAAAATCCTCTTATCAGTGAAGTTAAAACAGAAAGTTCGGCTAAGGAGCAATCTTTTAACTTTGAGAAAGGATTTGATTTAAAAATATGAAAAAAGTATATGATCAAGAAACAGTTAATTATGACAGCGTTATTGATGATCTAAGTCGTGAGTATATTAAAAAAGCAAAAGGACAAAACATTAGTATAGAGAAAGATCCTAAAACTTTGAAAAATACCATTGATATGGATATTCGCGAGAATATTCCTCCGCAACTGTTAGCCATTGTTTCTGGTATTGTTAAAATAATTGAGTCTTTAGAAAAAGGTGATTAGATGAAAATTGAAAAAAGTAAGCGATTAGATAAAGTTGAATCTAAAAAAACTAAAAAGACTCAAGACAAAATTGTTTCCCGATTGAGTTTTACTGAGATTTTAGAAAACACTGAAGAAGAAAAAATGCGTCAGGCATTAAATGAAATTTTAGAAGAGATTAATAAAAAAGGGCGTGAGTTAATCGATAAAAGAACGGTAGAAAACTTATTAGCCTATAAAAAAATGGTACGAGATTTTGTTGAGGATGCAGTAGATTTTGGACTAAAACTAAATGCGAGAAGAGGTTATGGTCTTAGTGGACGAACCAAAATACTAAGAACCGTTAGCACAATTGACCAACGGTTAGTAGAACTGACGGATATTATTATTAAACAAGAAAAGAAAGGGGTAAGCCTTCTCAAAAAAGTAGGGCAAATAGAAGGTTTATTAGTAAATATTTTTGTTTAATATGAAAATCAGGAAAAAGTATTTGACAATGTTAAAATTATGTAATAATATTACAATCAATAAAAAAAGCTTTGAGAAAAAGAGTAAATAGGATTCCTTTAATTAAGCGAGCCGGTGATAGTGAGAGACGGGTATTAAATATCCTATTGAAAAACATTTTTGAGTTATTAACTGAAATCGAAAGAAAGTAGGCTTAATCGGGTCTGACCGTTATATCAGTAGAGTATCGATTAATTTCCGTACTCAAGATTAATAAATCAAGGTGGTATAGCAAAGTTCAGTCTTTTGTCCTTTTTAGGATAGGAGACTTTTTTTATTAAAAAAATATAGGTGTTTTGAATTTAAAGGAGGCAACAAATGAAAAGATTAACAATTATTGAAGGTTATGAATCCCTTATGACATTAATGGAAACAGAGGTAGCACTTAAAGAAACAAAGGACTTTTTTGAAAGAGATTTGGCTAAGTATTTAGATTTAACCCGAGTATCTGCCCCGCTATTTGTATTACCTAAGACAGGTTTAAACGATAACTTAAATGGTGTGGAGCGTCCAGTTTCATTTGACTTAAAAGAAACTGGAGAAGTAGCTGAAATTGTCCATTCTCTAGCTAAGTGGAAACGTATGGCCCTTCATAAGTATGGTATAGGAGAAGGTAAAGGATTATACACAGATATGAATGCTATTAGAAGAGATGAAGACCTAGATAACTTACATTCAATTTATGTAGATCAATGGGACTGGGAAAAAGTAATAACGAAGGAAGATCGTACAGAGGCTTATTTAGAAGAGACGGTAAAAAAAATCTATAAAGTTTTTAGAGATTTAGAACTATATTTATATGAAAAGTATCCATTCTTGCAAAGAAATTTACCAGAAGAAATCACTTTTGTTACGACACAAGAGTTAGAAGATATGTATCCGGATTTGACACCTGCTGAACGGGAAGATGCCATTGCTAAAAAGCATTATGCAGTATTTATTAAAAAAATTGGTAAAACTTTAGAATCTGGTGAAAAGCATGATGGTAGAGCGCCAGATTATGATGATTGGGAATTGAATGGCGATATTATCTTTTGGAATCCAGTACTTGAACATGCTTTTGAATTATCATCTATGGGTATTCGAGTAGATCGTGAAACCCTTGAGAAACAGTTGAAATTAAGTGGTTGTGAAGAAAGAAGAAATATGGAGTTTCACCGCATGTTATTAGATGGAGAACTGCCTTTAACCATTGGTGGCGGTATTGGTCAATCCCGTATGTGTATGTTCTTCTTAAGAAAAGCGCATATTGGCGAAGTGCAGGCAAGTATTTGGCCGGATAAGATGATTGAAGATTGTAAAAAAGAGGACATTCATTTATTATAAAATCATTTGCAAAGGTCTTGATTATTCAAGACCTTTTCTATATGATAGAATTAATAAAATAGATAGAAAGAATGTAGGTGACTGATGGAAGCCGTTAATGAAAGATCAAAGAAAGATAATAAGAATAAAAGAAATGATATCTTAAAAGTTATTGCAATGGTTACTATGTTAGTAGACCATATTGGTTATCTGTTTTTCCCGAGTATGATGATTTTTAGAACTATTGGCAGGATTGCCTTTCCAATCTTTGCTTATTTGATTGGCATAGGTTATCACCACACCTCAAGTTTAAAAAAGTACATGCTCCGTTTATTTATATTTGCCTTAGTCACTCAAATACCCTATAGTTTTTTTAATAGAACTTTAGTCTTTGAACCTTTTAACTTAAATATTCTATTCACTTTATTGCTTGGGCTAGTATTCATTCATTTAATAAATGACAGTATCAGTTTAATGAAATCAGAAATATCTAAAAAGCATTTAAGGTTACCCCTTAACATAACCTTTTTATTAAGTATCCTAGTGATTAATGAACAGGTAAAATTTCTAGGTTATGGAAGAGGCCTTGAATATGGATGGTATGGTATTGTCTTAATACTAATTTTTTATTACACAAAAGGACATACAATTTTGTTAATCATAAACTATAGTGTGTTAACATTTGCCCATGCTTACTATAATGTTTTCTTTTCTTTAGCAAGAAGAAGTCAAGTTTCTCCGATAACTTATCTTATGAACAATTGGGCTGTGATTTTCTCTTATATTTTTAGTAATATAAAAGAAGTTTTAAATTTAAGTTCATATTTTTTTCAAGGCAGAAGTTTGATGGCATTGTACTTTATTAAAGTATTTAATCAAGAAAATTTTTTTATAAGGTTGAATCCTTGGGTTGGGTATATTTTTTATCCAGGTCATATGACGCTATTGATCTTAATTAGATTTTTAATGGGGTCATAAGCTATTGATTTTTTCAATTTTACATTTAAAAAATAAAGCAATCATGATATCATTAAAGACGAAAGTTTGTTTATTGAGAATCTTTTCAGATTCTTTTTTTGATTAAAGTTTGGAGTGAATAATGGATTTAAGTAATTTAAATAAAATGCAGAGACAAGCAGTCGAAACAACAGAAGGCCCTTTACTGGTCTTAGCTGGTGCTGGTAGTGGTAAAACAAGAGTTTTAACCCATAGAATTGCTTATTTAATAGAAGAAAAAGATATTTTTCCAAGTAATATATTAGCGATTACTTTTACCAATAAAGCAGCAGAAGAAATGAAAAATCGTGTGGCCAGTCTAATTGGACCAGGGGCTTGTCGTATGGGGAGGGGAACATTTCATTCGATTTGCTTAAGGATATTAAGAAGCCATGCAGAAGTTATTAATTATAAAAGTGATTTTACGATTTACGATGTAGCAGATCAAAATACCGTTGTTAAAAATAGTATGAAACAATTAGATATTGATACGAAACGTCTCAATCCTAAACATGTAAGAAACGTTATTTCAATGGCTAAAAATGAAAAGATTGGGCCACAAAAATTTGAAGAGATTCACGGTGGCGATTTTAAATTTGAACAATACATTCGAATTTATCATTCTTATCAGAAAACATTAAAGAACAACAATGCAATGGATTTTGATGACCTAATCAATAAGACCATTGAGATTTTACAATTAGATGAAGAAGTATTGAAGAAATATCAGAAGAAGTTCAAATATATTTTAATCGATGAGTATCAAGATACAAACTTTGTGCAGTACCTATTAGCAGCTCTACTATCTGGTGGACACCATAACCTATGTGCTGTAGGCGATGGTGACCAATCGATTTACAAGTTCAGAGGTGCAGATATTAGAAATATTTATGAGTTTGAAAAAGATTTTTCTGAAGCAAAAATTATAAAATTAGAGCAAAATTATCGTTCAACACAGACGATATTGGATGCTGCAAACCATGTGATCAGTCGAAACCAAGGGAGAAAGCCTAAAGACCTATGGACGGCTAATGGTAAAGGGGATTTAATTAATTACTATGCAGCTTATACTGAAAAAGACGAAGCCAATTATGTACTCAATAAAATAGAGCAGTACAAAGAAAAATCCTATGATGAGTTTGCTATTCTTTATCGAACCAATGCCCAATCGCGAAACTTTGAGGAAGTATTTATGAAAAGTAATATTCCTTATCAAATTATTGGTGGGTTAAAGTTCTACGAACGAATGGAAATAAAAGATATAATGGCCTATTTAAAACTAATACAAAACCCAGTAGATGATATTGCCTTTGAGAGAATAGTAAATGTTCCTAAACGCGGCATTGGTAAACGAAGTGTCGAAAAGTTATCAGATTATTCAGCGGACAGAGGCATAAGCTTCTATGAAGCCTTATTAGAAATAGAGAAAGTCAACACCCTTTCGAGTCGTGCCAAGAATGCATTTTCTGAGTTCAGAGAAATCATTAGAAGTATACGGAAAAAACTTGATCATTTAAATGTTCTTGATGTATTTGAAATGGTTATTGAAAAATCTGGCTATTTAGATGATTTGCGATTAAAAGGGGATGTTCAATCAACGACACGAATAGAAAACGTTGGAGAACTTAAAAGTGTGGTAACGGAGTTTATTAACACTAAAGAAAATGATGAAGAAAGTGATAGTGATTTAAGTACTTTCTTAGCTGAAACAACGTTACAGGCTGGTATTGATACAATGGAAGAAAATGAACCAGGGGTTTTGATGATGACCCTTCATAGTGCCAAAGGGCTAGAATTTCCTAATGTCTTTTTAGTTGGTATGGAAGAAAATTTATTCCCGTCTTTTATGTCAAGTGGTACCGATGAAGATTTAGAAGAGGAACGACGGCTTTGTTATGTAGGGATCACTCGGGCGGAAAAGAGACTATTCTTGTCTCATTCGAATTCTAGAAGTCTTTATGGTAAAACTAGTAGAAATGCGCCGTCAAGATTTCTAGATGAAATACCTGATGAGTTGATTAATATAGATAGCAAAAGTACGGCCAGTGTTTCAATTAATAGTTCTTTAAAAACTGCAACAAAGGGTAATTTTAAGGCAGGTATGAAGGTTAATCACAAAAGTTTTGGTACAGGTACAATTATAGAAAACAGTAATGGCGTTTTAACCATTGCCTTTGATGGACAGGGCATAAAAAAGTTAATGGCAGATGTTGCACCGATAGAGGTTGTGAGTTAAATGAGTGAGAAAATAAAAGAGAGAATTGATGAATTAAAAAAGAAAATAAGAAAGTATAACAAAGAGTATTATACTATGAATCAACCGAGTATATCGGATCATAAATATGATCAGCTCATGAATGAACTGGTAAAACTAGAAGAAGAGAATCCAACTTTTAAAACACCTGATTCACCAACGAATAGAGTTGGTGGTGAGCCTTTAGAAGCTTTTGATCAGGTTGAACATGAGAACAAAATGCTTAGTTTATCAAATGCTTTTGAGAAAGAAGATTTGCTTGATTTTGAAAAACGCTCCAAAAAAACCATTGAAGAACCCATTGATTACTCTGTTGAGTATAAAATTGATGGATTGTCTGTTAGTTTAAAATATGAGAAAGGAATCTTTGTTCAGGGAGCAACGCGAGGCAATGGTGAAGTCGGAGAAGATATTACTGAAAACTTAAAAACTGTTAAAAGCATACCTTTAACCTTGGAGTCGCCAGTTGACATAACTGTGCGTGGGGAAGTTTTTATTGATAAAGAGCATTTTAAACAACTAAATGAAAGAAGAGAAGAAATCGGCGAGGCGAACTTCGTTAATCCAAGAAATGCTGCCGCTGGGTCTTTAAGACAGTTAGATCCAAAAGTTGCTGCCAAGAGACCCTTAGATATTTTTGTCTTTGAAATATTAAAAACAGAAAAAAGCTTTGAAACCCATCTAGAATCTTTAAATTTTCTTGAAAGTTTAGGGTTTAGAGTGGTTGAAAGATTTCATTATGACACAATAGAAGCTGTCAATGACTTTTGTGAAGAAATGATTGAAAAAAGACATGATTTGGCCTATGATATTGATGGCATGGTGATTAAAATCAATAGAATTCATAGCCGTAAAGCCTTAGGCCAACGATCTAAGTCCCCACGATGGGCCATTGCTTATAAGTTTCCTGCTGAAGAGGCGGAAACTGTTATAGAAGCTATTGAGATTCAAGTGGGAAGAACGGGTGTCTTAACACCAAAGGCCAAATTAAAACCAGTTTTTGTGGCAGGTTCCACTGTTAGTAATGCGACCCTTCATAATCAAGATTATATAGATGAGAAAGACATCCGTATTGGAGACCACGTTGTTATTCAAAAAGCAGGAGATATTATTCCGGCAGTAGTTTCCGTAATAAAAGAAAAAAGAAATGGACAGGAAGCTTATAAAATACCAGATGAATGTCCAATTTGTAATAGTCCGGCGATTAAAGAACCAGGGGAAGCCTACAAAAAATGTATTAATCCAGAGTGTCCTGCGAAACTTAACCGTAAAATCAGACATTTTGTTTCAAAAGTTGGCATGGATATTTCAGGATTAGGAGAAGCCATTGTTAAGCAACTCATCGAAAACGATTTAATAGATGATGTTGCGGATCTTTATACCCTTAAAAATAAAAAAGAAGAGTTATTAACTTTAGAACGTATGGGAGAAAAATCCTTAGAAAATTTATTGAGTGCCATTGAGGCATCGGAGGATAATCCACTGCATCAAGTGCTAAGCGGGTTAGGGATCCCTTTAGTGGGAGAAAAAGCTGCAAGAGTTTTAGCAGAAAAGTTTAAGCACTTAGACAATTTAATGACTGCTGACCTAGAAACATTAGCCGCTGTTGATGAAGTTGGCGAAAAAATGTCACAAAGTATTATAGATTATTTTGATGATCCAAAGAACCAATTAATAATTAAAAAATTAAAGAAAGCAAATGTGAATCTGGAAGAGCCTGAAAGTGAGCATACTTCTAATCAATTGAATAATAAAACATTTGTTGTCACTGGTAAATTAATGAATTATACTAGAAGTAGTATAAAAGAGAAAATTATGAATTATGGTGGAAAAGTGACTTCAAGTGTTAGTAAAAATACGGATTATTTACTTTATGGAGAAGATGCTGGTTCAAAATTAGAGAAGGCTAAAAAATTAGAAGTTGAATTATTAGATGAAGAAGCATTTGAAAAAATGTTGAAATAAAAGGAGGAACCAATGGCATTATCAGTAAAAGATGTAGAGCATGTATCTAAATTATCAAGATTATCCTTTGGAGAAGATGAGAAGAAAGATTTTGTTGATAAATTAAACTCAGTTGTTGATTATATTGAAAAATTAGAAGAGGTAGATGTAGAAGGTGTAAAACCCACATATCATGTATTAGATGTAAAAAATGTTTTTAGAGATGACGAAGTTAAACCATCTTTTAAAAGAAAAGACATTTTAAGTAATGCACCAGATGCAGAGGGCGGATGTTTTAGAGTACCAAAAGTTGTTAAATAGGAGGGAGCAATAATGGAAATATATGATTTAACCATTCACGAAGTAAGAGATTTATTAGAGAAGAAAGAAATTACATCTGTTGCTTTAGTTGAAAAGGTATTTGAAAGAATTGATGCTGTTGAAGAAGATATGGCTTCCTTTTTAGCTTTATATAAAGAAGAAGCTCTAGAAAAAGCAGAAGTAATGGATGCTAAGTATGAAGCGGGTGAACCTTTAGGCGATCTAGCTGGTATACCAATAGCTATTAAAGATAATATGTGTACCATTGGTAAAAAAACAACATGTGGTTCAAAGATGTTGGAAAATTTTGTGCCACCATATGATGCCACTGTCATTGAAAAACTTGAAGATGCTGGTGCAATTATAATTGGTAAAACGAATATGGATGAGTTTGCAATGGGTTCATCAACGGAAAACTCAGCCTTTCAAGTCTCTAAGAATCCTTGGAACTTAGATTATGTACCAGGTGGTTCTTCAGGGGGTTCAGCTTCAGCTGTAACTGCAGGAGAAGCCTTTGGGGCATTAGGTAGTGATACTGGTGGTTCTATCCGTCAGCCAGCATCCTTATGTGGTATTGTTGGCATAAAACCTACTTATGGCTTAGTTTCAAGATATGGTTTAATTGCATACGCTTCAAGTTTAGATCAAATCGGTCCTTTAAGTAAAGATGTTGAAGACGCAGCGATTATGTTAAATGCTATTGCAGGGCACGATGGAAGAGATTCTACAAGTGCACCAAAAGAAAAAGTTGATTATAAAAAAGCTTTAGTAAATGATGTCAAGGGTATGAAAATAGGTGTGCCGAAGGAATATTTTGGTGAAGGTGTTAACCCAAAGGTAAAGTCCTTAATTTACAAGGCCTTAGAACAATTGGTTGCCCTTGGTGCGGAATATGAAGAAATTTCATTACCTTATACAGAATATGCTCTACCGACTTATTACATCATTGCACCGGCAGAATGCTCATCAAACTTAGCAAGATTTGATGGGATTCGTTATGGGTACCGAGCTGAAAAATTTGAAGGGGTAGATGATTTATTTACTAAATCAAGAACAGAAGGCTTTGGTGAAGAAGTAAAAAGAAGAATAATGATGGGAACCCATTCTTTAGCATCAGGTTATTATGATGCATATTATAACCGAGCAATGAAGGTAAGAACCCTTATTAGAGAAGATTTTGATAAGGCATTTGAAAAATATGATTGTATTATTACACCAACGGCTCCTGATAAAGCCTTTAAAATTGGTGAAAAGACAGACGATCCTTTAGCAATGTATATGTCAGATATTTGTACTGTTCCAGTAAATATTGCAGGTGTACCGGCAATATCTGTACCAGCTGGTTTTATTGATGATATGCCAATTGGTATGCAAATTATTGGACAGCATTTTGATGAAGAAACAATTATAAAAGTTGCATATACATTTGAGCAAAATACTGATTTTAATAAAAGAGCAATATTATAGAAAGGAGCAAACATGGAATTTAAAACAATCGTTGGTTTAGAGATACATTCCGAATTAAAAACGAAGTCGAAAATATTTTGTAGCTGTACAACTGAATTTGGCGGCGATGTCAATACTCAGTGTTGTCCTGTGTGTATGGGATTACCAGGGAGTTTGCCTGTTGTTAATAAAAAAGTATTAGATTATGCTATTAAAGCCGGTTTAGCATTTGACTGTGACATTGCAAGTTATAGTAAGATGGATCGAAAGAATTATTTTTATCCGGATTTAGTAAAAGCTTATCAAATATCCCAATATGATTTACCATTGTGTTCGAATGGTAAAATCACCATAGAAAAAGAAGATGGGTCTACAAAGGATATTGGGTTAATAAGAATTCATATAGAAGAAGATACTGGTAAATCACTACATGGTTTAAAAGACGTTTCTTTATTAGATTATAATAGAAGTGGGGTGGGACTGATAGAAATTGTTACCCATCCTGATATCGAGACACCAGAAGAAGCCGGACTATTTTTAGATGAGTTAAAGTCTACTTTAGAATACCTTGAAGTCTCAGATGTAAAAATGGAACAAGGCTCCCTAAGATGTGATGTTAATATTAATGTGGTATCTAAAGATGGGTCAGTTAAAAGTAGAATAAGTGAAATCAAAAATCTAAACTCCTTTAAAGCGGTTCAGAAAGCAATTGACTATGAAGCCCATAGACATACAGAATTATTAAAAGCTGGAAAGAATAGTGAAAAGGATACAAGACGTTGGGATTCTGAGAAGAATAGAACAGTTTTTATGAGAAGTAAGCAACATGTTGAAGACTATAGATATTTCCCTGAACCAGATATTGTTGATTTTGAAATCAGTGATGAGTGGATTCAGGAAATAAGAGATAATCTGCCAGAACTCCCTAAAGCAAAGAAAGAAAGATTTGTAAAAGAGTTTGATATACCGGCTTATGATGCACATGTACTCGTAAGTGATAAAAAGCTAGCCCATTATTTTGAAGCACTATGTGCTGACTTTAATGATCCGAAGCTCATTAGTAATTGGATTATGACAGAAATGCTTCGTCGAATGAACTTAGAAGAAGTAACCTTAGATGATTTAAAGTTTGAAGAAAAAGACTTAGTTGTTTTATTTGAACAGATGGCTCAAAATAAAATAAGTAATAATGCTGGAAAAAAAGTCTTTAGAGAAATGTTTGAAACTGGGGAAAAGCCACTGGTTTTAATAGAATCCTTAGGTTTAAAGCAAATATCTGATGATGATTTCATCGAAGGATTGGTTACTGAAGTTTTAGCAGAAAATCCAGATGCCATAGAAGATATTAAAAATGGTAAAGATCGTGCCATTGGATATCTTGTAGGGCAAGTCATGAAAAAATCAAAGGGAAAAGCAAATCCGC
>Ga0102943_1001955_pt1 | contig 12371 bp, 9 predicted proteins | sample SalPonC_black_MG_FD_78174 | JGI IMG/M metagenome (GOLD analysis project Ga0102943, IMG submission 78174) | Salt pond soil microbial communities from South San Francisco under conditions of wetland restoration - Salt Pond MetaG... | ecosystem: Environmental > Aquatic > Marine > Intertidal zone >...
CGCGGCGGTTTGCGCAATCGCTTCCGTCTGACGAGCAAGTCGCGGTTTACACCTTTGACGAGTCGTTGCAGCGATTGGTGGATTTTACGACGGATCGCAACCGGGTTCTGTCAGCGATCGAAGACATTCAACTGGGCGGTTTGAACACGAGGATCGCCACAAACACCCGCGAAATCGTATCGGTTTTGAATGACAAGTCGAGCGTTCTATTGAAGAACGTGGTCGTGATTACCGATGGGGTTGAAGAGGGCGGCAGTTCGATTGACGAGGTGACAGAGGCGGCGCAAGACGCCGGGGTGACCATCTCGGCGCTTGGGATGATCTGGGCCGGTTTGGGCGATCCGCAGGCCAGCACGCATATGGACTTTCTTGAGGATCTGACCAAAGGGTCGCTGGGATCATATCGCACCGTGCGGTTGCTACAGCCTGAACAGGCCCGCGTCGAAGTTGGTCGTTTTATCGACAGTTTCAATTCTTCGATCGGCGCGTCGGGTCTGATTGTCCCGGTAGGTGATCCCGCGCCAGCAGAAATTACGGTTACAATGCAAGTGCCTGTGCCGGGGCAAGATGGCGCCTTTGACGAGCGCCGGATTACAGCAAGCTTTGTGCCTGAGACGTCCAGCACGGCGCCCTCCGACCCCGCAGCCGACACGCAGGATACAGCGACATCGGAGGAGCCCGAAAATCTGATCCTCGGGTATCCTGCCATGTATGCTTACATTGCGGCGGGTGTGCTGGGTGCCCTGTTGTTGCTTTTGCTGTTGTTGCTGGTGCTGCGCAAACCGAAAAGTGACGAAGAAACCGCTCCCGAAGACGATGGTGACGATCCATTCTTTGATGACAAAGACAACACTCGTTTTGTCCCGCCGTCATCGCCTGCGCAAAACGTGCCGCCGCCGATTGCGTTCCTTGTTGTGAAACCTACGGGCGAACGTCTGCCGGTTCGCGCCGGGGGTGTTGGCATCGGCCGGTCAAACGAAAACGGTATCACGCTCAACGATCCGAGTGTGTCCCGCGTGCATGCGCAATTGGCCGCCGGCCGGGGCGGCGGGTTTTCTGTGACCGATCTGGACAGTTTGAACGGAACCTTTGTGAACGAGAAAAAGGTATCGGGAACGCGGCAGGTGAAAATCGGTGATACATTGGGTTTTGGAACTGTCAGGGCAAGCATCGTTAAGGCCTAAACCCCTTGCGGGATTGGCCACTACAACAGGGGATTGGTTATGGGAAAAGACAAGACAAGTTGGTTGTTTGACGAAACCGACAACGACACCGACGATGAACTGGGCCTAGGTGATGAAAGCACAGGGGTGTTCACCGAAAGCATTCAGGGTGGTGGTGATGCCCCGACACATGCCTATCCGGGCTTTGGTGAAAACGATGCAGAAACGCAGTTTGTCCAAAGCACGGACAAAACCGAAATATATCACGGTGGCGTCGCTGGCAAATATTCCGAGAAGGCCGAGTTCGACGAAATGGTCGATCCGATCGTCGGCTGGTTCGTCGTGGTGCAGGGGCCGGGTATCGGGCAGTCGGTTAATCTGGGCTCGGGTATGAATACCATCGGACGTGACCCTGACGAGCGCGTGTCGCTTCCGTTCGGGGATACTTTGATTTCGTCCAAGGACCATGTGCGCGTGATCTATGACGATGAGTCGCGAGAGTTTCTGATCGTGCCGGGCAGTGGCTCGAACGTCACAAAGATCGGCACGAAAATCGTGGCAACGCCGCAACCTCTTGAGAACTATTCGCTGATCCGTCTGAGCAAGCAGACGCATGTCAGGTTTGTGGCCTTCTGCAACGAAGGTTTTGATTGGTCGGATGTCGCTGAGAACACCGACAAGAAATGAGCGTCGTCAGCGGTAAACAGAGTTTAGGGCAACGCGAAACGCAGGAAGACGCATTTCGGATCATTCTGCAAAGCGAGCAAGATCCGAAAGCGGATATTCTCATGCTGTTGGCCGATGGCATGGGCGGGCATGCCGGGGGCGAGGTTGCGTCGAACCTTGCGCTTGAAACGATTGAAAATCATTTCGTTTCTGTCTCTCAGAATCCGAAGCCGCTGAAGCGTTTGCAAGAGGCGGTGATTGTGGCCAATGACGCCATCGCGCAGCGCGTGGCGCATGACCCCAAACTGCGGGGCATGGGGTGTACCGTGCTGGCGGTTCTTAAAATCGGCGACAAGTTGCTGTGGTGCAGCGTTGGCGACAGTATCCTGTTCCTGTATCGCAACAATCGCTTGCGCAGGCTAAATGCCGATCATTCCCTATATGGCGAATTGCTGGAAATGGTCCGCGCTGGCAAAATCACGCAAGCCGAGGCTGATAATCACCCTAAACGCAATTCCTTGCGCTCTGCGGTGATGGGGGACAAGCTGGCGCTGATTGATTTGTCAGGACTGGAATTGCAGGCCGGGGATGCGGTTTTGCTGGCCTCGGATGGTCTGGAAACCCTTGAGGATGACGCCATTCGCCAGCTTTTGCAGCGCGATCAAAGCGGCGATGTGCGCGGTGTATGCTCGGATTTGCTGAATGCGGTCGATGAACGCGCCAGACCCAAGCAGGACAATACAACCGTTGTCATGTATCGGCACACACATGAAGGTATGAGCGGCCTTTACCGCGACAGCCGTTGGACATTGGGCGGCGCGTCATCGCGGCTTTCGGGAGTGCGCGGCGTGTTGGCGGCTGGGGCTGTGGCAATCGGTGTTTTCCTTTTGGGGCTGATGGTTTGTGTCGTGGGGTTTACGGGCAAACGCGACACAGTCCCGCCGCCGCCCGCCGACGTGGCCGATGATCCGGTGGATCGGTCCGAAGGTGCGATTGCCGACAGCGATGGGATCGACAATAACAGTGGTCCAATGCAAGACACGCAAGCCCCCGACCCCGCACAAGACAATGCCATCGGGGAAACCAACGCCGACCCGAATTCCGATAACCAAAGCCTTGAGAATGAGAGCCTACCCTCTGCTGTGGGGGATGGGTCACCTGATCCAGCCCGGTCATCTGTAGGCGGGGAAGACGCTGACTCGGGTGACGAGAGTTTGGGGGATGCGACCCGCGATAGTGACAGTGGGTCTTGACCAGGGAGGTGGCGATATGTCGGACCGCCTTCCAAAAGGCACCAAGATTGCAGGGCATCAGATTGTTGATGTTTTGGGCCAAGGCGGCTTTGGAATTACATACAAGGCCCGAAATCTGAAACTTGGTGAACCGGCGGCGATCAAGGAGTATTTCCCGCATGAATACGCGGAGCGCGAGCTGGACCTGAGTGTCTCGCCGCGCGCGCAGTATAAAAAGGTCTACCACATGGGCCTTGACGCCTTTTTCGAAGAGGCCAACCTGCTGCGTGATCTGCCGAATTTACCCGGTCTTGTTCGGGTGCGCGCCGCGTTCAGCAAGCATAGCACAGCCTATTGCATCATGGATTACATCGAAGGTGACCCGCTGGACCGGATGGTGACCAGATTCGCCCAAAGGAACACACATATTCCCGAGGCGTTGGTGCGGTCGGTGGCGGCGTCTTTGGGTGATGCGCTTGGCGCCGTGCATCAGGTGGGGCTGATCCATCGTGATGTCAAACCGGGCAACATCATGATCCGGCGCGACGGTCAGCCGATCCTGATTGATTTCGGGGCCGCTAGGCCCTTGGGCCGCACGGTTTCAATGGGGTCGATGTTCACGCGGAAATATGCCGCGATTGAACAATTCCCGCGTGAGGTGGTGCCGCTGCCCCGTTCCATCCAAGAAGGACCACAGGCCGATATTTTTGCCTTGTCGGTCATGCTATACGAGATGGTTTCGACCAGTTTACCGCCCTCGGCGGATCAACGATTCAAGGCGCTCAAATCTTCAGGCCGCGATATCTACGTGCCAGTCCGCGAGAATTTGCGCCGAAACAGGGTGGATGCAAGTTATCCCGCGGCTTTGCTGGATATGATTGACGAGGGCTGCGCGCTGATGCCCGACGACCGGCCAAGTGATGCGCGGCGTTTTACGGCGCGTGTGGCCGGAGGACAGCCAAATTCTCGGCCGCGCCAGCAGCCTCCGGCATCACCCAAATCGCCCGCGCCACAATCGCCCGCGCCACAGCGGCAGGCAAAGATGCCTTCAGAGCGTTCGCGCCGAACAACAAAAAGAAGAAATCCAAAGAGCAAGATCGCGATGCTGGTTATTATTGTATGTCTTGCCGGTCTGGCTGCGGCTGTTGGGTTCATTATGAGGGACTACTGAAACATGTTTGTAAGAAATTTCCTTTTTGCAGTGGTTGCCGGAGTGCTGTGGGTGATGGCAGGTGCGTCGCCAGTGACGGCAGATGAGTTTGAAGAGATCGTCGTAACTGCTGACAAAGCGATGGGTCGGACGGTTGCCATGGAGGCCGGGACTGGATCTGGCTTTTTGCTGGCGCCCGTGCCGGACAGTTCCGATTTTTATTACCTGACCAACAAGCACGTGATTGACGGTAGCCGAAAGCTGGTGGTGTTTTTCTCGCGTAACGGCAAGATTTTTCAATATAACGCCAAGGTATTGCAGACCAGCGCCGGGCTGGATTTGGCGGTTTTACGGCTAAGCCCTGACGGCGATACCCTGCCGGACCCTGTATTTTTGCCGATTGCGTCGCGCGACATGCGCAAAGGTGAGCCGGTGGCAGCACTTGGCTATCCCGGTTCGGCTGACGCGAGAATTTCAAGTTTTGAAAATCCGGCCTTGTTCGAAACCACACTAACCCAAGGGGCGGTGTCCAAGGTGTTCATGGGCACGTGGGTGCTAGGCGGCTCATCGCTGGAAATTGTTCAACACACGGCATCGGTCAATAGCGGTAATTCGGGTGGTCCGCTGCTGGATAGCTGTGGCCAGGTCATTGGCGTGAATACGAAGATTTCAGTCATGACTCCAAGCGGCATCCCCACAAACGGCACATTCTGGGCCTCTTCGTCGAATTCGATTTCCGGGTTTCTGTCGATTGTGAAGGTGCCGTATTACGTTGAAAACAGTTCCTGTGGGTCTGACGCGTCGGGGGCATCCGGCTCGGCGATGACGCGGGGCGTGCCGACTTGGGTTTTCATCTTTGCTGGCGTGGTTGGTGTCGCGCTGATCGGCGGCGGGGTGGCGCTGTTTCTTGTCAAGTCCACATCGGGCACCAAAACCGCCAAACTGATCGGACCGGGCCGCAAGGCCGCCCTGCGGGTGCGCGTGGAAGGTAGCCCTGACAAAACCCTGACCGCCGGGCAGCTGAAAGCCGGGGTCACGATAGGGCGGTCCTCTGAGAATGCCGTTGTGGTCAACCAAGAAGGGCTAAGCCGGGTTCATGCGCGCATAGACTTGCAAAACCGTATGCTGCGGGTGACGGATATGGGCACGACAAACGGCACCACAGTTGACGGCCAAAAGCTGACAGCAAACACACCTGTGCAGGTCACGACGGCCTCGGATATTCGGTTGGCGGGTATTCGGCTCAAACTGGCAAAGCCGGGCCGATCATGAGTGATGCCGTGCTGCATATCCGAAATCTGGGCGTGCGGTTGGCGCAAGACTTTGCCGTCGTGATCGAAACGATGGATTTGCGGCGTGGCGAAACCTTGATCCTTGATGCGGTCAGCGGAACCGGCAAAAGCACGGTGTTGGGCTTGATCTCGGGCGCAATCCCACCAGGCGCGTTTGCCGATTGTGACCATCGCGTTGCTGGTCACGACCTGTTTACGGCGCAAGGCCGCATGGCGGTGTCGGCCCCTGATGTGATGGGGTTTGTTCTGCAAACAAATGCGCTGATCCCTTATCTGTCGATCCAAGAGAATATCGGTCTGCCGCTTGCCATAACGGGTCAGACCCCGGATCGGGATTGGCATGATCATTTGATCGGAGCCTTGGGCATTTCCGGCATTCTTGCGCGCAAGCCCGCGCAAGTCTCGGTTGGTCAACGACAGCGGGCGTCAATCGCGCGGGCGCTGTTGGCCCGGCCGCGAGTTTTACTTCTGGATGAACCGGTTTCGGCACTTGACCCGGCCAATGTTGCGCAGGTTGAACAATTGATCGCCATTCTCGCGCATGAGGCGGGATCAGCCGTGGTGTTGGCCAGCCACAAATCCCGAGGCGGCGCGTTTGCTGATGCGGGCCGGGGCGCGCATCATGTTGTCAGCCACCAAGGGGTGACGTACTCGGTCTTTGGTGGCCCCTTGGATCAAGAGAGGGTTGCATGACGTCGTTGCCGATCACGCTTGCCCTCAAAGACTTGCGCCACGACTGGCAGGCTGCGGTGTGCTTCATTGCCGCTTTGGTGGGCGTTTTGGCACCCCTTTTGATCGTTCTGGCCCTGAAAAACGGTGTGATTGGCACAATGGTGGGCCGTCTGGTCGAAGACCCGTCAAACCGTGAAGTTTTGGCCGTCGGGGCCGGACGACATGATCAGGATTTTTTCAATACGCTTGCTGCGCGCGCTGATGTTCAGTTTGTCATGCCGGCAACACGATCAATCAATGCATCGGCAGATGCCGTTCAAAACATGGGCAACCGCCAGTTGGAACGCGCTGTGCCGCTTGTGCCAAGTGCCGCGGGTGATCCGTTGATCACGGCGCAGGCGCCGATCAGCCCCGGCAAGGTCTATGTCAGCGCCGCTTTGTCCGATGCGTTGGGCGGCCTGCGCGCCGGTGCCATGCTTGAGCTTTTGATTGGCCGTGAGATTGATGGCCGGGAAGAGTTGGCCCGCCGTGAGCTGGAGGTGCTGGGCCTCGTTCCAGAGGAAATGTATGGTCGGGATGCTTTGTTTTTGTCGCTGCCCGATCTGTTGGCGATCGAGCGGTTCCGCGATGATGCTACGATCACCGCCGCCACATGGATTGAAGACCGCCCCGCCCCCGAGGCCTACGCCAGTTTCAGGCTTTACGCCAAAGAGCTTGACCAGTTGAAAGGGCTTCGGGCTTGGCTGGAGGCGCAAGGGATCACAACCCGCTTACGCGCCCAAAACGCGGCCTTGTTGCTGGCCTTTCGCGACAATCTGAACCTGCTTTACACCGGTGTCGCAATTTTGGCCGCCGCCGGATTCTGGGCGTCGATGGCGGCTAATTTACGCGGTGCTGTTGAACGTCAGCGTATTGCCTTCAGCCTATTGCGGCTGCTTGGGCTGACACGCCGTGGCAGCACTCTGATTCCCGTGTGTCAGGGGCTGATATTGGTCATGGCCGGTATTTTCCTGACATTTTGTCTGGTCATGCCGGCCACATTCATCATCAATAGTATGTTTTCCGAGTCCACGGGAAACGCGATTGCCACATTGGACCTGCAAGATCTGATCGCGACCTGTGGTGTCGGACTGCTCACCGCCTTCACAGCGTCGGGCTGGGCCATTTGGGCCGTCAAGGGAATTGAGAAAGCAGAGGTGTTGCGCCATGGATGACCAAAGACTCATCAAGCGATTGCCAATCTTCACGGCAGCCTTGGCGATTTGCGCCAGCCTGAGCTTTATGGCCCCGGCAAAGGCTGAAACCGCCGGCATTGAATGGCGTGAAAGCTATTACAACCCCAAGCCTGCCGATGATGATCTGATCCTGCCTATGCCCTGTGGCGGTGCGATGGCGTTTCGCAAGGTTGCCACTCCAAACGTGGATGGCGCGATTGGCGATGTGCCGGTGACCTTGGGGCAGGAAGGGGATGACCGGCCCTATCTGAACGGTGTTTGGCGGTCTTATGTCTCGGGCGCCTTCTCGGACGATGGCAGTCCGACCAAGGGGTATTTCTATATGGCCAAATATGAATTGGCCGAAGCCCAATATGATGTCGTGATGTCGGGATGTCCGGACAAAACCCCACGCAGGCGAGCGTTTTTGCCCAAACTGGGCCAGACAAAGCTGGAGTACGAAAGCTTTGCGCAGGCCTATAGCCTCTGGCTGATGCAGAATGCCGCCGCAGCCCTGCCGCAAGCGGGGGAAACACGGGCCTATCTGCGCTTGCCAACGGAAGAGGAATGGGAATTTGCCGCCCGTGGGGGCATGGCCGTCGAAAGCGCTCTGTTTCGCAAGACCAGACCGCCCATTCCCGATGGCCGACAGCTTAGTGAATATATCGCGCATGGCGGATCGGACAGTGCTGCGGGACGGGTGCAGGTGATCGGGTCGCTAGAGGGCAACCCTTTGGGGCTGCACGACATGCTTGGCAATGCCGCCGAAATTGTCGGCACGCCGTTTTCGCTGATCCGTCACGGGCGCCAGCATGGGCAGGCCGGTGGTTTGGTCAAGCGTGGGGGCGATGCGCGCACGCCTTTGGCGTCCATTACCAGCGCAACCCGTGACGAACTTCCGCCATTTGATGTGATCTCGAACGAGCCGACGCAGGACAGGTTCGCGGCGACGCGGTTGGTTGTGGCCGGACTGGCCATCACATCGCCTGCGCAAGCCGACGCGCTGAACAACAGCCTTCAAGAGCTTGCCAAGCCTGACCCGGCCCTAAGCACGGCGTCCTCCGAAGAAGAGGTGATTGCCCTGTTGGATGCGATGCGCGACTCGGCCGGATCCGAACGTGATAAAAGTCGGCTGGAGGCTATTAAATCCACAATCCAACGCGGGCAGGTGGCCCGCAACACCCTGCGCGACAAATCCATTCGCCTGATATTGAATTCCGCGGTTCTGGTCTGTGATCAAGCGGTGCAACGGTATCTGAACGCCGTCGCCGCCGCGCTGACCATACAGCATGATCTGGCTGAGCTTGAGGACGAAGCGCGCCGCGCGGGCGATGAGGCCTTTTTGCAGCAGGTGCTTGAGGCCAAGCGCGAGGCGCAAGACAAGCTGGTCGGATTGGAACGCAAGGCAATGGCGAATGTGGTGGAATATGCCAACCTGATCGAAGGGCTGTCCGAGGATTACTCACGCGCCTTGCTGGACAAGCAAACCAAATTTATCCGAACCGAGGTTGAAGCCGAAGGCGCGCGACGCGCGCAGTGCCTTGGGCTGATGTCGACCCACCTTGCTGCGCGTCGGGCAGCCGGCCAGTCGGATGTCGATTTGATTGCACTGGATATACAAAACATCGCCGTCGATCAGGCAAGCGATTGAGACGAGACCAAAAAGTCAAAAAGGATGACCTATGCGAGATATGCTGAACAACGCCTTGCCCATGCTGATCTGGATCACGACTGGATTTTTCATCCTTAGTTCGTGTTTTTCCGGCGCAATGATCATTCGCTATGGTGGCGCGCTCAACAGCTTTGACATTTGGGCTGTGATTGGTGGTTTTCTGACCATTGTTTTCGGCGTTACGATGTCTTTTGTGTTTGCGGGCATTTGTTTTCAGATCATGGATATTCGTGAATTTACCAAGCATGCGGCAATCAGTTTGCGCAAATCGGCCCGGCGCTGATGATCTTGTTCACATCCCGATGGAGTTAGACAGATGGAAAAAAGCGTTCTGGGTCTGAAACCCGGCGACATGATCCAAGACACGTATCGCATCGACAGCCTGTTGGGCGAAGGCGGGATGGGCGCGACGTTTCGGGGCACCAATACGGCGGCGGAACACCCTGTGGCGATCAAGGTCATGACGCCCGAGTTTGCGCGCAATTCCCGCGCGGTTGACTTGTTTCGTAGGGAATCAAGCCTGCTGCGGACGGTCCAGAATGATGCGGTTGTGCGCTATGAAACGACTTTGCAGGACAAGTCTGGCAAACTGTATCTGGTGATGGAGTATCTATCAGGCAAGCCACTTCTGTATTACCTCGACAAGGGCGCGCGGTTGGCATCGGAGGATGTGTTGAAACTTGCCGAGCGGCTGTGTTCTGGATTGGCGGCCATCCATGCGCTTGGCATCGTGCACCGCGATGTCGCGCCGGATAATATCTTGGTGCCTGATGAGGATGTTTCCCAAGCCAAGTTCATTGATTTTGGGCTGGCCTCAGATTCTGTGGGCACCGATAAATCGATCTTGGGCAGCGACTTTGCCGGCAAGCTTAGATACTGCGCGCCCGAGCAATTGGGACTTTTCGACAATCGGATCACCCCTGCGACAGATATTTATGCGTTGGGTTTAGTCTTGATGCGGTGCGCGGGACTGACCGTGCCCGGCGATGGCAAGGGCTGGGCTGCGATTGACGACCGCCGCGAAGATATCAAAATCCGCGATGATCGCGTGTCGCGCAACCTTCGCGGCGTGCTGGAAGCGTTCTTGCGGGCCGATCCATCGTTGCGCCCTGCTGATCCTCTGGCCCTTGTGCGCAAGGCATTGGCGGCTGAGAAAGCCGGGGCACAGCGCACGGATGGACCCAAGGATAGGATACCAGCACCCGATGCCCGCGACAGCAAGCCTGACACCGGCGGACGCGCCTCAACGGTTGTGGCGTTGATTGCCGGGCTTGTGATCGTCGCGGGCGGGGCGGCGTGGTTTTTCCTGATGGGCCCGGGGGCCAGTACGACCTCTGGTGCCAGCACCAAGCAGGCCGCGCTTGCCCAAGACGCGGCGCAATCCAACGATCCTTTGGCCGAGGCTGAAAACCTGATCGCGGCTTCGGGCGCGGAAAACCTGAATGCTGCATTCGGGGCTTTGATGGCCCTGTCTGGTGATGACAGCCAATCTACCGACATCCGCATCCGGGCCAATATCATGATTGCGGAAATGTATGACCCGGCAACCCATGACACCGCGCGCTCTCCGTTTCCGCGCGCCAATCCCGCAGCGGCCAAGCGACATTATCAGCGGGCTGCTGATCTAGGGTCTGAAACTGCTGCGCAGGCGCTTTCGCGTTTGGCTGACTGAAAGGAGACTTGTGATGATTGCCCGTGCTGCACACATGCTGCGAACCGTCGCTTTGACTGGCCTGATGGGCGCGCTTTTCTGGACATCGCCTGCAAGCGCCGCCGATCGCCCGTTGCTGATGGACGGCAAGGATACATTGTTCAAACGCGTTCTTGTCCGAGACAGCACCGCGATGTTCGATGCACCTGACGGCAGCGGCAGCGGCCAATTGCGCCCCTTGCAACCGCTTTATGTTTACGCCGAAAGCGGAGAGTGGCTGCATGTCGGGCGCGGGGACAATGGTGAAGGCTTGTTCTGGCTTCCTGCAAACACTGTCACGCCATGGCGCCAGAATATCGTGGCCACCCTGCAAACCAGTGCGAATTTGGACCGAACATTGTTCTTTTCAGACTACGACGCAATTTATGATGTGGTCGAAAGCGAGGCACCGGGCCGTTCCGCCCAAGAGCTGCGCGAAGAAGCGGAAGCGACTGAGGCGGGCAACGGTCAGTCCGAGCGTGTCGTGGCCTTGGGGCCGCGCGATGCCGTCAATCTGCGTGACAATCTGTATGTGATGCCGATCCTTGAAACCGAGGAAGCCATTTTTGAAAACGGATCGTTTGTGAATCTGTTGAAGGTCGCGGTCGCCCGAGCGCAACCGGGTGATGCTCCAATCGAAAACGACCTGGTGGGTGATGCCGAGCCGGAAGCTGCGCAAAGCGCCTTTCGGGCCGGGGTTGTGTTCGTCGTTGACACGACCATTTCAATGGAACCTTTCATCCGAAGAACGCAAGCCGCCTTGGAAGAGGTGTATGAAGGCGTCAGGCGGACCGGAGCAGAAGAGGCGGTGTCGTTTGGGTTGATCGGCTTCCGCGACAACCTGCAGGCAGCGCCCGGCCTTGGCTATGATGTTCAGACATTCGTAGACCTGAATTCCGGGTTTGACTCGACCGCGTTCCTGAATGGTATCGCGCGCATGACCGAGGCAGGCTCATCCAGCCGGAATTTTCGCGAAGACAGCTATGCAGGCATCGAACACGCCTTGCAGGCCATGGACTGGTCGCCATTCGGGGCAAAATTTATCGTGCTGGTGACCGATGCAAGCCCCCGCGAGGCCGATGATGGCTATTCAAAGACCCGGCTGAGCGCCAAGGGTCTTGGGACGTTGGTGCGGGAAAAGATCAACGGGGCGGTCGCGGTGATGCATTTGCGAACACCGCAAGGGGCCAATGATCACGACCGGGCCGAAGCCGCCTATCGTGAATTGACCCGCCAGCCCAACGTTCCGCCACTGTATTTTCCGATCGAAAACGGGGACCGTGAGGAATATCAGGCCAAGGCGCGTCAGCTTGGCCAGATTGTGGCCGATCAGGTCAACCGGTTTCGCGGAGGCCAAGACCCCCGCGATTTTGCCGAGGATGACGGCATCATTGATGAGGATACCAAGGCCTTTCGGGCGGCGGGCCGGACGATGCAGCTGGAATATCTTGGCCGCTCACGTGGGTCCAAGGCACCGGATGTGTTCGAGGCGGTGGTTGCCGACCGAGATTTCGCGCGGCCCGGCCTGAAACCTTTGTCCATTCGCCTTTTGCTGACAAAGGCAGAATTGAGCAACCTTGATGAAGCGCTGCGCATCATCATTGAAAAGGCCGAAGAAAA
>Ga0102943_1001956_pt1 | contig 12365 bp, 10 predicted proteins | sample SalPonC_black_MG_FD_78174 | JGI IMG/M metagenome (GOLD analysis project Ga0102943, IMG submission 78174) | Salt pond soil microbial communities from South San Francisco under conditions of wetland restoration - Salt Pond MetaG... | ecosystem: Environmental > Aquatic > Marine > Intertidal zone >...
ACAAAGGTGACGGTGGTGGAAGCCATGTCCAGGCTGCTGCCCCTGCCGTCGGTGGACACATCCATATCCAGACTGCTGCTGCGGGAGATGAAAAAACAAAAAATCACCGTATTCTGCGATACGGTTGTTACTGCCTGTGACACATCAGCCAAAGGGTGCTGCATTTCTCTGTCCAAAAGTCCGTTTACCGACAATCCCAGAGCAAAAGACCCCAAAACCGATACCCTGTGTTCTGATCTCATGACGGTGTGCATCGGCAGAACCCCGCTGTCATCTGATCTGGGTCTGGAAACCATCGGTCTGGACACCCTGGGACCTGGATGGATTCCTGTCAATGACCGCATGGAAACCAGGGAGGAAAATGTCTATGCCATCGGAGATATTCTGGGGCCTTCCCGGGTGATGCTGGCCCATGTGGCCTCCCATGAAGGTCTGGTGGCAGCAGGCAACGCCATGGGACAGGATCAGATCATGGCTTACCATGCCGTGCCCGGCGCTATTTTTACCATGCCGGAAATCGGTACTGTGGGATTAAGCGAAGAGGAGGCACGGAAAAAGGGTCTGGACGTTGCCACTGCATCTGTCAACTTCCGGGTGCTTGGCAAGGCCCACGTTATTGAGGAGATCGCCGGAGAAGCCAAAATGGTGATGGAAAAAGGTACCGGCCGGATCCTGGGGGTGCATCTTATCGGTGCCCATGCCACCGACCTGATTGCCGAAGCCACCCTGGCTGTTGAAAAAGGGCTGACCGCCCAGGATATGGCCCATACCATCCATGCCCATCCCACCATGGCGGAAATTATGGGGGAGGTGGCTTCCAAGGCGGTGGGCATGCCGGTGCATGGATAGGCTGCCTTGTGGTTGTATGCACAATCATGCCATGCTTCAGGCCCCCAGATAGGCTTTTTTCACTTCCGGATTGCCAAGAAGCTCATCTGTGGGCCCTTCCAGCACCAGGGATCCATTTTCGATGACATATCCCCTCTGGGCAAATTTCAGGGCCAGCCTGGCGTTCTGTTCCACCAGCAGAATGGTGGTTCCCAGTTTGTTGATTTCCCTGAGGGCATCAAACATGTCCAGCATGAGCAGGGGGGCCAGCCCCATGGAGGGTTCATCCAGAAGCATCATCTGATGGCCGGACATATACCCTCTGCCAACGGCAAGCATCTGCTGCTCACCGCCGGACAGGGTGCCTGCCAGCTGATGGCGGCGCTCTTCCAGCCGGGGGAACAGGTCAAACACCCATTTTCGGTCCGCTTCTATCTGTTCTTTGTCTTTTCTGGCAAAACAGGCCAGCGTCAGATTTTCTGTCACAGTGAGGTTTCCGAAAATACGGCGGCCTTCCGGCACATGGGAAATTCCCAGTTTTGACACCACCTTGTCTGGAGAATATTTTAAAATGTTCTGGCCGTTAAACTCCATGGCAGATCCGGATTCACAGGGAATCATCCGGGAAATGGCCCGCAGAGTGGTGCTTTTGCCGGCACCGTTGGCACCGATGATGGTGAGAATTTCTCCGGCGGCCACGGAAAAGCTGATGCCGTGAAGGGCCTTGATGTTGCCATAGGATACGTTCAGGTTTTGGATGTTCAGCTGCATCAGGTCATATCCTCCTTGCCCAGATAGGCTTCTATCACCTGGGGGTTGTTCTGGATTTCTTCAGGCGGGCCTTCGGCGATAATTTCCCCGAACACCAGGGTCTGGATGGATTCACACAGCTCCATGACAAATTTCATGCGGTGTTCTATCAGAAAAATCGCCACATTGAAATCCTGGTGTACCTGGCGGATGATGCGGATCATTTTCACCAGTTCATCAGGGGTCATGCCGGCGGTGGGTTCATCTAAAAACAGCACCTTGGGTTTGGTGGCCATGGCCCGGGCCATTTCCACCCGGCGCTGGGCCCCGTAAGGCAGGCTGGTCACCAGGTGATCGGCATATTGGCCGATATCAAAAAGCTCCATGAGGCGGTGGGCATTTTCCCTGACTTGATTTTCCTGGTCCCGGCAGGCCCGGGAGTTAAAAAACGCACCGAACAGCCCATAGTCCAGCTGGGAATAATGGGCCATGCGGATATGGTCCACCACATTCATGTGCCGCCACAACGCCAGGTTCTGGAATGTCCTGCCCAGACCCATGGCGGCAATTTCGTTGGTCTCAAGGCCTTTGATGTTTTTGTTTTCCAGCAGGATCTCGCCTTCAGTGGGGGTATACACCCCGGTGATCAAATTGAAGATAGTGGTTTTTCCGGCCCCGTTGGGACCGATGAGGCCGAAAATCTGTCTGGGTGCAATGTTCAGGTTGTAATTATGAACAGCCCGCAGCCCGCCGAAAAAGTGGGTCATGTTTTTAACACGCAGCAGTGCGGTCATGGGGACACTCCTTGTTGGCGTTTATGTTTGGCTTCCAGCAGTTTTTTTGCATTGATTTCCGTAAAGGAGATAAGCCCATAGGGCCTGAATATCATGACAAAGATCAGTATCAGGGGAATGATGATCCATTTGAACAGTTCCAGGGGCCGCAAAGCCTCCCCCAGCACATTGATACTCACCGCACCCACAATGGAGCCCACAATGGAATTGAGTCCGCCAAAGTATACCATGGCAAGAATTTCCGCCAGGCGGTTGATACTGAACATGCCCGGATTGATATAGGTAAGCACGTGGGCGAAAAGACCGCCTGCTATACCGGCCCAGAAGGCACCGAACATAAAGGCGGTCATTTTGGTTTTACGGGTTTTAACGGTCATGGATTCTGCTGCTGCTTCATCATCTCTCACCGTGTTCAACGCCTTGCCCAGAATGGAGTTCACAAAATTGTGGATGACCCAGATGCACAAAAGGGTCCAGAAAAAAATCACCGGAAGCGGGGCAAAGTCCGGCTGTCCCCCCATTCCCCTGGCCCCGCCGATGATGTTCAGGTTTTCAATAGCGGATTTGACAATAAACATGAATGCCAGCGAGATAATGGCCAGATAATCGCCCCTGGTGCGAAAAGAGGGAATGGCCACGGCCAGAGAACCGATGGCGGCAGCAGCTCCCCCTGCCACCAGCACCACGGGAAAAAGATAGGGACCCAGGGCCGGCGGCAGCAGGGCAGTGCCGAAAATTTTGTCATTGGTGAACAGCATCAGGGTAAGAATGGAAGACACATACGCCCCTAAAGCCATGAATCCGGGATGGGAACAGGAAAATTCCCCCTGGTATCCATTGATCACATTCACACTTACCGTAAGAATAATGGAGACAAGGGTGAGTTTGACCACCAGGACCCGGTAATCATTTATGCCGGCCCATAAATGGAGGATGGCATAAAAACAGACCAGATGAATGACAGCGGAAAGCCACAGGGGCAGTTTTTCCAGCACAGCTGCGCCGGGGTTGGTGAAAACACTGGAAAGCTTTGCCACCAGCAGTACCGGAATAACATATACAACCAGGTCATAGGCAAGGGCACCGGGTATCATCATTGGTTCCTTGAGCATGATCAGGGCCCCGAACAGCACCGGTATCTTGGGCAGACCCAGATAATAGGAGATATAGTCATATCCCCAGTAGTATTCAATCAGCACCGCTGTGAGGATGCCCAGAAACCACCCCAGCATGGGGACAGTCGAAAATATTTGTCGAAATTTTTTTGCAATTCCCATTTGATGTTCCTGTGTGTGTAGGGTCCAGAATTTAAAGCCGAAGTTTGGTGCTGTGTTCCATTCCGAAAAACCCCCTGGGCCTGAAAGACAGGATGATCAGGATAATGGAATAGGCTATGAAATCCCGCAGGGTGGATGGAAAAACCGTGGCCACAAAGATCTCGATGAATCCCAGCAGATATCCGGCCAAAGCTGCCCCCTTGATGGAGCCGCGTCCTCCTAAAATGGCTGCTACAAATGCTTTCCAGCCCAGCAGCACCCCCATGTAGGGATCCAGGATGGGATAGGCCTGGCCATAGAGAATCCCGGCCACCGATGCCAGGCCTGCGCCCACCGCAAAGGTCAAAGGCGCAATGATATTGATGGAAACCCCCATGAGGGGGACCGCCAGAAAATCATAGGACATGGCCCGCATGGCCATACCCCATTTGGTTTTCTGGATAAATGCGTGCAGGGCCAGCATGAGCAGCAGGGAAATAATGATGATCATGGCCTTGACATTGGTGATATAGATACCCCCGACATGATAATTGACCGTTTCCATCAACGGGGGAAAGCTCAACCGTTTGGCACCCAGCATGATGAGGATGGTGGTTTCAAAAATGATACCGATCATCAGTCCGGTGATGGCGGCAGATGCCCGGGGGGCCTGGCGCAGCGGGCGGTATCCTGCCACTTCCACAAACACCCCGATCCAGGATGCCAGAAACATGGTAACCACCACGGTGGCCAGAAAAATGACAGGAGGGGGAACAAGTCCGGAGAAAATTGCCAGAAACACGGTGGCAATGCCGAATCCGATATAGGTTCCCACCATGAAGATGTCACCGTGGGCAAAGTTGAACAGCATCAATACCCCGTAGACCATGGAATATCCAATGGAAATAACGGCATAAAAGCTGCCCCGCTGCAAGGCATTGATGATGTTCTGCAGAATATAATAAAAGTATTCTATCAAGGGTTCCATTCACCGACTCCTGTTGGATTGGACAACTGCTGCAGGCCCAAAACAAGGCCTGCAGCAGTCTAATACAGTTTAATGGACAAAGATTTCAAGAATCATGGACAGCTGGAGCTGTAATATTCAAATTCTCCCTGGTTGTTTATTTTGACGATGACTGCACATTTTATGGGATCGCCTTCTTCGGTAAAGGTCATTTTGCCGGTGATGCCGTCAAAATCCTCGATCTTAGTCAACGCATCTCTGACCGCTTCTCTGTCTTTTTCGATGCGGCCGGTGAGTTTGCCGGCATTCTGGATGGCCTGCTGGGCCAGATGCAGGGAATCCCAGGTAAGGGCGGCCACGTCATCAGGGGTATATCCATATGTTTTTTCATACCGGTCAATAAAGGCTTTGGTGTCCCCTTTGGCGCCGGCTGCTGCATAATGGGAGGAAAAAAACAGGCCATGACAGGCTTCTCCGCACAGTTCAACCAGCTCAGCTGATCCCCAGGAATCAGATCCCACAATGGGGCCTTCCCAGCCAAGGTCTTTGGCCTGGCGCACGATCAGGGGTACTTCATTGTAATACTGGGGGGTGAACAGCACCTGGGCACCGGACTTCACAATCTTGGTGAGCTGGGAGGAAAAATCCGTGTCCTTGGTGGTAAAACTTTCATAGGCCACAACACTGCCTTCCCCGTGTTTTTTTTCCCAGGCCTGCTTGAATACTTCAGCCAGTCCCTTGGGATAGTCAGAGGCCACATCATAGAGGACCGCCGCTTTGGTGAATCCGAATTCCTCAGTGATGAAATTGGCCACAACCGGTCCCTGAAAGGGATCAAGAAAGCAGCCCCGGAAGACATAGGGCCGGTCCAGGGTGGTGTTGGGATTGGTGGACCAGGGGCTGATCATCACGGTTTTGTATTTGTTGGCCACTTCTCCTGCAGGTACTGCCTGTTTGGAGGACTGGGGTCCGATGATGGCCAGCACATCATCCTGGGAAATCATCTTGGTATTGGCTTTTACAGCAGATTCCGCCTTGGATTCATTGTCTTCGATAACCAGTTCCACATCGTACTTTTTATCACCCACTTTCAGACCGCCGGCTTTTTCAATATCTTCAAGCCACATCTGGGCAGCATACTTGCTGCCTTCTCCCACCTTTGGAATGTCGCCTGTCAGGGGTGCATTGATACCGATTTTGATGATGGTTTCTCTGGCACAAAATGCCAGAGAAGAAAACAACATGGCAAAACAAAAAGCCACAACCGTTAGGACAGCAATTTTTCGCATACTCCCTCCTTTACAAAAATACGATTAAAAGTTTTGGATTTTCCATGGTAGAAAGAACCGATTGCAAAAATCCAAAATATCCGGGCCAAAATTTTAGCAAAACAGCATGAAATGGATTCATTGTTCCAGAAAAAACAGCAGGGATGCAATGAATCTTTGGTAAAACACAAGTTATTTCTATATGTAAAAACCGGGCTGAAGTAAAGAAATAATATGCATGACCCGGTAAGATTTTTTTTTATTTGCTTGGGGGATCAAGTTCAAATTCAGTCATTTTGTACAAAAGGGTCTTATAGCTGACCTTGAGTATTTTGGCAGCCCGGGACCGGTTCCACCCCACTTTGTCCAGCACAAAGGTGATCACTTCTTTTTCCACCCGGTCAGCGGCTTTTTTTTTGATTTTTTTCAAGGAGATGTCCTGAAACAGTTTATCAGAACTGGTGGACAGATCCACAAACTGGGATATCAGGCTGGTCTGGTCATTGGCAAAATCCGGATGAACATTGTTGTCAAGACCGGGATTGGATTGTGGGCCGGGTGGTGTCCGGGAAACGATACCGTGGTTTTCTTCTGAGGGCATCTCATCAAATATTTTTTCCCAGGAGTTGAGGACCATCTGTTTTTTTATGCAGTTCTGCAGCTGCCGCACATTGCCGGGCCAGGGATAATTACACAGTCTTTCCATGGTATCTGGATCAGGTTTGCTGCCCTGGTTGTTGGGATACTCAGACGTATAGAGTCTGAAATAATATTCAACCAAAGCCGGAATATCTTCTTTGCGTTCCCGCAAAGGGGGGATATCAATTTTAATAATATTGAGACGGTAGAACAGGTCTTCTCTGAATTGTTTCTGTTTGATCCGCTGCTCCAGATCATGGTTGGTGGCGGCAATCACCCACACATCTGTTTTAAAATCCTGGTCTGATCCCAGGGGTGAAAACTCCCCGCTCTGGAGAACATGGAGCATTTTGGACTGCAAAGACAGGGGCATATCTCCAATTTCGTCTAAAAACAGCACCCCTTTGTGGGCAGCCTGAAATTTACCGGGCCTCTTTTTGTGGGCCCCGGTGAAGGCCCCTTTTTCATATCCGTACAATTCACTTTCAAGAAGGGTTTCAGGCAGGGCAGCACAATTGATTTTCACAAAACTGTGGGCGGTTCTGGGGGATTCTTCATACAGGTTTTGTGCCACCACCTCTTTGCCCACCCCGGTTTCCCCTGTGATCAAAACATTCAGACAGGTATTGGCCACATGGTTGATCAATTCCTTGATCTTGAGTAATGATTTGCTGACGCCGATAAGCGGTGTTGTGGTCATGATACGATTTTACTCTTGTTTTTTTGGGCTGCCGTTGTCCAGCAGCGCAATGATTTTTTCTTCAATTTTGAACAGGTCCACCGGTTTGAACAGCACCACATCTGCACGGGCTTCAGAAGCCAGAGCGCCGGGCTGGTCACCATAGCCAGTCATGGCAATGATTTTAAGATCAGGATATTCTTTTTTTACAATGGAAATCAACCCGACACCGCTGATGTTGGGCATGACAAGGTCGGTGATCAAACAGTCAAAATCATGGGTTTTTTCCCTGAGCAGTTTTAGCGCGGCAAAACCGTCCACCGCTGTTTTGACTGCATACCCCATGGAATTGAAAAATTCATAAAAGGTGGACAAAATATCTTCATTGTCATCGACAATTAACAAACGGACGGGGTCAGCCATTTTCTGTACCTTTTAGCAGAATAAGATTCATTGTTTGTCTGTATAATCAGTTAGTCCATATAATAGATGGATTCCGACATGCAAGCAAAAAAAATAAAAAACCATAAAATTGTTGGTCCCGGGCAACTTGCGCAAAATACCAATTAATACTATAAGGCGTGTGAATCAGTGTATTTGATTGTCATGAAAAGGTATGAATGAACCACATCCACAAGAAACACAACAAGGAAACGGTAATGAAGAAAACCACCATACGCAGCACAGGCATGTTTGTTCCCCCTAACGTGGTGACCAACCATGATCTTGAAAAAATCATGGATACGTCTGATGAATGGATACGCAAGCGCACCGGTATCAGGCAGCGGTACTGGATAAATGAAGAATGCGGTGCTTCCGATCTCGGGGCAGAAGCTGCAAAAATGGCACTGGCAGATGCCGGATGGCAGCCTGAAGATGTGGATTTTATCATTTTTGCCACCTTGAGTCCTGATATCATGTTTCCCGGATCCGGATGCCTGATGGCAGCCAAACTGGGGCTTGACAGAACACCGGTGCTGGATATCCGTCAGCAGTGTACAGGGTTCCTGTACGGCATTGCCACCGCAGATGCCTATATCAAATCCGGCCTTGCCAGCAAGGTGCTTCTGGTGGGAGGCGAAGTGCATTCCTCCGGACTGGATAAATCCACCCGGGGCCGGGATGTGACGGTGATCTTCGGAGATGGTGCAGCAGCAGTCTGTCTGGAAGGTGTGCACACTGATGAAAAAGTGGGACTGCTGGCATCAGCTTTGCATGCGGACGGGAACCATGCCGCATCCCTGATGGCGGAACTGCCTGCTTCCAGACTGCCCCAGCGTCTGCCGCCGGATGTGCCCACTGATGATCCCCGGTATTATCCGGTAATGGACGGTCCTGCCATATTTAAAAAAGCGGTCCGGATGCTGCCCCGGGTAACAGATGAAGCGTTGAAAAAAGCAGATATCGGTCTGGATGAAATTGATCTGGTGGTGCCCCACCAGGCCAACAAACGCATCAACCAGGCTTTCGGGCAGTTCATGAAACTGGATGAATCCAAAATTTTCCATAATATTGAAAAATACGGCAACACCACCGCTGCCAGCATTCCTTTGGCCCTGCATGAGGCCATGGCCCGGGATCGGGTGGGAAAATCCGGGGATACGGTATTGTTTGTGGCCCTGGGTGCCGGCCTGACCTGGGGGGCGTCTATCTTCCGGTTCTTTTAACCTGTTTTACCGGCAAACAGGGATCGTACATAAAACGCGGCTGCCGGATCCATATGGGCCAGGTCATGGTCGGGATGCTGGTTTTTGTCTGCCATTTCCTTGCGGATGCCTGAGGCCAGAACTTTTCCCAGTTCAACCCCGAACTGGTCAAAAGGATTGATGCCCAGAATAAACCCTTCAAACACGGTTCTGGCCTCATAGAATGACAGCAGCATGCCGATGCTTTCCGGTGAGAGGTCATCTATAACCAGCAGAGAAGAAGGCCGGTTTCCGCTGAAAGCCCTGGCAGGGACTTCATGGTCCATACCTTCGGCCAGGGCCAGGGTCTGGGCAATGAGATTGGCCCATAATTCCTGGTGGTTATACACCCCTTTGGATGTGACCTTGCCTGCTGCCTGGCAGCCCGGACGCAGAACCCCGATGAATTCTATGGGAAAAGGTGGTCCCTGGTGGGCCAGCTGGAAAAAGGAATGCTGGGCATTGGTGCCGGGTTCTCCAAAAATAATGCTGCCGGCCGGCCGTGGGAGGGGGTTTCCTCTGTTATCCACCCCCTTGCCAAGGCTTTCCATGTACAACTGCTGGACATGGGGCGCCAGTTTTGACAGGGCGCTGGAATAGGGGATGATGGCCTGGGCTGCATATCCCAGGATCTGGATGTTCCAGATGCTGATAAGGGCGGCCATAAGGGGAATGTTTTCAGCAGCGGGTGCATGCAGGGCATGGCTGTCCATGGTGCTGCAGCCCTGTAAAAACCGTTCAAACAGATCAAACCCAAACGCCAGGCTCAAGGGCACCCCGCCCACGGCAGAGGAGACGGAATACCGGCCACCGATAAAATCAAACATGTGAAAACATGCCAGTACCGGGTTGGAGGGGTCATCACCAGGACTTCCTTTGGCAGTGATGGTCACCAGGTGGTCTTTGGGCAGAAGGCTGTGCTGTTCCAGAAACGCCCTGGCCTGGGCCAGATTGGCCATGGTTTCCGTGGTGGTATACGATTTGGAGACAATGATCCACAAACAGGTGTCAGGATTAATGTGTGTGAGAACCTCTTTGAAATTATCAATATCCACATTGGACAGAAAATGCAGGCGGATTTTCGGGATATGTCCGGCTTTCAATGCTTTATAAACAAATTCACAGCCCAGGTAGGATCCGCCGATACCCACCACCACAGCATCGGTAAAAACCTGTCCCCTGGTACCGGTAATTTTACCATCACGGATATCCCGGGAAAAAGAGCGGATATTTTGGGCCACTGTCTGTATTTCATGCATAACTTCCAGGTCTTCAGGCGGCAGCCCGAAGGGAAGAAACCCTCTGGCAGCCGTGTGCAGGGCTGCCCGGTTTTCTGTTGTATTGATTGTTTCACCGGCAGCCATCCTGGAAAACATATCTTTGGCACCTGTTTCATGTGCCAGTGCTGCAAGGTTTTGGGTTACTGCCTGATCCAGCCGCTGACGGGAGAAGTCAAAAAAAAAGCCTGGCAGACCTAAGGAAAATGTCTTTAGCCGGTCAGGCGATTTTATCAGCTGTTTTAAGTGCAAATCCGGGGTGTCAATCCGGGGCGCGTGTTTTTGCAGGGATGTGAAGCTGTCTGATGCATACATGGGGTTATCCTTTTTAAAAAGTGTTGCCGCATGACAGTATCTTTGTTTTAGTTTTTTTTTGAAAAACAGTCAATAATTATTGACAGGTCCCTGTCAGGCCGATTAATACTAAATTCCATGAAACCAACCGATCATGCTGTTAAAAAAAAACTGCTGGACAAAGGGGTGATCATGCCCAGTCCGGATACGGTGTTTATTGCGGATGACGTAGATCCGGAACGAATTTCAGGAGACAGGGTGACCATATTCGGCGGATCCAGAATATCGGGGAAAAACACCCTGATCCTGGGGGGGACAAAAATCGGATTTGAAGCACCGGTAACCATGGAAAACTGCCTGCTGGGAAAAAATGTCCGGCTTAACGGGGGATTTTTCCAGGAAGCGGTTTTTCTGGGGGATAATGTGTTTGGGTCCAACGCCCATGTGAGATCCGGCACCATTCTTGAAGAACAGGCCGGGGCTGCCCATACGGTAGGGCTCAAACAGACCATTTTGTTTCCCTTTGTCATTTTAGGCAGCCTGATCAATTTCTGCGACTGCTTCATGGCCGGGGGCACCAGCCGCAAAGACCATTCCGAGGTGGGGTCTTCTTTTGTGCATTTTAATTATACCCCCAACCAGGACAAAGCCACTGCATCCATGATGGGCAATGTCCACCAGGGCGTGATGCTGGACCAGCATCCCATTTTCCTTGGAGGGCAGGGGGGAATTGTCGGGCCTGTTCGTATCGGATTCGGCTGTCTGACAGGGGCAGGCAGCATTGTACGCAAAGATGAGGAACGCTCGGACAGAATCATTCTGGCGGCAGGAACAAAATCGGTTTCCCTGCCCAGACGGCCGGGACTGCATACCGGGGCTGTGCGGATATATAACCACAATATCCGGTATATTGCCGCCCTGACAGCGTTAGGTGCCTGGTATATGCATGTGCGCCCCATTTTTGCAAAAAAGGCTTTGTCCAAAAAACTGGTGACCGGTCTTCAGCAAACCCTGGACCTGTGTATCCACGAACGTATCAGGCAGCTGGAAAAATTTTGTGACACCCTGAAAACGTCTGCAGCCTGCGACAGGATCCTTGCCGGCATGCAGGCTGCAAAGAAATATTTTGACACTGACCCGGACCGGAACATCATGGCCCGCAATGGTGAAACCTTTGCTGCCTGCATGAATGACCTGGCAGCAGAAAACAATACAGACTATATAGCATGCATCCAGGGCCTTTCTTTTGAAAGAAAAGCCCTGGGATCCCAATGGCTGCTCGGCATTGAAACCAGCATGTCAGATCAGCTGCAGATCTGATATTTTTTTATGTGAAAGCCATCAGTAATCAGCTAAAGGCTGAAAGCTTTCATCTTTTTTTGTGCCCGCCAGGGCATGAATGTTATTAAGGACATACATACACATGACGCGATTGTTTGGAACAGACGGTATCCGGGGCCGGGCCAACACCCCTCCCATGACCTGTGAAACCGCACTCAAAACGGGCAGGGCAGCTGCACTTCTGGCCCTGGAACTGGGACAGAAACAGGTGGTCATCGGCAAGGATACCCGGATTTCCGGAGATATGCTGGAAGCGGCCCTGGCAGCCGGCGCTGCCTCTGCGGGTGTGGATGTGGGTCTGGCCGGGGTGATTCCCACACCAGGTGTGGCGTTTCTTACCTCCTGGCTCAAAGGGGTCGGGGCCGGCATTGTTATTTCCGCCTCCCACAATCCCTTTTATGACAACGGCATCAAAATTTTTCAAAAAGGCGGCACCAAGCTCACCGATGCCCAGGAAGATGCAGTGGAAGCCCATATCCGGGACACGTACATTGTTCCACGGGGCAATGTGGGAAAAATAGCAATGATTCCGGATAGTTCAGAAATGTATACCCAGTTTTTGCTGGACAGGTTTCCTTTCAGGAAAC
>Ga0102943_1001959_pt1 | contig 12350 bp, 7 predicted proteins | sample SalPonC_black_MG_FD_78174 | JGI IMG/M metagenome (GOLD analysis project Ga0102943, IMG submission 78174) | Salt pond soil microbial communities from South San Francisco under conditions of wetland restoration - Salt Pond MetaG... | ecosystem: Environmental > Aquatic > Marine > Intertidal zone >...
CGGAAGTTAAAAAACGGATTGTGGTAAAATCCCGGGCAGGATTAGGCCAATTGTACGTTTCTTCTTTAATAAGAAGCTCACCTTCAAAGACAGCAGGTTCATCAACAGCAACAGTTGCAGAAACCTTATTATTTACGGCATTTCCATATTTAGCAGGCCAAACGGAGTTTATATTATTGGGTAGCGTCCAAAGTCTGAGCTCACCTTCGGGGCTTACAGCGATCAAATGCTGATCATGGATAGCTGGATGTATGGTGGTAATTTCATCAATTGCACCACCTCCAATTAAAAGCGGAAAGCCATCAATAGAGTTGCCTTTTAGATCAAGAGCCAGCATGGAAACCGAGGAATTGTTTTCTGTTTGTATCAAAATATTTAGAAAACCATCTCCGTCGATATCAGAAAGAAGGGGAGTACCCAAAAATGAGGTCTGATGAGGCGCATGGATTGGAAAAAATGAGAGCATCGCACCTGATACATTTTTAGCTTCAAGCATATTTGAAATTGTGTTTACATACAGTATATCTGTATTTCCGTCGCGATCAATATCCCCAAAGGCCGGCCATTCAATGTCATCGCCATCAGTTATCGTATGCAGGATTTCAAATGATTCAGATCGTTTTAACAAAAGCAGCATATCATCAGTCAGTAAATAAATAAATATTTCTCCGTTTGATTGCTGCACAATACCCGTATGCTTTCTTACGCTTTCAGATAATTCAGGTATGGTATGGCGTACCTCATCTTCGGAGGAACGAATAATGAGCTGGTTCTGAGTAATGAATGAATGAACTCCATTAATCTTTTCTGATTGTTGAACTGCGTTTTGATTTTGGATTATAGTGCCATCACCAATATTAATTTGGTCAGTTGAATGATCCAGATCTAATAATTCGGGGTCAGATTGACTGATGAAACCTTCATTTGCATTAACTTCTGATATCCATAGCCGGGAGTGACTCTGATCCTGAAGCATAAAAGACTGCACGGTAATTTGTTCATTTCGATCAGGATTTTCAGCAAATGTAAGCTGTTGTTTTTCAGAATTCCAAAGCGGTTGTTGAATCGGGAATCCTGTTTTTATACCAGATTGAAACAGGGATATCTTATTCAGGTTCAGTACTTCTGCACCATTCGAGCCCGGGATCATGAAATGTGGTTCATTTTCCAGAGTAATGGGCTGAATTGAGAGGGGGTAGGCTTGCCAGTAGTTATCAATGGGCATCGATACTGAAACAGACAGCCCCCGGAGTGTGGAGGTATTTATCTGCGTATAGAGAGAAGAATATGGGTTAATTGCTCGTAATGTAAACATTGAAACCGGCATATTATCAGAGAAGTCCAGAATCTCAAAACCTGCATTTGCGCCACTATTACTGTAATTATCGGGTGTTGTATCAGGGCCAAAACGGTTTTGGTAGAGTTGAATAGTACTTGTTTGAGTAATTACTGAGGCATCGTTACCACTCCACCAAAAATCAAATGCCCAGCCATTGCTTTCATTACTAAATAATCCATTCGACAAAGGGTTTCCAATATCCTGCGCTCCATCAGCTTCCATTAATACGACTCCATTTGGTTCCGGGCCGGTATTTATGGTATTGGAAGTAATATTTCTTGCAATAATATTTTCATCAATATGCCAGATCAGGATTCCCCCATTCAGTTCCCTGGAACTGTCTGTGTCGTTGTTCTCTTCAAAAAGTCCGCCGGGAAGTGAAAAATCATAATCAGATACTGAGACAATTACCCCCGGTTCAAGCAGTTCTTCAAACCCCTGTTGCTGGAAGGTAAACCGGCGGTTGTTGTTTGTAAATGTTTGGGTAACAATTGAACCATCCGGTCTTTGAATATCAATCGTAACCCCGTTACTGTCCGGATCTCTGTGCCTGTTTTCAATTAAAAAATACTCACTTTTAGATAGTTCAACTTTAAATGCAGAGTTATCCTGTCTCAGGGAAACAGCAGGCAGTTCAGCCGTCAGTTCACTGTCTGTTGCCAAAATACTGGGTTCAGTCCATCCAAGAAATGTTTTTTCCCATGCAGACATTTCGGGCGGGAAGAGCCCGTTGTATGAAAAGATACCTGCGCCATCCATGAGACCAAAACGGCCTATACCCGATTGACCGCTTTCAGTATCAAAAAGGTCTGGCAAACCAATATGGCTGCCAATCTGTGCAGCTACAAGACCATTCGTTGATAGCTGTAATACGAATGGATTGCCTGAGACGTCTTCACCGGGACGACTGAGTGTTCTTGGGAGTATGAGAGTATTATTTACTGTTCTATCTGCTTCCTCTAATGGAAAACCTTCAAATGCCGGATCATTATATATATTTATGAAGGCGCTTTTACTCAGATATACTGATGGAATGTCTTGCGGAGTTTTGTTTAGTGAGGTGCCAACCAATTCAATATCCCTTCCCGCACCGGCGTGGAAAATTACAAAAGCCGTTTCTATATCTGATTGGGGAATAGAGCTGATAAGATTTTGTTGGTTTACCTTTTCCCACGTTTCTGCTGCCATCTCCGCGACTGGTTGAAAATTCAAGTCACGGCCGGTTGGTGAGTACTTTTCCATTTTTCCTGATAGTTTTACAATCTCGGGAACAACGGTGTACTCTATTTCAAAAACTCCATTCGAAACTGTTTCGAAATAGTTCTTCGCAAATTCAAGATGTGCTTCAAAATAATTTTGGTTATGGGGAAGGGGGTCAATTCGGATGGCAGGATCGTTGAGAAAAGCCATTCCTGAATTATTAAACGTCCCGTTTCCCGTTGTGAACCTGTTATCATCTTCCTCAAACTCTACCATTACTGCTATGATCTGTAATTTACCTTTTACAGGATTGGTTAATCCGGGCAGGTTGGTGGGAGAGAATGATTTATTATTCGATACTAATGCAGGTTTAAAAACCTGGGCTCTGGAAGGTATGGCAAGTATTAAACATAAAAAAAGCAGTGCGATAAATAACGTTATAGCACTGCTTCTAAAAAGTTGGAAACCCATTAAAAAGGCATCATCTGAAATTAATCAAAACGCTTAAACGAATTGTGTTAGCAAGCGGGTGATCGTCTTCTAGAGTATAGAGATAACTAAAGTCTACACCAAAAATGTTATATCGGAGTCCGGCACCAAGGGTAATGAATTCTCTGTTACCGTTTTCAGGATGCTCATAATAATAGCCCGTTCGGAGAGCAAAAAGCTCGTCGTACCAGTACTCTAAACCAAATCCCCACATAAGCTGCTGAGCAAGGCTTACAGAAACGGTTTCTGTACCGTTAAACCGTTCAAACGAACCCCATGAATTAAATAGCGCTTCAAAAGACCCCATTGTTTCAAATTCCGGATTTTCCGGGTCGGTACCGATTCGCTCATTTCTTGCCATAATTTTTGAAATATCATTGGATAACGTAATTGTATTAATTCCGTTTCCATCAATATTCATTTTATAGGCCCAGCCAGCTCTTAAAACCGTGGGAAGAGGATCTTTCTGGGCATTATCGGTGTATTGAATACCGGGACCCAGGTTAGAAAGATTAAAACCTGCGTTGAAAGATGCTGTGCGATTAGCAACTTCAAAAGGGTCGGTTTTGTATAGGGCAGATAAGTCAACTCCAATACTGGAACCTGGGTTAATATCCTGACCACTAACACTGCCGTCTGCAAGAGAACTGTATATAAAACGAAGTCCGGTTCCCAGTGCAAAATTATCTGAGAGTAAGAAACCGTAAGAAAGTCCACCCGATAGTTCAAAACTGTTAAATCTGCCAAGTTCAAGACCGGTTTCGTCTGTTCTTGTCTGCTCACCTAAATTTAAAAAAGTAAGATGACCACCAATAGTACCAATCCCTTCAACATAGTACGTACCTACAAGATAATCGTAAAAAAGGTCTGCATTGAATGATGGTAACCAGTTGGCATGGGTTAAACTAATCTGATTTTGATTCTGGAACGCAAGTCCCGCAGGATTCCAGAAAATCGCTGAAGCATTATCGGCTATGGCAACACCGGTATTTCCCATTCCTGTTGATCTGGAGTCTGGTTCAATTTGCAAAAAAGGAACAGCTGTAATCCCAACCTGTGCGTATATTTGACTGAAGGGGATGGTGGCGAGAAGAAATAGTGAAAATAGGATTCGTTTCATAGTGATGATGCTTTATGCCTTTATTGTAAACATCTGAATATAAGTAAAACTTTAATCAGACCTGATATATTGTTTATAATTGTAATTGGTTCTCACCAAAATAAAAGTGTTTGGTTTGAACATTTGTTGCGAGATTTTAAAAAACAAAAATCAGTAGCGATATTAAATAGGCAACTATCTATGTAAGATGATAAAAAATAATAAAATTTATATTACTGATGATACGCTCAGACCGTAAAAAAATCAACCAATACGGTTAATATTTTATAAATCTAATGTTTGAGATTTAAAGCATTTCTAAAACAACAGAAGAGGCGCCTCCACCTCCATTACAGATGCCGGCACAGCCAGTTTGCTTGCCTGTATTTTGCAGGGCACTCAACAAAGTAACAATAATACGGGCACCTGAGCATCCTATTGGATGGCCAATACTTACTGCTCCGCCATAAATATTAACTTTGGCTGGGTCGAGCTCAAGAATTTGATTATTTATAAGGGATACAACTGAAAAAGCCTCATTAATTTCGAACAGATCAATATCATTTTTTTGTATACCTGCTTTTTTTAAAGCAATGGGTATGGCATCAGCCGGAGCGGTCGTGAACCATTCGGGAGCTTTAGCTGCGCTTGCGTGGCTTCTTATTTTTGCAAGAGGTTTTAGTCCAAGTTCATTTGCTTTTTCTTCACTCATGAGTAAAACAGCGGCCGCACCATCATTAATACTGCTTGCGTTTGCTGCGGTAATGGTTCCAGCTTTATCAAATACAGGTCTTAAATGGGGTATTTTGTCAAAATTTACTTTGTCCAGCTCTTCATCACGAGAAACTTTGGTGGTATTTCCTTTTCTATCGGTCACCTTCATTTCAATGATTTCGTTTTTAAATGCACCTGAATCGTGAGCTGAAATCGCCCGTTTGTAAGATTCGATCGCAAACTCGTCCTGATCTTCGCGGCTAATTCCACACTCTTTGGCACATAATTCGCCGGCATTTCCCATGTGATAATCATTATAAACGTCCCAGAGACCGTCTGTAATAATACCATCGATAGTTTTGGCATGTCCAAGTTTGGCGCCAAATCTTAGCTTATCCAGATAGTAAGGTACATTACTCATACTTTCCATACCGCCGGCTACAATAATATCGTTATGGCCCAGTGAAATTTGATCTGCAGCTATCATTATGGCCTTCATACCTGATGCACATACCTTGTTAACAGTGGTAGAAGGAGTGAGTTCGGAGAGGCCTGCTTTCATAGCAGCTTGTCTGGCCGGTGCCTGGCCAATTCCTGCAGTAAGTACATTTCCCATCAGAACTTCTTCTACGGCATTCGGCTTTATACCAGCAGACTTAATAACTTCATAAATAGCTGATGCCCCCAGCTCCGGTGCCGAAAATGATGAAAGTGATCCACCAAATGATCCTATAGGCGTTCTTTTAGCCTCTACAATTACAACGGTTCTCATATTACAGACGTTTAAGAGTTTATAGCATTATCGAGATCTTGTATCAGATCTTCACTGTCTTCAATTCCAACGGAAAGTCTGATAAGCGAATCTTTTAATCCTGCTCTTTCTCTTACATCCTTAGGAATTGATCCGTGAGTCATCGATGCAGGATGGCTGATGAGTGATTCAACCCCTCCCAAACTTTCTGCAAGTGCAAATACAGATGTTTTGCTCATGACTTCAGCTGCACGCTCTATACTGTCATTTTTTAAACTGAAAGAGACCATGGCGCCAAAATCTTTCATTTGGTTCGCTGCAGTTTTATGCTGAGGGTGTGTTGGTAAACCCGGGTAAAATATTTCATCCACACGATCATTGGTTTGAAGGTATTCAACTATGCTTTTTGCGTTCTCAACAGATCGATCCATGCGAACGTGTAAAGTTTTTATTCCACGCAATGTCAGATAGCAGTCCATTGGCCCGGGGACGGCTCCACTTGTTTTCACCTGGAACTCAATTTTATCCATAAAAATTTTGTTTGAACTGGCAACAGCTCCGCCAATAACATCGGAGTGCCCGGCGAGATATTTCGTGGTAGAGTGCATTACGGCATCGGCACCTAAATCCAAAGGGCGCTGGAGGTAGGGTGATGCAAATGTATTGTCAACCACGGTAAGTATGTTGGACGGACGAGCCAGTTCAGAAACCTTTCTGATATCAACAATTCTAAGAAGCGGATTGGTTGGTGTCTCGATCCAGATTAATTGCGTTTCACTGGTCATCGCCGTAATAATATTGCTGATATCCGTCATGTCAACAAAAGAAAAATCGATACCGTATGGCTCAAATACTTTTGTAAATAGGCGATAGGTGCCCCCATACAGATCATTGGATGCTATTACATGAGCTCCCGGTTTCAGCGTTTTGAGAATAGCATCTATTGTGGCAACACCACTTGCAAAGCAGGCGCAATGATCAGCATTTTCGAGGCCCGCTATCAGATTTTCAAGTGCTGTTCTGGTAGGGTTGCCCACTCTGGCATAATCATATCCTTTATGAACGTTTGGCTTTTCCTGAACATAGGTTGATGTGAAAAAAACAGGTGGCATAACTGCTCCTGAAGTTTCTTCAGGTTTTTGTCCTGCGTGAATTGCTTTTGTATTAAACTTCATATGTTAAAAATTATGAGATTGCTCAAGACTTTCAGCTTCTTCAAACATTTCAAGCCTGTTATATAATGTATATAATGTGTAGAGATATTCAATATTATCCGGATTCAAGTCAACAAGTTGTTCCCAATATGATAATGAGATCCCGAGGAGCTCAACTTCAGTATCGTCAATCAGATCGGAGTTTGAACCCCGCAGCTCAACATTATTTTTCAAATCCTTCAGGTATGCTGCCCCGTTCATGTGATAGCCGGCAGCATTATAGATACTTTCTTCGTCCATCAAGCTGTTTTCGGATAAATTATCATAGATCACCGTGATTTCATTAATCTGTGAGAGAAGGTTCTCTAGCACCATGTCAATATTTGCAGCATCTCCGTTATGTTTGAGGAGGGAGTCAACACCTGTTTCAAACATCTGATACCTGACAGAAGCCAAAGATTCGAGATAGGTAATCCGGTCAGGATACTCATCAGTAAGCGTCTGTAGCTGCTTGGCAGCTTTATCGGGCTGATTATTCAAAATGTAGGCATTTATGAGCCCATGCCTGATGGTAATGGATGTACTGTTTTCTTTTAGGAGCTCCTGATACTTTGAAACGGATTTACCGGGTTCACCGGATTCGAGATAGATAAAAGCAAGCTTTTCATTTGTAGCCGTAACTCTGTCAGGATCCGAACTTACTTCTAAAAGCCTATTCAGCGTCTCCTCTGCATTTGTATATAACCCGTTGCTATAATATGCTGTAGAAAGAACGTTGTAGCTTGAAAGGCTGTCTGGCTGAATAATAATTGCATTCTCCAAATGTTCAATAGCCTTATTAAGTGAACGTTCAGTGCTGCTTTCTTCACCTCTTGCCTGTAATAGACGAACACCACTATTGTGTTCGAAAGACCATGCATCATTTAAAATTCTATTAAACTCCTGTGTATTGCCACTGAAGCGGGTAATTCCGTCGATTGAGGTATTTCTGGCATTTCTATAGAGAGGTTTTCTTGAAGAGGGCAAGGATTCACTCTGTGCTGCCTCAATAAACAACTCTGCTTTTCTGAGTAAAAGCGCTTCATCATGCCCGTCTTGTTCAATCAGCATGTTGATGCTTTCTATTTCTGCCAGAGGGCCTGAGGCTTGCTGTTTGTTGGAGGCAGATTCCGTCTTATTAAGAGATGAGCAGGATGTAATAAAAAAAATCCCGAAGACAAGCACCAGGCTTGCCTTTCGGGTAATTAAGTTTAACATATTAAGCTTTTGCAGATAAAAAAGTTTAATTCTCAAAGCCAGCTTTTTCCATAGCTTCAGCTGCTTTTTCTTCCATACCTAATGTTGTGTATACCTGGAAGAGAGACTGCCAGTTCTCTGGGTTATCCGGGTTAATTTCTGCAGCACGTTCGTAATATATTAGTGCATCTCTGAGTACGTCTCTTGCCATAGTATCATATTCGTTAGCCTGAGCATTGTCAGTCGTGTTATTTCGTCTTTCAAACAAATTAGCAGCTCTGTTTTGGTAAATAATCCCCAAAATAAAGTTTGCCGATTCACTGTCAGGTTCCAGTTCGATAACCTTTTGCATCTGCTCAACAGAAATCTGGGTAAGTTCATCGATATCTGCTTCGATATCATCGATTTCCTGGGATAATTCTTCAATTCTTGCTTCGGCTTCTGCACGTTCATCGCCGCTTAAACCCCGTACTTCCTGACGGAGTTCGAATAGCTCTTCATACATATCGGATGCTTCGTTTCCAAGCTCTTCAACACTTTGGTAAATCTGCGTCCCCAGTACTCGTCTGTATTGAGGATTATCCGGATCTTCATTAATAAGGTCCTGTACAATTTCGATCGCTCTTTCACGCTCGCCAGACTGTATATATGCATCGGCCATAAACTGAACAAACATCGAATTTCCTGGAAATCGCTCAAGAGCATTCTCAGCCATTGTAATAGCTTTTTCATACTGACTATCGTATAAATACAGACTTGTTAAATACTCATAGTCACTGGCCTCGGGTTCTTCCATGCGGTCCAATGCCTGCTCATATGTAGTAATGGCCCGGTCAATTTGTTCAAGCTGGAAGTGAGTGGAAGAAAGTACCTGGTATGTCATGGCACTATCGGGGTTGATCGTAACAGCATTATGAAGATGTGCCAGAGATGTTCTGTAGGGATCTTCTGTGGCATTAAATAAGCTGTCATCATTTTGAATATTTACAGCCATATTATACTCATCAGCCCAGTATGAAACGACCGTATTATTGAGTTCCTCAAGTTCTGCAGGTGTCTCTTCCATTTCCTGCATTAGATTTCGAGCAGTGTCGTAAGACTCTTTGGCCCGTGCATAGTACTCTTCTCTCTCGCTGGGATTTTCAAAAGACTCAGCCTGAGAACTGAGAACCACCCCTTTGTAGAAGTGCGCTATATGATTATTAGGATCTTCTTCGATGGCTGTGTTTACAGTCTCAAGTGCAGCTTCGAAGTTACCGGTAACAAGGCTTAACTGAACTTCGTTTACAAGAGGGCTGGTAGATTCGCATGACCATAAAAAACCTGCAAATGCAAACAGGAGGAGAAATAATTTGTAACGTTTCATATTTGTAAAGTATCGTTGATTAATTATTTGATATCAGTTTAAAGTAATCATATATACAACTTTGTGCAATTACAGCTTAGGCAATATCGTATTGATTCTATTTTTGACTTAATGTTTATATGTTCATAAAAAATAATATGAGTTAACCGCAATTATAATTAAGGAATCATCATCATGGAAAAGAAAATTATTCATACAACTAAAGCACCGGAAGCTATTGGGCCATATAGTCAGGCTGTCGTGCATAATGATATACTTTATTGTTCAGGGCAAATAGCACTGCTGCCAGAAACCATGCAAATTGTTGAGGGAGGAATTGAAGAGCAAACAAGACAGGTTATGATAAATTTGAGAGAGGTGTTGAAAGCAGCCGGAACGTCTTTTTCAAATGTTTTAAAATGCTCTATCTTTTTACATGAAATGAATGACTTCTCTATAGTTAACAGTGTGTATGGGGAATATTTTGATGATATGCCGCCTGCAAGGGAAACAGTTGCCGTTAAAGAGCTGCCAAAGTCTGTATTGGTTGAAATAAGCTGTGTGGCTGCCTGCAACTAGAATACCAGGGTCAGGGGGTGTATCGAAAAGAAGATGTGCGGCCAGAACGGTTGCCAACCCTGTCGAAAACTTCGATGGTGGCTTCGTTAACATTTTGAAGTGTAAATTCGGGTTTGTAAAAATAGAGCTGTCCTTTATCGGGATCGTAGCCCGTTAGGCCACGTTCTCCATTCACCGTAATTACTGATTGCTTATAGTCTATACCTGAATCCTCATCTCTAACGGGGAAAATAACGAGTTGGTTACCTGCCAGATCCTTTCCGATTCTTGCCATACCAATCCACGGAACGGTATTATCTTTCATGATATATACACTACTGATCTCGTGTAAATTTGCGCGCAGAATTCCGTCTGATGTTGAAGACCCTAAAAAATAGGTGCGGTTGCGAAATTCGTCAATGGAATAGATGGCCAGGCCATCGGTATTTTTGAAATATTTAGATACTAAAACATGCAATCGGGCAGGGGCGTGAAGCGGGAGCCTGTCTGGGTTGAAGGAAATCCTCAGGCCATCGTTTTCTTTCACAACAGACATTTCAAGAGTAAGTGAATCATACAACGATGTTCCGGCAAATTCGAGCCAAACGTTTTTGTCTGGGCTTGAGAGAACAGACCGGGACCCCGGTTTCAGTTTTTGTAAAGAAATTCCGTTTGGGTGAATTTGCTTTGTTTCTACTTTCTCTATCGAAAATGGCAAAAAATCAATATTAGCAGATGTGAGCAGCGGCGAACTGTTTAATAGCTGCGTTGAAACTTTAGCATTCAATATATTTTTAAAACTGAAATCTTCTGTATTTGGATAGGTTGGAACCTGAGTAACAATTTTTTCAGATAAAGGATCGGCTTCATCAACATTGAGAGTTACAACTGCAGTAGAAGTATTTCCATAGATATCTTTAGCAATAATCTGTACATCGTGGGATCCGGTATCCAGCCATAGTATACCCCTGTTTTTCACTTTTTGATAAAAAGGAAGGTTATTGCCATTCACAATAAAAAGGCGCTGGAAGCCTCTTCTGGTTTGTGCAAGGATCGGGTAAGATCGGTCCAGAAACATGTGTGAGGAGTACTGATAAGGAAAATAATCTGCAACAGAATGAAACAGAGTGTCGCCATCGGCAATCATCATTAAAGAGTACACGGCGTAGGAATTTGGCGTGGAGTTTACTTTATCAGACACATTAACCGACAGTCCAACCGGTCCTGAAACATCAATATCTCCGAAGCTATACATGTTTCCGGTACCAGTTGCGCTAAATATTTCAAATCCGGCAGGATGAAGTGTTTCATGATCTTTGAACTCCAAAGCAAGCTGCTGAAATACAGGAGCCATTGTATCTCTCACAGTAAGGTTTGTGAGAAGCGGGTTAAATGGTTTGAATTCAGGCGTTCTCAGCTCAAAGTGCAAGTGGGGCGGACCTATGCCGGTGGATCCAGTGTAGGCTATTACGTCTCCTTTTTCATATTCAATCTTACGCTGTTCAACGATCCTATCCAGGTCAAAGCTTAATGTTTCCATGCGGATTGAATCTGCAAAAGCCTGTAATTTCGCCTCAATACGGTTCAGGTGTGCATATACCGAGAAAGAACCATCACTATGCTTCAGGTATATAACGTTTCCATAACCGTGTGGCCCCATACCAATTCTATGGACGATACCATCCCGGGTGGCATACACTTCAAATCCCTCTCTGCCAAATGAACGGATATCCAGTCCTGCATGGAGGTGAGCAGAGCGTGTTTCACCAAATGTTGAAGAGATTTGACGACTTGAGTTAGTGGGCCAAATATATTCTTCATCCACTGTTAAAAAGTTCAGTTCCTGTGCATTTACAGGGAATGAAAAAAAGATAAATATTATAAATAGCAGACCGGGTCTACATTTACCCATCAACAGAAAGTTCAAGAAAAGATTCCCCGTTGTTTAAAGATGCTTTGATGTTATCACCCTTCGATATCTTACTCACTCCTTGCGGGGTGCCCGTAAAAATCAGATCTCCCGGATGTAGTGTAAATTGCTTTGAAAGGTACGAAATGAGTTCAGCTGCTGAAAAAATCATATCTGAGGTGTTCCCATTTTGGCGCACTTCATTGTTAACCGTTACGGAAAGTGAGAGGTTGGAAAAATTGTGATCGTGCCGGTAGGTAATAAAATTCCCAAGTGGAGCGAATCCTCGAAAACCTTTTGCGAGTGTCCAGGGAAGGCCTTTCTGCTTAGCGTGCGACTGGATATCTCTGGCAGTGAGATCCAGGCCAACTCCATAACCTGTAATATATTGGAGTGCATTCTTCTCGGGTACATTTTGAGCCGTTTTTCCGACTAAAAGCACTAGTTCAACTTCATGGTGCACATTATCGGAAGATGAGGGTAGTGTAAGTGCATCACCATTGAGAATAATGCTGTTTCTTGGCTTAAGAAATACTACGGGATCCGGAGTACTTTC
>Ga0102943_1001960_pt1 | contig 12350 bp, 10 predicted proteins | sample SalPonC_black_MG_FD_78174 | JGI IMG/M metagenome (GOLD analysis project Ga0102943, IMG submission 78174) | Salt pond soil microbial communities from South San Francisco under conditions of wetland restoration - Salt Pond MetaG... | ecosystem: Environmental > Aquatic > Marine > Intertidal zone >...
CAAGGTGATCACCAAGTTGTTTGATGCCCTGGTGGAGCCCAAGCTCATCCAGCCCACCTTTATCACCGGGTATCCGGTGGAGGTTTCCCCGTTAAGCCGGAAAAGCGATACCCAACCGGCGCTTACCGACCGGTTCGAGCTGTTTATTGCGGGCAGGGAAATTGCCAACGGGTTTTCAGAGATCAACGACCCCCAAGACCAGCACAGCCGCTTTCTCATGCAGGTCCAGCAGCGGGACGAGGGCAATGACGAGGCCCATATCATGGATACCGAGTATGTAGAGGCCCTGGAATACGGAATGCCGCCCACGGCAGGGCAGGGCATCGGCATTGACCGGCTGGTCATGCTGCTCACCGATTCGGCCTCTATCCGTGAAGTCATCCTCTTTCCCCATATGAAATCCAACGCCTGATGCCGGTGGAACTTTTCATAGCAAGGCGGTATCTCAAGGCCAAGCGCAAGGAGGGGTTTATCTCCCTGATTACCTTTCTTTCCATTGCCGGTGTGGTGCTGGGGGTCATGGCCCTTGTGGTGGTCATTGCTGTGATGAGCGGGGCGGAAACTGAATTCCGCAAACGGATTCTGGGGCTGGAACCCCATATTCTGGTCATGAACTATACCGGATCCTTTAAAGCCGAACCCGGTATGGCCGAGGCCATCAGGAAGATTCCCCAGGTAAAGGCGGTATCTCCCATTCTCTTTGGCCAGGCCATGATCCGGACCGGCCGGTCCTTTTCCGGCGTCATGGTCCGGGGCGTCACCCCGGAACACGGGGCCACCCTGGTCAAGGGGTTCACCCCGAAGCAACTGGACAAGGCCCTGGGCGTCTCTGCTGAAAAAGGCAGCCTGCCGGGCATTATCCTGGGAAAAGAGCTGGCCAATAGTGTGGGCGTGATCACCGGGGACAAGGTCATCCTTTTGTCCGCTTCCACCATTATCTCCCCTGTGGGGCAGATTCCGTCCATGAAGCGCTTTGAGGTCAGGGGTACTTTTTCCTCTGGCATGAGCGAGTACGACGGGATGCTGGCCTACGCGCGGCTGGACCAGGTTCAGTCCCTGGTGTCGGCCAGAAAAAAAATCTCCGCCCTGGGAATATGGGTAGAGGATGTGTTTCAGGTCAAGTCCATGGAAGAAACCCATCTGGGGGATCTGGAATACCCCTTTTACATCAGGGACTGGATGGACATCAACCAGAGCCTGTTCTCCGCCCTTAAATTAGAAAAAACCGCCATGTTCGTGATTTTGACCCTGATCATACTGGTGGCGGCCTTTAATATTGCCTCAGCCCTGATCATGATGGTCATGGAAAAGACAAAGGACATTGCAGTACTCAAGGCCATGGGGGCCACACATGCCATGATCCGGCGCATTTTCATCCTCAAGGGAATGATCATCGGTGTTACGGGAACTGTTTTGGGAACCCTGTCCGGTGTTGGCATCTGCACCATACTTAAAAAATATGAGTTCATACGCCTGCCCGAGGCCTATCCTTTTTCCACGCTTCCCGTCCAGCTGGAGGTCGCAGATGTGGCCCTCATCACCCTGTCCGCAATTGTGATCTGCTTTTTGTCCACCCTGTACCCGTCCTATAAGGCTGCCAGGATGGATCCGGTGGAGGCCATCCGTTATGGATAACCCGCCCATCATATCCCTCAAAGACATCTGCCGGGTGTTTAACGGAAAAACCGCCCCTGTTGAAATCCTCAAATCAGCGGACCTGGACATTGAAAAGGGAGAGACCATTGCCGTGGTCGGGGCATCGGGCATTGGAAAATCCACCCTGCTGAACCTCATCGGCACCCTGGACCGTCCCGATGCCGGCCATATCATTTTTCGGGGAGAGGATCTGCTGAGCCTTTCCAACGACAGGCTGGCCCGGTTCAGAAACCAGAACATCGGTTTTGTGTTTCAATTTCACTATTTGCTTCCGGGGTTTACAGCCCTGGAAAATGTGATGATGCCGGGCTTAATCAGCGGTCTGCCTAAAAAAACTATTGAAAAACAGGCCGCAAATATGCTTGAAAGGGTAGAACTTGGCCTGCGCCTGACCCACCGGGCAGAAGATCTGTCCGGGGGAGAACAGCAGCGGGTTGCCATTGCAAGGGCCCTGGTCAATTCACCGGATCTGCTTTTAGCAGATGAGCCTTCGGGGAACCTGGATGAAAAGAACAGCGATGGCGTCCACCGCCTCTTGCTGGAGTTGAACCGGGAACTGGGCATGACCATCATTGTGGTCACCCATAACCTCGAACTCGCAAGCTTTATGGATAGAAAAGTGACCTTGAAAGATGGTTTGATCACCCCGGCATAACTGCCGGAAAACCTAAATTTTATGGAAAAAATTAATGAATAAATTTAGAGTCGGTCTAATACTGGTCTGTCTGATGTCATTGGTTACGGCCAACACCCTGTTTGCCGAATCACAGGTTAAAGTCGCAGTACTTCCCTTTGATCTTCAGGCCCAAACCCAGAACGATACCCTTGCTGAGTCCATTCCCAAAATGCTCAAGAAGCGACTGGAAAGAGACGGGGCCCAGGTCATCCTTGTGCCTGAGACCACCGATTATGAGAACTGGGGCTATGACAGATTCCGAACCGAAGGAATCCGCCTGGGTGTGGACTGGATCGTTACAGGGCAGATATTCAAGTCCGGCAACCGTTTGAGCATTGATGCCCAGATGGTCTCCATTTATGAAAACAAGCCGCCCCTGCCATTTTTCTCACAATCACCTGACATGGAAAGCCTGTCCTCGGCAGTGAATGCCCTGGGCCGGGACATTACAGGAAAACTTTTTCAAAAACAGATCATCGCGGCCATTCGTGTTTCCGGGAATAAACGGGTGGAAGAGGACGCCATTTTAAGGGTGATCACTGCCACACCTGGAACGCTTTTGAACGCCGAAACCCTGTCCAAGGACCTGGGCCTTGTATATAAAATGGGATATTTCGACGATGTGGCAGTGGAAAAAACCGAGCTGGACCGCGGCGTTGAAGTGGTCTTTAATGTCAAGGAAAAACCCAGTGTCCGAAATATCAGATTCAAGGACAACAATATCTACGATGATCAAGAGCTATCCGATGTGGTGGGCACGTCCACAGGTTCCATCCTCAACCATTACAAAATCAACAATGACGTTGACAAGATCAAGCGGCTCTACTTTGAAAAAAATTACTATAATTGTAAAATCACCTATGATGTCAAATCCTTAAAAAACGACCAGGCCGACATTGTCTTTTCCGTTGATGAAGGCGAAAAAATCCGTATTGAGCAGATTGCCTTTGAAGGCAACCAATATTTTTCTGACAAAAAGCTCAAAAAGGTGATGCAAACCCGGGAAAAAGGATTCTGGTCCTTTCTGACCGAATCCGGCAACCTCAACGAAACCGAGTTGGACAACGACGTTATCCGCATAGAATCCCTGTATAAAAACAACGGATTCATCAATGTTAAAGTCTCTGATGCCAAGGTGGAAGTCGGCAAGGAGAGCATCACTGTCCGGTTCAAAATCGAAGAGGGGGACCAGTATACAACAGGGCTGGTGGACATTGAGGGGGATATCCTGACCACCAAAGAGGCATTGATGGACCTGCTGGTGTCCCAGGAATCTGAACTTTTCAACCGGGAACTGGTCAGAAAGGACATGATCACCCTCACCGACCTCTATGCCAATGGCGGCTATGCCAATGTGGATGTCAACCCCCAGATTAAGCAAATAGAAGAAACCAAAACCATCAACCTGACCTTCAAAGTCCAGAAGAACGAGCTGGTCTATTTCAACCGGATTCTGATCTCAGGCAATGCCAAAACCCGGGACAAGGTGATCCGAAGGGAAATGGCCATTAAGGAGCAGGGCCGCTACTCCATGCGAGGCATCCAGCGGTCCAACCGGAACCTGAACATGAAAAACTACTTTTCCAGCATCGACATCAAACCGGTGAAGACAAAAGATCCCAACAAGCGGGATGTCGTGGTCAAGGTAGAGGAAAAGGCCACGGGCAACTTTGCATTTGGCGGCGGATTCAGCAGTGATGACGGTCCCTTTGGCCAGTTCTCCGTAGAAGAACGAAACCTGTTCGGCAAGGGCCAGAGTCTTAAGTTCACCGCCAGGATTTCCGGGACCACCGGGCTGTTCAACATCGGGTTTACCGAACCCTGGCTCTTTGACAGACCCCTTTCTGCCGGCTTTGACCTTTACAAGTACGACTATGAGTATGACTACTACGATAAAGACTCCATGGGCCTGACACTGAGATCTGCCTACCGCGGAATCTGGGATTATACCTCTATTGGTGTGAACTACAACATTGAAGATTTTGATATCTCAGATGTGGACAGCGACAACACCAATGTTGATGAGGGCAGTTTTCTGACATCCAGCATCGAGCCCTATATCCTCTACGATTCCAGGAACCACTTTTTCATTCCCAGCAGGGGCATGTACCACCGGGCAGGGATAGAGTATGCCGGAGAATTTTTAGGCGGGGAGATCGATTTCACCAAGTACAGCCTGGAGTCTGCCATCTTTTTTCCCCTGTTGTGGAAATTGTCCGGCGGCCTCTACGCCAAGGGCGGCTACCTGGATGACCGGACCAGCGGCAACCCGGACATCGACTGGGAGCGGTTTTACCTTGGGGGTATCAAATCCATGAGGGGGTTTGACACCTACGACATCAACACCACCCCTTCAGGCTCGTCCATCCAGGAAGGCGGTGATAAGTATATTCAATTTAACGCGGAAATGGTCTTTCCCATCCAGGCCGATGCAGGGGTTTACGGGGTAGTGTTCTATGACAGAGGGGATGTCTATGATACCGGCGACCCCATTGATCTGACTGACATGTACTCAAGTGCCGGATTTGAGCTGCGCTGGAACTCTCCCATGGGTCCCATCCGCCTGGCTTACGGCCTTGTCATTGAGGGCAAGGATGCTAAAGACAAAGGTGATGGCCAGTTTGAATTTTCCATTGGCGCATTTTTTTAATTTAAAAAATTACTTTTAGGTTTTGGAGGAATACATGAAAAAAATATTTGCAATTCTGGCGACTTTGGCACTGATCTCAGGATTTACCGCACCTGCATTTGCTGCTGATGTGGCAAAAATCGGGGTCATCCATTTTGAAAAAATCCTCAATGAATCCAGCGCCGGCAAGGTGGGCCAGAAGCAGCTGAAAAAAAAATGGGAGGAACTGCAGAAAAAACTCAACCAGGAGAAAAAATCCGTTGAAGAATTCTCCCTGGCCATTGAACGCGAATCCCTGGTACTCAGCCCTGAAAAAAAACGGGCCAAGCAGCGGGAGCTTGAAGACCGGGTCAACAACCTCAAGCGGATGAACGCCGACTTTACCCAGGAATTTCGCACCCTGCAGAAAGACAGAATCAACGCCATGCAAAAGGAAGTCTTTGCCATTGCCAGTGAAATGGGCAAAAACCAGGGCTTTCTTCTTATCGTCGAGCGCAAGGTTGGTGGCGTCATTTACGCACCGGACCAGGTGGACATCACCGATGAGGTCATCAAGCTTTACAATGCAAAAACCGCAAAGCAGTAATCGGGTTTGATGTCTGTTACCCTAGAAGACATTGCCGGGATCATTGGCGCCCGAATCTCCGGAGACCGGACCATGGCCATCACCGGGGTCTCCTCGTTTGAGGAGGCAGGCCCCGGGGATCTGACATTTGCCGGTGATTCCAGGTTCCTCTCCCGGTTGCCTGACACCCGGGCAGGGGCGGTTCTGGTCCCCAATACCTATACCCCAAAAGCCTCGGATCCGGCCGACCTGTTGTTCAGCCCCAATCCCAAACTGGACTTTTTCAAGGTTGTGGCCCATCTGTTTCCCCAGCCATCCCTTGTGGCGGCTGTCCATCCCAGCGCGGTGATCGGAACAGACACCGTGATTGGAGACGGCAGCCGCGTTGAGGCCAACGTGGTCCTGGGCGACGGGGTTGTCATCGGCAGCAAGGTCCATATCATGGCCAACACCGTGATCGGCAACCAATGCTGCATCGGAGACCATTCGGTCATCAAGCCCAATGTCTCCATCATGGACCTGACCTGCATGGGCAGCAACGCCATTGTCCATCCCGGGGCGGTCATCGGCTCCGACGGATACGGCTTTACCCAGGACGGTGCCGGTCATGCCAAGCAGGCCCACACCGGACGGGTTGAGATTGGAGACCATGTGGAAATCGGCGCCTGCACCTGCATTGACCGGGGAACCCTGGGGGTTACCCGCATTGGCAGCGGTGTTAAAATAGACAATCAGGTCCACATTGCCCACAATGTAAAAATCGGAGACAACACCCTGGTGGTGGCCCAGGTCGGCATTGCGGGAAGTACCCAGGTCGGCAAGGGTGTCATCCTTGCCGGACGGGCCGCTGTCACCGGCCACATCACCATCGGAGACCATGCCATTGTCGGTCCCCATGCCGGGGTAACCGCCAGCATCCCCCCCCATGACATTGTTTCCGGCATGCCCCATATGCCCCACAAAACCTGGCTGAAAGTTGCCAATATCATTTCCCGGCTGCCAGGCATGCGCAAGCAGTTGCAGGCCCTTGAAAAACGGTTCAGCCAGATGGAAAGCAAGATTAACACTTCGGAGTAACCATGATTCATCCAACCGCGATTATCGATCCGTCAGTCCGGATTGACGACAATGTGACCATTGGTCCCTTTGCCATTGTAAAGTCAGATGTCACCATCGGGTCTGGCACCACCATTGGTCCCTATACCACCATCGAAGACCATGTCACCATTGGTGAAAACTGCCAGATTTTCCAATATGCCTCTATTGGAGGGGCGCCCCAGGACCTGAAATTCCACGGGGAAACCACCTATTTGAAAATCGGAAGCGGCTCCATTATCCGGGAGTTTGTCACCATCAACAAGGGCACGGAATTTGGCGGGGGCATCACCGAAGTTGGAGAAAACAACTACCTGATGGCCTATACCCATATCGCCCACGACTGCAAAACCGGCAAAGGAGTCATCCTGGCCAACAACTCCACATTGGCCGGACATATTGAAATCGGGGATTTTGCAACCATTGGTGGGCTTGTGGCGATTCATCAATTTGTCAAGGTGGGGGATTATGCCTATATCGGTGGAAAATCCGCCGTGGTCAAGGATATTCCCCCCTATGTCATTGCCTCAGGGGACCGGGCCACCCTCCACGGCCTCAACAACGTCGGCCTCAAGCGAAGTAATTTTGGTAAAAACAACATCAGCCAGTTGAAAAAGGCCTATCGGATCTTTTTCAGGATCGGCCTTACCGTTGCCCAGGCCCAGGAACGGGCCAAGGCTGAAGTGGAACAAACCGCTGAGGTCAAAAACTTTGCAACCTTTATCAGAGAATCCAACAGGGGTGTCACCCGTTAAACCCGGACATATCGGGCTTATTGCCGGGGGGGGGCAGTTCCCGGCGCTTTTTGCCTGCAAGGCGTCCAAGGCCGGATACCGAGTGATTACCGCAGGGTTTCGGTCGGAAACCGATCCCGGCCTTGTCAACCATGTCCATCTGTTCAAGTGGTTTTATCTGGGTCAGGTCCGCAAGTTGGTCAAGTATTTCAAAGAAAACAATGTCACCGAAGCGGTCATGCTGGGCAGCATCAACAAGGCCAATATTTTCAAGGATATCCGGCCGGATTTAAAGGCCCTGTCTTTTATTGCCAAAACCGCCTGGACCCATGACGATTCCGTTCTGACCTCGTTTGCCGATCTCATGGAAAACGAGGGAATCACCATGAGATCCTCTACCTTTTTGCTGCCCAAACTCATCAGTCCTAAAGGATGCTGGACCCAAAGACAGCCGGACAAGGCAGATAAAAAAGATATGGCCCAGGGCTGGCACCTGGCAAAGGAAATTGGCCGCCTTGATATCGGTCAATGCCTGGTGCTGTCCAACGGCACTGTCCTGGCTGTTGAAGCCATTGACGGTACGGACGCCACCATTGAACGGGGCGGGCGTCTTGCCATGGGCAACGGCGCTGTGGTGATCAAACTCTCCAAACCCAGCCAGGATCTTCGATTTGACCTGCCTGCCACAGGGGCTGCGACCATTGAGGCCATGCACAGGGCAGGGGCAACGGTTCTGGCCCTTGAGGCGGGAAGATCCCTCTCTTTTGACCGTGAAGAGATGATCCGCCTGGCCGATCGTTACAATATCTGCATTGTGGGGGTGGATCCCGGACAGATGCGCCCGGGTCAGCCCTGATCTGATAATGACCAGTCAATCCCCTCATATCATGATCCTGACCGGAGAGCCTTCCGGAGATTTCCACGCAGGCCCGTTGATCAGAGCGCTTAAGTCCATGGCCCCAGGGACCCGGATTACCGGCATTGGCGGTCCTGCCATGACAGCTGAAGGCGCAGATTTGTTTTTTGACATTGACCGGCTCTCAGCCATGGGCCTGATCCAGGTTGCCCGCCAATTTTCCAGCATCAAGGCGGCCTTTAATGCATTCAGACATCGCCTTAGAACAGATCCCCCGGATCTGGTTATTTTTATTGATTATCCTGGATTCAACCTCAAGGCGGCAACCCATCTCAAGGCAAAAACCGATATCCCGACCCTGTACTATATCGCTCCCAAGGTATGGGCATGGAATGCCGCAAGACTCGACAAAATCAAAGCCTGCATGGACCATGTCGCTTTGATCCTTCCTTTTGAACCCCCCATCTACAAAAAAAAGGGCATCCCAGCCACCTATGTGGGCAATCCCCTGGTGGATGAATATCCGTTTGTCCCTGCCGGGACAGGGCAGGGGGCCAAAGGGTCAGGGCCTGTTATCGGACTTTTACCCGGCTCCAGATCCTCTGAAGTGCTCTCTTTGCTGCCGGTCATGCTGGAGGCGGCAACCCGGCTGCAGATCTTTCACCCTGACGTCAGTTTTTATATTTCAGCGGCCTCTTGTGCAAGAAAGGCCCAGATCCACAAGATCTTGACCTGCCACCCGGCCCTGGATCATTGCCGGGTGGTGGCAGGGCGCCCAAGGCCTGTTTTTGAAACTGCAGATATGGTCATTGCCGCCTCAGGCACTGTCACATTGGAAGCGGCCCTCTGCCAGGTCCCCACCGTTATTATTTACAAGGTCTCTGCCCTGACCTATGCCCTTGGCAGACTGCTGATAAAGGTTAAATACGCCGGCCTGGCCAATCTCATTGCCGGCCGGCAGGTCATGCCGGAACTGCTTCAGCACGAGGCCTCTGGAGGAAAAATCCACAGAGAAGCCGAGCGCATGCTGGACACTCTGGACACCCATATCCGGAACCTGGCAGATGTCCGCCTGCGCCTTGGCCCCGCCGGCGCCCCGAACCGGACGGCCCGGATCGCCCTGGGACTGATCCGCGGCAGGCCTTTACCCGGGTGCCCTGATTTTTCACACAATCGGTATTTGACAAACCATGATAAAAGCGATTAAATTTACAAGCCCCGGTGCAAGGCGATTTCAACATGCAGGCCGGGTTAGTCAACAGCGTTTAATATAGGACATTTCATGACATTCGAAATTACCCTGCTGGTCATCTGCTTATTTTTGTCCGGCTTTTTTTCCTCGTCAGAGACGGCGCTTTTTTCCCTTTCCAAAGTCAAGGCCCTTCATATCGGAAAAGACGGCTCCAGAACCGGTCATCTGATCATGACCATGAAAGAAGATTCCCATACCCTTTTAACCACCATACTCATCGGTAACAATCTGGTGAACATCGGTGCCTCGGCCCTGGCCACCGCCCTGGCCATCTCCTATTTTGCAGACAATGCCGTGGGCATTGCCACCGGGGTCATGACCCTGCTGATCCTGGTCTTTGGCGAGATTTTCCCCAAATCCTTTGCCTCTCATAACAATGTGCTGGTGGCCAGAATAGTCATCTTACCCCTGTTCTGGCTGTCCAAAATATTCTGGCCCCTGATTATTACGCTGAACTTTATTCCCAGACTGCATGGCACCTTTGACAATGCCCTGGAAACAGTCACCGAGGATGAGTTGATGACCATGGTCGAGGTTGTGGAGGGAGAGGGGGAAATCAAAGAAGAGGAAAAACAGTATATCACCAATATCTTTGAATTTGATGACACCTCCTGCTCAGAGATCATGACGCCCAGGGCTGATATGTTCGTGGTTGATGTGGCCCAGAAACTGGATTTTCAATCCCTTCTGGAAACTGGCTACTCCAGGATCCCGGTGGTTGAAGACTCCATAGACAACATCATTGGCATCCTTCATGTAAAGGATCTGTTTGCCCGCTTGATTAACCAGGTCAACGATGACAGCAAAGGGGGGCATTTTGACCTGAAAGCCATCATCAAAAAACCCTACTTCATCCCGGAGTATAAAAAACTGGACTCCCTGCTTCAGGACTTTAAAACAAAAAAAAGCCATATGGCTGTGGTGGTGGATGAACACGGCGGGGTGGCCGGTCTTGTCACACTGGAAGATGTCATGGAAGAGATCTTCGGTGAAATCACCGATGAAACCGACCACAACGCCCCGGACATTATCCAGCTTAAAGGCAAAAAATGGCTGGTGGCCGGCCGCATTGACATCGACGACCTGAACAGGGACCTGGATATCTGTCTTCCCGAATCCGCAGGGTATGATACCTTTTCAGGATTTTTCCTGGAGCAGATCGAACGCATTCCCAAACCCGGAGAATCCATCCGAATCAACAATTGGGCCATCACGGTCAAGGAGATGGACGGCAACAGGATTCAGTCCTTTATCCTCAAGTATGAGGAGGAACCGATCATCTAGAACCATAAAAAACCGGATTGACCCAAGGGTTGACCATAAGGTAAAATTTGTCTTGACATCTTTTCACGGGGTGTATAAGGTTTTGCACATTTTAAATCCATGGGTGGAATCCAGATGATTTTTTCTGCAGACAGATTTTTTTATTTTTTTAGGACGTTTTTTAAAGTCCTGACCTGTCTGCGGTGAATCCGAGCTAACCCCAACGCCCCCAATTGAATTCAAACCGCGCAGGCCTAAGCCTGATGCGGTTTTTACTTTTTAAGGGCAATGAACAAAAGACCGATGGTTATGGAAAAAAACATGAAAAAGACAGACAACCCCCTGATTCCCTTGCGGGATGAGATTGACGGTATTGACGCCAAAATCCTGGAGTTGATCAATGCCCGCCTGACAATCGGAGAAAAGGTTGGTGCGGTTAAAAAAGAAGAGGGAAGCCAGGTTCTGGACAGGGCAAGAGAGCGCATGGTCATTGAGAATCTGTTCCGGATCAACCCGGGGCCTGCAGACAAGGAACTGATCCAATATATTTTCAACGTGATCATTACGGCCACCCGGGAAGTCCAGAAACCCAAGACCATAGCTTATTTAGGCCCCAAAGCCTCTTACACCCATATCGCCGCCCTGAAGCACTTCACCCATTCAGGCCGCTTTGTGGAGCAGCCCAATCTCTTTGATATCTTCAGGAACGTTGAAAGGGGCCAGAGCCACTTCGGGGTGGTGCCCGTGGAAAACTCCATTGAAGGGGCGGTCAACCATACCCTGGACCTGTTCATCGAATTTGATCTGAGCATCTGCGCCGAGCACTATGAACCCATTTCCCATGACCTGCTGTCCATCACAGGAGAGGCCCGGGATATAAAAACGGTCTACTCCCATCCCCAGGCCATTTCACAGTGCAAAGGCTGGCTCAATAAACAACTGCCAGGGGTGGAAATCATGGAGACCAGTTCAACATCCAAGGCTGCCCTGCTGGCCTCCCAGGATGACTCTGTGGCTGCCATTGCCAGTCAAAAGGCCGCCCATATCTACGAATTGCTTCCAGTGGCATCCAAGATTGAGGATTTTGGAAGCAATGTCACCCGGTTTCTGGTCATCGGCAAACAGCATCCTGAGCCAACGGGACAGGACAAGACCTCTATCATGTTCGCCACCTCTCACACCCCGGGGGCCCTGTTCAAGGCTTTGGCCCCCATTGACAGGTCCGGGCTGAACATGATGAAACTGGAGTCCCGGCCCACCCGCCACCACAATTGGAGTTACTATTTTTTCATGGATATTGAGGGCCATATGAAAGAAGACCTTGTTGCCAGGACCATTGACGAGATTCAGGCCGCCACCCTGTCCCTTAAGATTTTGGGGTCCTATCCTGCATTCACCAAGGAGGACAACGGATTATGATCACCTCAGCCACCAGCCTGTATTGTGTTCTGGGCTCTCCAATCTCCCACTCCAAAGGCCCTGTGATCCATAATGCCGCCTTTGCCGCCCACGGAATTGACGCGGTGTACCTTGCCTTTGAACCGCCGGATGCGGCTGCTGCAGTCAAGGCCGTAAAGGCCCTTGGCATTTTGGGGGCTTCGGTCACCATCCCCTTTAAAGAAAA
>Ga0102943_1001965_pt1 | contig 12323 bp, 8 predicted proteins | sample SalPonC_black_MG_FD_78174 | JGI IMG/M metagenome (GOLD analysis project Ga0102943, IMG submission 78174) | Salt pond soil microbial communities from South San Francisco under conditions of wetland restoration - Salt Pond MetaG... | ecosystem: Environmental > Aquatic > Marine > Intertidal zone >...
ACAAAAAACAGCAGCAGGTTATTTTCATCAGGCAGGGTATAATCCAGGTAAAATTCAAAAAACCACACGCCCAGGATAAAAATCAGCCCGTTCCGTATCACCACGAATTTTGTTAACCTTTTTCCCAGCATGGCTCTTTCCTCTCAAAGCAGTGGCGTAAAATCAGGGTTGTACCATTTTAGATCATAGAAAAAAAGAGGGGGGCTTTGATGGCCTCCAGGCCGGGCAAACTACGCCAGCACCCTTGAAAAACCGGAATGCCGGTCTTATATACATCAAGGATGTATTAATTTTTAAACGAGGAGAGGGCCATGGGCAAGCCGTGCTTTACCCTGTATTGCGAGTATATTCACTGTTGCGGAAAAAAACTGCTGACTCTGGGGCAGGCAGACACACAAAAGGCAGCGTCCCAATGGGCAGAAGAAAACAACCGGTCCGGCAGGCGACCTGCCCTGCCCCCGGACGATCTGATCCGAACCTGTCCGGTCAGGCATTGCCCGGCAAAGCTTCAGATTCCCCGGTATGGGTTTTCAAAAGGCGTTGTGCCGTGAGTCATACTGTGGATTAAAATGCCCAGGATACGTAAAATAAAAGAGTGGCAAGGATATTAATCTGCCCGGAAAGCCATGGGAAGCCGGACCACAAACCGTGTGCCCTTGCCCGGCCAGGTCTTTACATCAATGGTGCCGCTGTGACGCTTGACCACAATGGCCCGGGCAATGGCCAGGCCCTGGCCGGTACCTCTGCCGACCTCTTTGGTGGTAAAAAAGGGATCAAAGATGCGATCCAGTACATGATCAGGAATACCGGTTCCCGTGTCAGCCACTTGAATCTCCACCCTGTTTTTCCGGTGCCGGGTCTGGATATGGATTTTGCCTTTTTCTCCGGAATTTTTGGATATTTTTTCTTCCACGGCATGGCAGGCATTGACAATGAGATTCAAAAAAACCTGATTCAACTCTCCGGGGTTGCATGGAATTTCCGGCAGATTTTCGTCCAGATCCACGTCCAGATCAGCGATATATTTCCACTCATTTTTTGAAATAACAACAGTGGCCTGGATACACTGATTCAGATCTGCCATGACATGGGTCTCTTTGCCCGGATGAGAAAAATTTTTCATAGCCAGGAGAATCTCTTTGATCCGGTCAACCCCTTGCCAGGTCTGGTCAATGGCAACGGGAATCTCCTGGGTTAAAAACTCGAGATCAGCCGCCGTGGCAGCATGCTGAAACGCCTCGCCAAGGCGGGTATCGTCTGCCTGCCTGATCTGCGTTCCCACCTCGTCCAGCAGCGCCAGCAGATCCTGGAAACCCTCTGCGAAAAACTGAATATTATCTCCGATATACTGGATGGGGGTATTGATTTCATGGGCAATGCCGGCGGCCAGTTGCCCTATGGCCTCAAACCGACTGGTCTGCTCCTTTTCCCGCTGAAGACGGATAGACTCGGCCTTCAGGGCCCGCTCCCGCAGGACCCGATTCACCCGGAGAAGAACCTCTTCGGCAGAAAACGGCTTGCCAATATAATCGCTGGCCCCCAGAGAAACCACCTGATCATAGCTGTACTTCTCAATTTTTCCCGTGATCACGATAACGTCCACAGGCAGGGTCCCGACGATTTTTTTTGTCAGGGCCAGCCCGTCCATGACCGGCATGGCAATATCGGTAATCACCAGGTCAAAAGGTTTTTTTTCCAGCAATGCCAGGGCATCCTGGCCGTTTTCTGCGGATTCCACTGCAAGTCCCTGGGGGGTCAGCAACCGGGTCAAAAGTTTACGAATGGACACGGCATCATCGACCACCAGCACCCTGGGCTGGGCAGCCCCTGCCCAGGAATCAAAGTCGTTCATAGGCGAATTTCCCGATCATTCCGGCAAGGACCGGACCTGCCGGATATCATTAAAAGGTTAAAGAAACGCCGTTCCCTAAACAATCAGGTCCAGAATATCCTGTACCGATTTTTTCAATCCCGGTACCTTGGCAGCGGACCGGCCAGCCACGTTCAGCACATTGATATCAAACTGATCCAGCCAGGTCCTGATTTTGTGGCCTGGATGCGTTTCAGTTTCCAGGTCGATATGGATCCAGGGTTTTTTGTGGGCCTTGGCAAAATTAATGGTATCCACACCGTTGGGAGAGAGACGGCCAAAAGAAAAAATAATGCTGCCGTCGGCATCCAGGACATTTTTCTCCAGGTTGCTTGCGTCTTCGCCCTTGCTCATCTCAAGAATTTCCGTGATATGGGCGTTTATTTCCTTGAGTTTGTCGTTGCCGGCATAAGCTTTTCTGGCATTCATAAACCCCAGTTCCCCTGCCTTTACAATGGATTCGGTCAGGGTTTCCATCACCGAAATGAGGTGGTCCAGCTTGTCTGTCAGGATTTTGAACTGTTCAGCATCCAGGGCTGCGCCCCCCTGAAAAGTTTCTCCAGAGCCGCCAATAGCACCTGGGGCGTCTGAAGCACCACTGCCGCCCCCAAGCTTCACCCGGATCTCGTCCTTGGTCATTTCCGTTTTAGTGTAATACCCGTGAATCCGTTCCACCAGGTCCTGGGTGTCGTCGGGATACTCCTTGACCCCTTCATGGGCCACCGGATCCGCAAAAAATTCGTTAAAGCGGTTGATATACTCCCGGATGGTCGTTGACGACAAGTCAAGGGCCTCGGCAATCTGGGGAATTGATTTCATCTGCCCTCCTCAGCTGCGATAACGATTTGGCCCAGTGATGACGATCACTGGATGACTTAAATTTTTTACTAAAAATAGTAAAATTGATCATATAGAATCCAAATAGACTTTTCAATTCTTAAGTTTTCTTAATTTTCACAGAGGCCATGCTGTCGTCTATACCAGGGTTTTTACAGATCAGCTCAGCCAAAAGGCCGGTTAAAAAACCTTGAAAAACTACGAGAAGGCGGGTAATACTTAAGGTTAATTGTCTTAAAATAACTCAGTGTATCCGTCTATCAGGCGGCATTTGAAAAACATTTGCTAAAATTGAGAAACCCATATTCCTCGGGGGGGATGATGGCACAAGGTTTTGATCACACCGTATTGATCATTGACGATGAAGAGCAGGTCGGAAAGGCAGTGGGGCGTCTGCTCAAGCAGATAAAAATTAAATATGTCTACCTGGATTCCGCCCAAGCCGGCCTGGACAGGATAAAGACAGCCACCACCCCGTTTTCCCTGATCATCTCGGACCAGCGCATGCCGGGCATGCAGGGCGCCGAGTTTTTGGAAAAAACCAAGGACGTTTCTCCCAACTCCATCCGATTTCTTCTTACCGGCTATGCAGATGTGGATGCCGTGACCCAGGCTGTCAACAAGGGCTCCATCCACAGGTACATCGCCAAACCCTGGCAGAACAACGAATTCATCGAAACCATAAAGGCGGGCCTGGAGCAATACGAGCTTATCGTGGAAAATGATCGCCTGTTCATGCTGGCCAAGGAACAAAACACCAAGTTGTTCACTGTAAATAAAGAGTTAAAAAAAAGCACAGCCATCCATCAAAAAGCCATCGTCCAGAGGGACAAGGAGATAGCGGAACTGCAAAAGCGGCTGGAAATCGGGTTTGAAAACCGAAATTATATCAACGAAATCGAGGCCCTGCTCAGGGAAAAGGATATGCTGGAAAAAGAAAAGCTCAACACCCTTTATGCGGCAACCATTGCCGAACTTTTTGAGCAGTTCCAGGACATTGCCACCCGCAACGGCTTTGAAATGCCGGACAATATTGCCGGAGGATAGATGGCAAAGCCCCAAGAACATGCCATCCTGGTGGTGGACGACGATGAGCCCATTGTCAAAAATATGCGCCGGGTGCTCAAGCGCCAGGGATTTACCACGGTGATATCGGCCCTGAACGGAGAGCAGGGCATCAAACTGCTTGAAGATACCAGAAACCACTTTTCCCTGATCATGTCGGATCAGCGCATGCCAGGATTGTCCGGCAGTGAATTTTTAGAGAAGAGCATCCTTCTTTCCCCTGAATCCCGTCGGATGCTCATCACCGGGTACTCAGATTACGATGCCATTGTCGATGCCGTAAACAAGGGTGAAATCCACCAATACATTTCCAAACCCTGGAACAACGATGACCTGGTGTTAAGAATCCGCAATGAACTTTCCATCTTTCAGGGCTTTCAGGAACGCAAACACCTGTACAAGGTCACCCAACACCAAAATACCAAGCTCTTTGACATGGCCGCCAAGCAGAAAAAAAATCTGGATCAGTTTACAAAACAATTGGAGACAAAAAAACAAGAGATCGAAACTCTGAACCAGGCCCTGGCCGAGGCCCAGGCCCAGGCCGAGTACAAAGAGGTCTTTTTAGGGTTGGACGAGCTTTTGTCCCGGACCATCACCATGAATCAGAAAAACCTGGTAGAGGCCTTTGGCATCGCCAGGACCGGAGTCCGAAAAACCCTTGACACCATCGCCGAAAGAACCAAGGTTCAGTTCGTGCCGGCACCGGGCATTCCCGAGGCTGACCAGGATCTGTCCGAAGACACCTACGAGGTCATTGACCAGGTCATTGAAAACGTAGTCCAGGCCTCGGAAACCGCCCTGTTCGGCATTGGTTCCGAACCCGCCACGGGCATGGTCATTGACGACTACAAAGAGGTACCAAACTTCGGGGTGCTGGCCTATAACGACGGCTATATCACCCGGGGCGAACTGGAGATGTCCCAGGAGGAGCTAGAGGAGCGGGAAAGCGATCACGCCACCGGACTGACCATTGACAAAATTCTCATTGAAAAAGGCTTTCTGAGACGAAAGGATTTGAGCCGGCTCTTTGCCAAAGTCGCCCTGATAGAGACCCGGCTGCTGGACCGGGAGTTTGCCCAGGTCCTTATCCAGCGAAAGATCATTTCAAAAAAAGACTCAGACAGGGCATTCAGAAAACAGCTCAACAACTTTGAAGACAGCGGGGTGTCCATGCTGGTGGGGGATATTCTGGTGGAATCCGAGGTCATAGCACCGGAGCTGAGAAACGAAGTCATCGCCACCCAGGACCGGTCCGGCCGGAAAAAGACAAAAGAGGCATCCGCCGCCTTTTCCTCCGAGTTCGGTGCCTTTGTGGACCTTCAGGTCTCCGAAGACAGAACCCAGGCGTGGATCCGGGTGCCGAAGACCGTCCAGGGGACCTCTGATGTTAAGCCGATCAAGGCGATGATCAAAAAACGGGGCATCACATTTGGGGTGGTCAACGATGCCAAGATAACAGCATTCATCAAGTCCTGCACAGACCCCCATGAAAAATTCGTGGTGGCCCAGGGCATTCCCCCCAGTGTGGGCCGGCCGGCAGAGCTGAAATTCCACTTCAACACAGAAAGTGATTCCGCAGGCGTTGTTCGGGAAGACGGCTCCATCGACTTTACAGCCAGGGGGGATTCCGCCTATGTCAAAAAAGGAGACGTCCTGGTTGAAAAAATTGCCATGGAACACCCCAAAACCGGAATGGATATTTTCGGGGAAACCCTGCTGGTGGGTGAGGTGGATGATGTCCCCCTCACCCCCGGGGACGGGGTAACCCTGTCTGAAGACGAAATGTCCATCATCGCGGCCATATCAGGCCAGCCCAGCCTGGACGCCAAAGGAGGGGTCTCGGTGCTGGAACAATACACGGTCAAAGGGGATGTGGACTTTAAAACCGGCAACATCAACTTCAACGGCAATGTCCTGGTCACCGGAACGGTCAAGGAGGGCTTTACCGTGGAATGTGATGATCTCGTTGCCAACGAAATCAACGGGGCTATCATCCGCATCCGGGGAGATCTCAAGGTCTCCAACGGCATTGTCAACTCTCTTGTGGAAACCCAGGGAGGGGTCCAGGCCAAGTTTCTCAACAACGTCACCTTGTTCAGCCACGGCAGCATGATGGTCACCCGGGAAATCATGGGAAGTAAAATTTTGATCTCCGGGGCCCTGAACAACGAAACCGGGCGAATCACCGACGCTGTAATTGCGGCAAGACTTGGGCTCACCGTCAAACAGGTGGGTACGGAAAAAGCCGCGGAATCCACCATCAAGGCTGGATCCGATGACCACATCCAATGGATATCCCAGGCCTTTGACAAAGAGATTGATGCCATCCGCCAGGACCTGGATCAACTCATCTCTGAAAAACAAAACCACGACGATGCCCACAATGCCCTGCATGTGGATGTGGCCAACCAGACCTTTGCCCAGGAAAAGCTGAACAAGAAAATGGAATTTATTGAAAAATCCATGGGCAACGCCGGCTCTGCCGAAGAAAAACAAAGCCTGGCCGCGGAACTCAAAGAAATCGAGCAGAGTATCGACCAGGCGGATCAGCGGATCAAGGCCATCTTCCAGGAGCAGGACGAGGTCATGCAGACCATCCAGGACTGCGAACAGAAAATTGAGGCAGGCAATGCCCGGATCCAGGATATTGAAAAGGAAAAAGAGGCCATCCTGACACGGCTTACACAGAAAGATCCCATTGCCATGCTCACGGTAAACAAACGAATTTACAGAGGCTCCCGGGTCATGGGCACCCAGGCTGCCATGGTTCTCAAGGACGAGATGGGGGCCAGCAAATTCATGGAAATCGACACGGGCAATGACGATGCGCCCAAGCAGATAACGGTCCAGCCCATCACCCGTTAAACCGGAGGTCAATCGATCAAAAGCCGAGGCAACATACTGGTCATTGAATCCCGACCTGAAATTTTCGAACGGATCAGAGGCGTGCTGACACCCCAAGGGTATGAGGTTCAGGGAGCTGACAATTCCCAGGAAGGGATCGCAATGGTTGAGTCCTCAAAAAAAAACCCGTTCATGCTGGTGATTTCCTCTTATACCATGCCCAGAATGAAAGGGGATGCCATCCTGAAAAAAACCAGGGAAATCTGCCCAGACAGCCTGAGGATCCTGCTGGCCGATGCCGCCTATATTGAAACCATGATCTCTGCCATCAATACAGCCAGCATTCACTCTTGCATCACCCTTCCATTTGAGGATCAGGACCTGGTCAACCAGGTGGAAAGCGGCAGAAAACAATTTCTGGCCTCCCAAAAGGCCGAGGCCCTCAGGCAGACCATCCAGCGCCAGAACCGGCAATTATTTCAAATCGCCAATAACTTCAAGAAAAAAGAAACCCAGGACCTGGCTCAGATGAAGGAGCGGAAAAAAAAGATCCGAATTCTGGAGTCCAAACTCAAGGCTGGCCAGGGCAAAGGCCTTCAGGAACATATCCCGAGCCTGGGACAGATCCTGGAAGACCAGGGCTGCGACCACTCTCCCCAGGGATTTGCCCGGGCATTTGTCCAGATGACCGACCAGATCAAGGACATTTTCCAGACTGCCCTGTTCAGCTACAGCCTTGAGCCCCTGACCCAATCTTATAACCAAGCCGTCTTCCGTGCCACCCAGGAAAAGCAGCATATCGGAATTGTCTCAACACTCATGCCAGCCCTGAGAATGCTCATCCACCAGAGCCAGGAGGCCGGTGTCACCCTGTTTGGCATCGACTTTAAACGGCTGATGGACCGGCACTTTAGCCTGACCTTCTCCCAGGACCGCGCCAGGGCCTTTTTACGGGTTAAAGAGACCTGTTCGAATCTTCTCTGCCTGCCCTGTATCAAGTATTACCTGTCCTGGTACCGGGTTGTCTATGGCGTAATCCCGGATTCGGAAATTGAAACCTGGCTGACAACAGCCAACAAACACAATTCCCCGCTCACCGTAGCCCACGGCCTGGACCCTGTCCACCCGGTGAACGGAGAAATCAAATACCATTTTCCCACGGATTTCCTCCACGCCGGAAAAGTCAGCGAAGACGGCAGTATCAATTTCCACGACAGGGGGGAGATCCCCTTTGTTAAATCAGGGGCATTTCTGGCCGTTAAAATCATGGCAGAGCCTGGAAAGTCCGGCATTGATGTGACCGGTGCCCGGATTCCCGTGCTGGAACCCCAGGACCATAGCTTTGAAGCCGGCCCCGGCACCACCCTGTCCGAAGACGGCAGAAAGATATACGCAGCCGTTGACGGTCAGCCCCACCTGGACGCCATGGGCAAGGTTACGGTGAACCCGGAACTCAAAATCCAAGGGGACCTTGGCTTTGAAACCGGGGATGTGGTATTTGACGGCAATGTCGTGGTGGAAGGGGCTGTCAAAGAGGGGTTCAGGGTAAAGGGCGCATCCCTTACCGCCAAAGAAATCCATGGGGCGCAAATTGATCTCACCGGCGACCTCAACGTCTCTTTTGGCATCATGGACACGGATCTGGTCAATGTCAAAGGATCGGTCCAGGCCAAATTCGTCCACAACTGCAAAATCAACGCCTTTGGTGACCTCATTATCCAGAAAGAGATCATTGATTCTGTGATCCGCCTTTCCGGGGAATGCATCAACACCGGCGGCACCATCATTAATTCAGAGATTTCAGCCAATATGGGCATTGACGCAGGCACCATCGGCAGCGATTCAGCCAAGCCCTCCAAGCTGACCGTGGGCCAGGATGAGCATACCCAGAGACTGGTGGCAGACCTTACGGCAAACATCCGGAAAAATGTAGAGGCGGCCGCCAGAATCCACCTGGACATCACCGCCCTGTCAGAGGAGGACCAGACCCTCCACGGCGAGATAACCCAGTACGCCACCATCCAGGACAGGGCCCAGCTGGAACTGAAAGGCTCGGCAAAGAAAATGAACGACCTGAAGGCCTCCGGAAACATGGCCGCCTTTCAAAAGATAAAAAAGGCCGTTGCCCAGCTTGAAATTGATGCAAAAAATGCAGAAAAAACCATCAACAAAGGATTTGAGCGCCAGGATGCCATTGCCCGGGAAATCGCCCAGAAACAAAAGCGCATTGAAGAACTGACCCAGATCAACCACGGCCTGGAAGATGAAAAAAAGCGGCTGCTGGAATACACAGCCACCAAAGAACCCAGGGCCCAGGTCCGTGTGGCCAAAAAAATCCTGTCCGGCTCAATCGTCGTCGGTCCCAACACCAACCTGACACTATACCGGGACGATGCCCGCTGCCGGATAATCGAAACCGGTCATAAATCCGAGGATACCGGCGGCCTTCCCTTTTATGAAATGAAAATCACAGGGTATTAACCGGCCGCCGGCAGGGACACGGTAAAACAGCTGCCTTTACCCGGCTTGCTTTTCACCTGGATGTCCCCGCCATGCTCTTTGACGATGTTATAGGCGATATTCATACCCAGGCCCGTGCCTTTTCCCACCTCTTTTGTGGTGAAAAAAGGATCAAAAACCTTGGAGAGGTTTTCCCCAGGGATCCCGGAACCGGTGTCGGAGATGGCCACATTGACCTGTCCGTTGGTAACAAAGGTCCGGATGGAAATCTGTCCTTTCTCTTCAATGGCCTGGGCTGCATTGACCAGAATATTCATGAAGACCTGGTTGATCTTCTGGGGGAACCCTTCCACCGGGGGGATCTTTTGGAATTCTTTGTTCAGGGTGGCCTTGTATTTAAACTCATTGGCGACCATATTCAACGTGGATTCCAGCCCCTGGTTGATATCCATGAGCATCTGCCTGTCATTGCCCGGATGGGCAAAGTTCTTTAAGTCCGCAACAATGCGCCCCACCCTTTGGGTGCCGTCAATACAGTCGGAAAGCAGTTCAGGGATATCATCCCTGAGATAGTCTATTTCAAGTTCTTTTTCCAGTTCATGCACGGCCTGCAGCGCGTCCTGAATTTCTTTTTCATTGTCCGCCTCCCCCTTTCCCAGGGTCCGGTACCGGTCCAGCACCGCTTCGTAATCCTTGAAATAATCGGTCAGGGCCTCCAGGTTGGAGCCGACAAACCCGATGGGATTGTTGATCTCGTGGGCGACACCGGCAGCCAGCTGCCCGATGGAGGCCATCTTTTCCGCCTGGACAGCCTGGGCCTGGGTGGTCTTGAGATATTGAAGTGCCTCGTCCAGCTTCTTGTTTTTCACCACCAGCTTGGCCTGAAGGGTATGGTGACGTCTCTCCAACTGGGTGATTCGCTCACCGCTCTTGATCCGGGATCTCAGCTCATCTGGTTTAAAGGGTTTGACAATATAGTCGTCTGCCCCGGCCTCAAACACCTCTGCCAGGTCATTGGCACCATCCTTGGCCGTGATCAGAATGACGTAGGTGTAGGCCCGTCGCTTGAACGAGCGGATCCTTCGGCACAGCTCGACCCCGTCCATCTGTGGCATCATCCAGTCGGAAATGACCATATGGGGCCCCTCCTTCTGATAGGCCTCCCAGGCTGCTTTGCCGTTTTCCGCCACAATGGTCTCGTGCCCGGCCTTGGCCACTGCTTTTTTGACCAGCAGTCTGGACACATAATCATCTTCAGCAATAAGAATCTTCATGAATTATCCCCTGAGTCCGGACGGCAGCTGGTCCCGCCACAGGTGAATCCGCCGGCTCAGTCCAAATTGGTTGATATAGGTCTTGTCCAGCCCCTCAAGCTGTTCCCAGCGCCCGGGCATCCGCCGTTCATAGTATTCCATTATATTGGCAATGTGGACCATACCGCACAGATCAAAGGTATCTGTAATGCAGTCCAGAGGGTTATGGTGGTATACCACCCCCTCCACAATATTGTCTGGAAAGCCCCAAAGCCCCAGCAGGTACCCCCCGATCTGTGCATGGCTGACCCCCAGAACCTCGGCCTCTGCCTCATGGACCCTGCAGCCCTCTTGTCTTACCCGGTCCATGATATTTTTGTATTCATCAGGAAACCGATCTGCCAGGATCAACCGCCCCAGATCGTGGAGAACCCCGGCGATCATGGCATTGTCGGTTACGGTTTTATCCCGCTTCTCGATTCTGGCAATGGTTTGGGCAAGGATACCGGTATTGATACAATGGGCATGGACTTTGCCAATGGAAAGAATATCCATGGTGGATTTTTTATAGGCAGAAAAGACCTCCAGGGTCAGCACAAGGGTTTTCAAAACATCAATGCCCAGAATGACGGCGGCCTCCGATGGTGTGGCCACATGGCGGGGCATGGCAAAAAACGAGGAGTTTACCAGCTGAAGCACCTTGGCAGTCATTCCAATATCCTCGGAGATGATCTCTCCGACCATGGCCACAGAGGTATTGTCCGAAGTCACAGCATCCATGATCCTGGTGTACACTTCAGGCAGGCTCGGCATGGTACCCATGGCGGTCACCACATTTTCCACCGCCTTTTTGTTCATCAGATCCCTGAGGGAACAGGCCCGGTTGACAGCAGAGACAAGCACCGGCTTCTCACAGGGTTTGGACAGGAATTGATGGGCTGCTGTCACGGCCCTCATGGCCAGTTTGCGATCCGCATGACCGGAGAGGATGATCCTGACCATCTTGGGAAACTTCTCCTGGACCTGCCCCAGCAATTGCCCGCCGTCCATATCCGGCATGCGCAGATCCGAAATAATGACATCAAAAGGGTCCTTTTCAAGGCGTGCCAGGGCATTTGTCCCACCAGCCTCAAATGCCATTTCCCACTCTTTTCTCAACGGCCTCAAGTTTCTTTGAAGCCCTTTGAGGATGCTGGGCTCATCATCAACAAACAAAATTCGCCGCTTCATCCATTGTCTCCCTGAAATGAAACCGGAAGCGTTTTTTTTAAATGCTTAATGCCAATTTTTATAAAAACGACCTGCTTTTTAGAAGATCGATAAGGAAGCGTTCACCATCCGGTCATGACCAATAGTCTAAAGAAAACACTGACAAACTTCAAGATCAATTGTACCGGTGCTGTTTCCGCGCCGGGATGCGTGTTTTTTCGAAACCATCAAGGTTGACCTGGTATGCCAAAAAAAATCCCGAGAGCCAGGGGCTCTCGGGATAGTTTGTTTGGGTTGGCTCCCCAGCACGGACTTGAACCGCGGACCCATTGGTTAACAGCCAATTGCTCTGCCGACTGAGCTACTGGGGAGCAGCGTCTCTCCTAAGAAAGACTCGAAGTTTATATATCAAGCGATTTTCTTTGTCAAGCAAATTTGCCAAATAAATTGACAAGAATCTGGCTTATGGTTATTCTTAATTTATATTTTTATCCTGAAGTGAAAGGAAATCCCATGGAAATCACCAATGCCAACGGAATCAATGCTTATACAGCCAACAGCATGAATTCTCCCCAAAGCCAGGTGGAAGACCAGAACAGGGCCTCTGCCCGGTCGGATGTCAGCCAGCAGGAAGCCAACGCCGCCCAGCAGGCCTTTGAGGTAAATATCTCCCAGGAGGCCCAGTCCCTTAGCGATTCATCTGAAAACACCGCTGCCCAGCAGGAACAAACCGCACCCGAAGCTGTTGAGCAGTCAAATGCCCAGGCCGCCCAAAAAGCGGA
>Ga0102943_1001968_pt1 | contig 12308 bp, 5 predicted proteins | sample SalPonC_black_MG_FD_78174 | JGI IMG/M metagenome (GOLD analysis project Ga0102943, IMG submission 78174) | Salt pond soil microbial communities from South San Francisco under conditions of wetland restoration - Salt Pond MetaG... | ecosystem: Environmental > Aquatic > Marine > Intertidal zone >...
AATTAAAATTCAACTGCTGCCCGTTATTCAGGAGCCATATATTGGCTTCTTTCTGCGCAAAAACGAAACTGAAACAAGCAAGGAAAATAAGTATCAAGCCGGTTTTTAAGGCCATTTGATTTTTAGTTTGAAACATTCAGTTCAGCATTATATCAGGTTCAAGAGATTTAAATTTTTCAGAAAAATAGTGCTTATCAAAAAGAATCACTATGTCAAATCTCATGTAAAAGATATAGGTTAGATTGAAAAGGTTGCGTATTGGGTCGAAATATTTTAATGAAAAAGAGGCAGTAAAAAATTATCTGCCTCTTCATCTGTATTTCCTTTTATTACCCTTTCTCTGTAAAAAATTCTCACTCAAAATAATTTATATACCAGTTATTTTCGTCGAGCAACAGATTAAAAATTTCTTCACGTTTTCCAGGCGGATATTTTTGTGATATTCTGGAAGCCAGGAATGAAGGATCGTTGCGACGTTTGGCCACCCGCATTAAATCGTAAAACCGTTCGCCTTCCCAGGCCAGCTCCCGGGCTTTTTCCTGAATGATCTGGTCTTCCAGATGATATTGTTTTCCCTGAAAATCTCCGGTTAAATCGATATAATCAATCACTTCGTTGGTAAACGGATCATGCACATAATTGACGTTCCCCACTTTAATTCCGTCGTTTGAGCTGCCAAAACCAACTCTTCCGCGAACTCCTATTTGTTCACGTGTTGTGCTTACATCATAATTGCTTCCATCATTCACAATACTCACTGCGTTTGATGTGAAAGTACTTACGTTACCACCCCGTTCAAATGCCCAGTAAGTATAAACTTCAGCAAGCCATAAATGAACACCGGCAGCACGGTAAAGTGTAAAATCGGCATCCTGATCGAAAACATTTTTGTTCCATGAATATTTCCAGACAACCGTATCGGCATTATCTGTTATTAAATTGGCGCTTCGGAAATCGCCTTCAGATTTTAAATATAACATTTCCCTTACAGCCATTTGTGATAAAGGAACACCGTTTCTTAAATAGCTGTAAGAAACCCCGTAGCCCCTAAAGAAGTCACCAGGATTACCTTTTTGATTGGGATTTAGCCTGGTTCTCGATGGATTAGAATTATCGGCTATCAGTGCATAATTATCCCAAATAGTTTCCCAGTTCATAACCGCCTGTCTTGTTGGCTTCAGCATATAAGTGTGAGGAGGACGTGGTTCGAATAACCCCTGAAAATTATTTTGCTGAAAATTGGCTTTATTAAACCAAATGGTATAAATATGTTCACGCGGATCAATCGTATTAAAAATCGACCGCCAGTTGTAATCTGAAAAAGAGGCATCGAGCTGATATCGGTTATTATCGGAACTCAGGTAAATGATTTCCTCAAAATGAAAAGCCGCTTTTGACAAATTTCCTTCAGTGAGGTACATAAGTCCTAAAAGGGTGTGCATTGCGTAAGGATTCCAGATTGTAACCTCCCACGAGTCATCGTTGTTATTAATTGAATGATCCACACCAACTGCTTTTACATTTTTTTCCAGATCGTTGGTGAAGTAGTCAATTATCATTTCGGTGTCGTAATATTGTTTTTCGAGTGTGATTGGATTGTTATAAACCGTATCATTATGATAACCATCCGTATCAAAAATAATATCAACACTATCTACATATGGTTCATTCGAACTCAGGAAATTTTCTACTTCTTCGATTGTAGTTAGCGATTCATGAATAAACGGAACTTTTCCGTAAATGCGAACAGCATTGAAATATGCCCAGGCACGCATGCATAAAGCTTCGCCGTATAAACGGTCGTAATTGCTTACCGGACTGTTTGAGTCGAGTACTTCGGGATGTTCTTTTTGAAGAATATTTATGAAATTGTTGCTTGCCGAAATAAGTTTGAAAAAATTTGTGGGTGAAGCATATTTATTATCCTCCGAAATATCGAAATTGTAAATTTCAACCAAATCGGCATCAGCATTTTCTGTAACAGTAAGCAAATCCCCCCGAAGTTCGCCAAGAATCATTAGCTGTTCAACCAATTTTTGCTGCAGGCCATATAATCCCATTTCCGCTGAACGGTATTCATACCAGTCATCAAAAAGCTCTTCTTCAGTTATATCTATTTCCTGGTCAGGATTGAAAAAATCTTTACAGGAATTCGAAAACAAGGCAATTGCAAAAACTGAGATAAATAATAAAACCGTATGTTTTCTTATATTTTTCATTTTCACCTAAAATATCAAAATTATAAACCTAATTTAACACCTAAAATAAACTGCCTGGGCTGTGGTGTAAGACCATAGTCGATACCCTGATCCAAATGAGAACGCGAATAACTGAATTCAGGATCGTATCCCAGGTAATTTGTAAGTGTAAATACGTTATTTGCCGACAAATAAAATTTTGCGTTTCGAAATGCCAGAAATTCATCCCTAATGGTGTAACTCAATGCTATATTTTTTATTCGCAAGTATGAGCCGTCTTCAATCCACCGGGTTGAAAAAGAAGAATTTCCAACCGGGTCTTCCCAATTTGCCCTTGGAACTTCGGTAATCTGGCCTTCGTATTGCCACCTGTTCAGCACGTTTGTACTTTGGTTTTCAAGTCCGCTCATACTTTCATTTTTATACCGTACGTAATTAAAAATTTCATTCCCTTTTACGAACTGTACAAAGGTACTCAAAGACCATCGTTTATATGTAAAAGTATTATTTATTCCGCCGAATTGTTCAGGCAAAGCGGAGCCAATTACTGTTTTATCATAACTGTTTATAATCCCATCGGGAGAACCGGAAGGTCCGGATAAATCGGCAAACTTTGCATCGCCTGCCCGAAATGGAATAAACCGGTCGTTAACCAGGTTAGCGCTTTGGGCTTCGTCAGTAGTGGAATAAACCCCCTCAAATATATACCCGTAAAAACTATTGGCCTGTTCGCCGTGAGTATTTACAAGTTCGGCTCCTTTTACTCCTGTAATAAGTTTATTGCCGTCAATTTCAGTTACTTCATTTTTAACCGTCGACCAATTTCCCTGAATATCCCATTTGAAAACCGGTCTATCGACAATTCTGAAAAAGAATCCCACATCGATTCCCTGATTTTTCATTTGTCCACCATTTTCGGGTCTGAAATCGTACCCAAAATACGATTCTAGAGGACGGTAAATCAGCATATTATCTGTTACAGATGAATAATAATCGACGTTTGCAGTTAACCTGTGCCCCCACAACGCCAGGTCAAAACCAGTATTTATCTGGCTGACTGTTTCATAAGTGAGTTCATCGTTGAGTAAAAGTGCAGGATAAAGACCAACTGTTTCCCGAAATTTTACGGAACTGTAATAATTAGTGGCACTTGATTCGCCAATGTCGTCGTTTCCTGTTTTACCGTAAGATAATCGCAATTTTAATTCTTCGAGCCATGAAGTATTTTTAAGAAATGATTCGCTTGAAATTCGCCATCCGATGCCACCTCCATAAAATATTCCAAAAGGAATACCTCCAATTTTTGTAGTATTGGCGGCATTATCTCCAACCCTCGATGATCCGTCGAGCGATACAGAGGCAGAAGCAAGATATTTATCGCGATAACTGTAAGTTATATTTTCATATACAGAAAGCCAGTTCCAGTTTCGGTTATCTCCGCCAAGTTCCCTTAAACTATTTGAACCATCCTGCAACATGCGGTACTGATCGTTTGCTGATGCATTTTTTGTAAGTGCCCAGTCGTATTCAAACTCATTGGTTAAAACATTTATTCCTGTGTTTGAGGTAATGTAATGGTCGTTATTTATTCTCTTATCAAATAAAAGATAGGTGTTATTGTAGAAAGAGGTTAAACTATTGTTTCCTCCTTTCGAAACATTAATGGCTTCGTTGTTATAATACAATTCCATGCCTCTGTTGGGCATAAAAATCAGTTCTTTAAAAACGTTGTAAGTAAGTCCGAAATTTGTATTTAAAACAAGATTTTCCTGCAGTGTCGCTTCAGCTCCCAGGGTTGAAATAAAATGAAAGTTGCTGTTTTGAGCTTCATAGTTCCCTATTACAGCCTGCGGATTACTTACACCTAATTCATCAACCGGAGCAAGCGAAGATAACTCTCTTTTCTCTTCATCGTATTGAAACGGATGCAGCATTGGTGATTTTGCCAGTGCAGTTAAAACAGGACTGGTTTGCTCCACTTTTGCTGATTCTTTAAGTTGCGATATATTATAATTCATTGATACCCCGGCATTCATTTTTAACCAGGTGAAAATATTCAAACGGCTGACAAAACGCAGGTTATATCCGTCGTATCCGGTAGTTTTAATAATTCCGTTTGCGTTAATGTAACCAAATGACAGTCCGTACCGGGCAATTTCATCGCCTCCTTTTACATTAACGTTTAAATTTGTAAACATGGCATCGCTAAAAATAATGTCCTGCCAGTTTGTATTATGCTGGTAATCAATAAAGCGATCACTTTTGGGAGTCAGAAAAAGATTGGGATATTCTTCTCTGATCCGCTCTTCATGCATACCTGACGAAAACAAAACTTCACTCACCAGGGTTCTATGCTGGCCTGCATCCAACTGAGGAATATGATTTGACGGTGCCAGCGAGTAACCGGTACGTAAATCCATCTCAATTACTGTTTGTGTGGCACTGGGATCGAGTGTCTCAATTATTACCAGGCCATTTGATGCTTTTGACCCGTAAGCAGCAGTAAGGGTCGGGTCTTTTACAATTGTTGTTTGAGAAATATCAAGCGGATTAACAGCAAGTAGCGGATTATAGGAATATCCATCAAGGTTTGAATCGAAAACCCCCATCGAAGATAAAGGTATGCCATCAACAATATACAAAGGTTGATTTGAGGAATTCAGCGAATTTACTCCACGCAACAGCGTAAATGCGCCACCTGCCGGATCCCCCGTTCGGTTAACTACATGCATCCCGGGCACCCTACCCTGCATGTATTGGTCGATTGATAAGGCAGATGATTCGTCCATATCCCGTGTATCCAGAGATGAATAAGCAGCAACGAGGTTTCTTTTCAGCCTGCTCTGCGATAAAATTAACACTTCATCATCACCTGAAGGCAAACTGGAACTGGTCAAATAAATCGTTAACTCAGTTCTGTTATTCAAAAACACCCTTTTATTCTTATAATCACCCGGAGGATTAATATTGAGCCATTCGTCTCCTGTAATAGCTTTTACGGAAAATTCACCCGATTCATCGGATACCGATGGCAATTCAAATGCTCCTTCCACTGCAATCGATACATTTGGTACAGGCTGGCCTGCCCCACTTAAAATTTTTCCCCTCACAATCAAAGTGTCCTGCGCATAAATGGTATTAATGCCCGGTAATATAAGGATTGTCAGAATAACTATTACTGATAGTTTTTTTAGAAATTGATTATTCATTCTTTCAAAGGTTTGCTGATAAAAGTTGCAGGTCAGTTCTTTACTGAAATCATTATTTTCTGACGCAACTTTATTGCCTGTATCGTAATTCATTACAAACAACTTGTTGCAGTTGGTTAAGATAGTCGTTATGTTGAATGCTCTTCTCATTCGTTGTTTATTCTGTTTTGTTTTTAGCAGTATTGATATAGTTACTCATTAACAGGCAAAAAGTCGATATAGTCAATTACCAGTCCGTTAGACGGGGCATTTCCCGGTCCTTTATATTCGAACCTGATATTCGCTTTGCTGAATTCTGTTATACTTTCAACATACATATCAAACTTGTTAAACCGGCCTTGCGGGATATACCTATCGCCTGTAACACTTGGTAAAACTCCCCGGTAACGGACATAATCATAATAATCAAAAGTTCGTACTAATTCATCATTTACATAAATATCGTAAATACCTCCAATATCCATATGTGTACTTACAATCATCACATACCTTCGCGGAAATAGATTTTGTGTATTGAATTCGACAGAATAGTTTCCGTTATAGCCTTTTGGAAACAGCACCCTTACAATACTGTCATTTGAAGCCGAAGCAATATACTCCTGGTAAGGCTGAAACGGTTGATCACTTATCACTTTTACATTTTCACCCCAGGCATATCTGTCAATACCGGTTTCTTCCAACAGCAATTCTGCTTCAAACCGGGAAGCAGTGTTGTACAATGAATCCGGAACTTCAAAATCCTGATAGTTATAGGCATAGCCATTACTGCAGATTGTTTTCTCAACTGGAGTATACAGAATTTGAATACTGTCTCCCAAAATATTTTTAAGTTTCAGAGTATCTTTATCCGATTTCCAGATAAATTCCTCAGGTTCGAGCATATTTTCAAACACTCCCTGTTCGAGTAAAAACGGTACTAAAATTTCCTGCTGCCAAACTTCAGGTATATCCTCATGATTTGAATAACCAGCTCCCATATTTTGAGCCATTACAGTGAGGGCTTCGTCATAATCTTCTTTCAAAGGAAAAACAATTGTTGCTGTTTCATTCCGAAACTCCTTACTTACAGGAAAATACTCTGCCTCAAATTCGTTATAAACAATTGATACGGTATCATAAATAGTGTTTCCTTCTTCATCGAAACCAATGGGTTTGCTCCTTTCTTTATCGAGAATTATTGAATCCTGGCTGTCGATATACTCTTGCAGAACCTGGTTATTTCTGGCAAAAAATTCGTAAAGATTTGGCCTGGGTTCGGCTACCTGATCAATTATGAAAAATTTACCATTCCTGTAAAGCGGACTTTCCTTGTTAATCTCAATACCATCAAGCTTAACGTCATTGCCTTGCCTTTCAAACAATGCAAATTTTTTGGAAAGGGTTCTTATTTTGCGTTTTCCGACAATATTCCCCGACTGTATAAAGTGTGCAGACAGATGATATCTCAGTAAAGTGGTATCAACTTCATTACCGCTCATAAATTGTTGCAAAGCTTCATTTGTTGGAGCAAAAATTGTATAAGATTTATCTGACTGAAAAAGGGTATCGTAATGAAAATCTTTCAAAAGCTGAACAAAATCTGAAATACCAGATTCATTTTGTAAAGCTTCCAGTACATTCTGGTCAACAGTTTCAGGGTAAACATTATAGTGGTCTTCCCACTCCTTTTTACACCCGAAAACGGCAGCAATGACTACTAATAACAATATAACAATTTTTAGTTTCATTTTACGCAACATTAAAATGGTTCAAATCTTATATAATCCCATAAAAAGCGACCGGGTATCAAAGGCCGTATTTCAACTACATGCTCTGAATACCTTGTAAAATCAATTGTTCCAAGCTCAATTTGCTGAAACGGATTGTCGGAAGTGCCCCCGGTAGACAAATCGATTAAACTACCTACTTTTTTGTTGTCGACAAACACTTCGATTAGTGCATTCTCAGCATTAAAAGCTTCAGCGCCGAGGTAAACGGTATATTTTCCCTGAATAATTTTAGGAATTGTATACGACAAGGTAAAATCACCGTCAATTTCGAGATAATCGGCATCCCATGCAGATGATTCCTCATCGCCCAGATCGACAAAAAATAAATCGGCACCCGACCAGTTAATATATTGAAGTGAATTTTCACTTTCAATTAAAAAAGCTCCTCCCTCCTGGCGATATTCATCAAATAATGGTTCTTCGTAAAACTGAAATGTGCGAATGGCCCTGGATGGAGTTTGCTGATACATTATCCTATCGATGAAATGAATTGCCCCAGTTTGAGTCAGCACGTTACTGGCATCGTATTTAAACTTGATAAAATCTACAAAAGTAGTATCACCTTGGCTCACAATTGTATCGAAAACCTGTTTGCCTTTGTTTATGGCTACATCGAGTCCGTTGCCGTTAATATTCAACGGAATTTCGGAGTAAGTGGTATAATTTGTACTCACATCCACAAAATTATCGATAAAAAACCTTCCTCTCAAAAAATGGTATGCCACAAAATTATACAGAGGATTTGTCTCACTTGTATAATCATCGTTTGCCGGGCTTATCTCAGCAATCAAATCTTCAACTGAATTTATTCCGCCTTTCTCAAAAATTGAATCAGGTTCAGCGAGTATGGTAACCGGTTGTAATTCTTCCATTTCTTTAAGGTTGAAATCGATAACTGATTGCAGTCCTGTCAGGTCCACAGCTTCTTTAAAAATAGAATATTCAGGGTGCTGCTCCAGCCATTCATAAGAGGTAAAGGTGATGGGCATTAACGCAGTTTCAATTTGGTGAATGTATCCGTTCGAAACTTCGATATTTGATTTGGTTACCGACGCACTGTTATTAATTCTGTAAAATGAAGTATCAGTTTCGATGACAAAACTAACAGTAAGAAAATCGCCTGATAGAGTTGGTTCGGAGAAAGCTCCAAATGGAAATTCATTGGTATTTATTTCCATATTTACAACATGGTAGCGGCTAAATGCATTGGCAAATTCCTGGTCGTTTAATATATCATTTAACGACGAAAACCGTGAATTGCTGTCAATAAAATTATTAACTGCGTCATTATCGGGCAAAAACAGGGTGTAACCTATCCCGTCGGGATTATAGGCACTCAGGGTTTTTGCAATACCGCCTTTTTCGAGGATGGCGAGAAAACTGGAAAAATCTTCTTCATTTTCCATCATATAATCATAGGCAGTGCGGTTTTCCACATCCTCAAAATTGGGAGGAAGTGGTTCAGGCTGGCAGGAGATAACAATTAATGCCAGGAAAAAACTGATTATGTATACACTATTTTTCATCTTAAAAATCATAATACGGATTCTGTTCCAGGTTTCGGTTTCGTTCTATTTCGTTTTCATAAATGGGTAAATACCAACCAAGCGGATTTGTGAGCTTTGCAGCCAGAATTCGCTTCTGTGTAGAAGGCACGTTACTTACAATTACTTCAATCAGCTTATTTTTTCGGGCAAAATTATTTCTGCGCCCAAGCCGAAGCAGATCGAACCAGCGCTTACCTTCATAAGCCAGTTCAAGTACTCTTTCCTGCAGAATAGCATCTTCAAAAGCCACTGCAGTATTTGCAAGGGCCACAGGTGCCAGCCCTGCCCTGTCGCGAATTTCATTGATTATAAAAAGTGCTTCGTCAAACCGTTGTAACTGCGACAGCGCTTCTGCTTTCATCAGCAAAACATCGGCATAGCGGTAAACAATCCAGTTGGCACTGTACTGATTACTGCCCGACCGTTCAGTTTGTCCGTCAGCAGCCTGCCCTACGTATTTCCAGATTACAAAGTCATCGTCGCCATACTTGGTAATTGTTGCATCCTGCCCCCTCACAATTTCGTTTGCATATTCGAATCCAAACATCTGAATGGCTTTTTGACTGGGATCGTACTGGTAACTTTCACGGCGGGTTAAATCGTACATGCTGTTACGCTGATTAAGGTTTCCGTTAAATTGAAACTCAAAAATACTTTCAAGCGAATTTCCGGGATAATAGAGTTCAAACCATCTGGCGCCAGGCATTAATTCATATTCGTCGGTTTGTTCAATTTTCTGAACATGGTTAAGAACTTCCTGATAATTAAAGCGCCAAAGTTCAATATTGGCAAGTAATGCATCAAACGCTGCTTTTGAGGCCCGCCCTTTATTTTCTGCAATTGTAGAAAATCCGCCCGACGGAGCAAAATCACGATTGGCAATAAGATCGCTTACAATTTGATTCAGTACCTCTTCTTCCGGCGATTTTGGTAAGTAAAAATCGGCGTCGTCAGTTTCTGAAGGTTCCAAAACCAGCGGAACATCTTTGTAAATTCTGACGAGGTAAAAATAACTCAGGCTACGCAAAAAGTATGCTTCAGCCATAAAACTTTGCAACTGAAAATCAGTAAATGTATCATCAAGCTCCTGAACTTCAGGTGCATTTGCAATAACTTCGTTGCAGTAATTTATTATTGTATAAAATGTACTCCAGTCACAAAAATAATTATCGGGATAAATGTTATTTTCCATGATATCCTGTTCAGCGGATGATTGGTTGAAATCGCGCTGCAACATATCGGCTCTCAATTCGCCATGCAAAAACAGGGAGCCGTCCATGCCGGCAAATGTTTCGTAAGACGACATTAATACTGCCTCGACATCTTCTTTTACTTTCCAGAATTCATCACGAATCAAGCCACTTGGAGGAATTAATTCCAACCAATCGTTACATGATACCTGTGTTAAAAGTAAAAGTGCTGTAAGAAAATATTTTGCTTTTGTTCTCATATTGGTTTTCTATTTTAAAATCCTACACCTATACTAAAAGTATAAATTTTGGGTGGAGGCGTTCTTGCCTCATCCACACCAATCCAGAAAGGATCGCTTGCATCCTGCCCAACTTCGGGGTCCTGGCCTGTATACTGTGTAAATGTCATTACTTTACGTGCGCTAAAAGCAATATTGGCACGTCGCAACCCCAGTTTACTGGTTAAATTTTTATTGAGCTCATACGATAGTTTAAGATTGTTCAACCGAAGGTAATCGCCTTTTTCAACATAACGGTCGGAACCGAGGTTATTGGCCGGATGGTTCATATAAGCACGTGGCAGCATCCCTTCTTCATCCTGCCCCTGAATACGCCAGCGGCTCAATACAGCTTTACTTTGATTATTACGGTTATTCATGCCTTCGGTTTGCAGCGCAATGCCGTTAATAATATCAAACCCTATCCTGTAATGAAAATTAGCTGAAAAGTCGAAACTTTTGTATTTTACTGTAGCTCCAAAACCACCTATAAAATTGGGGTTCGAGTCGCCAATGTAAACTACATCGTTCAAATCTATTTTTCCGTCGTGGTTAATGTCTTCATAAATCGGGTCGCCCCCTTTAAAAGTGTACGTATCGAGATAACGCATCGGAATTGGTCTTCCCTGGCTATCGTGCAATACGCTTCCTTCGGCATCTCTCGCTACGGCATCTTCATCGCTCGGAAAAACGCCGAGGTACCTGAACCCGAAAAATGAACCAATGGGTTCACCTTCCTGCACCCTAAGCGGATACTGGCCGTTACCGATGGAAGTTGAACGCTCGGGGTTAAAGTTTTCAGGAAGTTTATTAAAGGAATTTATATTCTGGGAAGCATTAAAATTGATTGATACCAGCCAGTCTTTGGTCCTTACAAGACGGGCATCGGCCATTAATTCCCAGCCACGATTAGTCATTTCCCCACCATTAAAATACTCAAGATTATCGTAACCTGAGGATTTTGGGATCAAATATTCGTAAAAAAGAATATCAGAAGTAATTTTTTCATAGATATCGCCTTCAAGGTATAAGCGATCGTCGAACAAGCTCAATTCCAGCCCCAAATCGAATGAAGAAATGGTTTCCCATCTTAAATTACTGAGCTGAATACTTGTAGGTGCAATAGCCGGGTTTGTAATGTAACTTCCTGTTCCGGTGGATTCGTAAGAAGCGAAACGTGCATAAACATTACCGGGCTGACGACCTGATACTCCCCAACTGAAACGCAGTTTACTTTCTCCGAGAAAATCCCATGAACTCAAAAATGGCTCATCTGAAAACCTCCAGCCCACAGAAATTCCTTTGAACAATCCCCAACGATTGTTAATACCAAAAGAAGAATGGGCATCGGCCCGTAAGATAGTTTGTAAAAGATACTTGTCTTTATATTTATAATTGATATTTCCCAGTCCGCTAATCATTCGGCTTTCACCCGATCCGTTTCCAATCCAGTTAATCTGTGCATCGATAGCCGGGTCCTGAATATCGGTACTCGGAATTTTATTACTCTGCAAATTCATCCATTCATAACCCGATTCGTCTGTCACCCAGGTAAACGCTCCTGAAAGGCTGTGCAGATCACTGGTAAATGGCGAGCCAAATGCAAGCTGTGTTTCGGTGCGAATAGCGCGGTTCAGGTTATTACTTTCTTCAGCTTTGTTGATGTTCCATGACAACCAGTCGGCACCAATAGCATTGTAGGGCAGGTAATTTTTCGATTTCGAACCTTCGTACTGAAATGAAATTGTTTCCCTGAAAGTTAACCAGTCATTTATCCTGTACTGAAGCATAAAAGTATTTTCGAGCCTGTTCATAGCCCGGTCGTCACTTCCGAGATTGGCAACAGCTACGGGGTTGAAAAATGTAACACCATCTCCCTGATAACTGTTGATAGGAGTAAAATATTCGCCTGTTGGTCTTCCTAAAGCATCGTATTCCCAAATACTCATATTGGGAGCTTTTATATATGCCATTTCACGAACATTTCTCGGCCTCCAGTGCCCCCCCTGAATGGATAAATTGCCATCTGTATTATTGTTGATGTAATTGAATTTAATCTGAAACAGGAGATTTCTGGACAAAAAATAATCCAGGTTAATACGTGTTGAAAATCTTTG